>ENA-OOZR01001479-OOZR01001479.1-human-gut-metagenome-genome-assembly--contig:-NODE-1479-length-12301-cov-1.928140_pt1 | contig 12301 bp, 9 predicted proteins | sample MGYA00241045_ERZ501406 | MGnify/ENA primary metagenome ERZ501406 (study PRJEB25962, sample SAMEA2042920) | human gut metagenome | biome: human gut; feature: human-associated habitat; material: faeces...
TTCGAGGTCTTTTTCTTCGCAGCGTTCAGCCTCGCCGGCAGACTTCATTGAGCGCGATGGAAGCGCACATCATGCCCATGCTGGCCGTGACGACCACGCCGGAGCCATAGCCGGAACAAGCAAGACCAGACGACTGAGTGACGGCACAGGTCTCTCCCTCCAACGGTTTTTTCACGGGCTCCGCAGAATAGACCGACGCTACGCGAAAAAGCGGCGCCATCGGCTTGCCGGGGCGGCCGGCATCGGGCGAAGCTTTGGGGAATCCGTAGGTCTTGCGCAGGCGATAGCGAACGGAAGAAAGCAGCGGATCGCCCGTAATGCGCCCGAGGTCGCCCGTGCGGATTTGGGCAGGATCGACGCGTCCGCCAGCCGCGCCGGACGTCACAATGAACTGCTTTAATTTTCGGCAGTGTGCAATCAGCGCAGCCTTGGCGCGCACTTGATCAATACAGTCAAGCACTACTGCATCCGCGGGGATTAATGCCTCGACATTGTCCTCGTCTACGAATTCTTCAACGAGACGAACTTCCGCTCGCGGATTGATGAGCGCAATACGGTCCTTTAGCGCCGCAATCTTTGCTTTGCCGTACTCGTCGCCCAAAGCCTGAATTTGGCGATTGGTGTTGCTTTCGGCCACCTGATCGAGATCGATGAGCGTAATGAGCCGAGCATCGGTGCGGGCGAGCGCCTCAACCGCCCAAGAGCCGACGCCGCCCACCCCGACAACGCAGAAATGCGTCTTCGCGATGGCTTCGGCGCCCTCGCGGCCGTAAAGACGGGCTACACCGCCGAAGCGGCGTTCATAGTCGATGAGGTGAGCAGATGGCTGCATGATGGACGAATCCTGTTGGAAGCGGCGGCAAACGATGCGAGACACGCTCGATCGTGCATAGTTGGAACGCCGCAATGATAGCGAAGGATCTCATGGGCTATGCTCCACATCCGTCAATGCTGTTGCCAGGGCGTACCGACGCCGCTAAACTGCCGGCCATTCAGCCGTCTGCGGGAAAAGCCTGCCGACAGATCCAGACTTCTCCGCCGCTTCCAACTGTTTTTTTGTTATGACAAGCTTCCTCCGGGCAGTCCTTCCTCAAACGCTTTGCGCTCGCTTTGAATCATGGCGAAAGAATGGCGCCAGCACCCCTTCTCTTTTAGTGAACGGATTGCTGCTCACGCTTTTGCTCGTGATCTTTCCGCTCGAACGCGAGCCTTTTGGGACATTAAGAAGCCGTCTGCGGGACTACTACCCTCAGATCAACCCGGAATGCCCTCGCCTTTTGGACTCACTGCGCATCATCATCCAGTCTTTTTGGCTTTTATTTGTGAAGCCGGGCCGACCGTCCGGCGCTGAGGCGGTTGAAAAAGTGCTGGCCGGATTACGAGCTGCCGGGCGCATCATCAATCGTGTAGGCGAACTCTGGGGCAATTTTTGTCTTTCGATCATTCGGCGCGTGAAGCCGCTTTCTGAAGCGTCGAATGCCGGAGATTCAGGAGAAGTCAACGATCGTACGCAGTTCTCCTTCGGAGAAAAGACACTCATCGCCATTGCGGTGATTCTGGGTCTCATTCTGGCAGCGATCTGTATCACTCAGCCCTTCAATCTGCAGGGGCAGGTGGTCTTTCTCACCTTCATGTTCTTCTCGATGATCGCATTGGCACGCATCCGAGCACGTATCAGTCTGATGCTTCTCTTTGTGATCTCAATCGTCGTGTCCGGGCGTTACCTCTGGTGGCGCTGCACGTCAACGGTCAACAGCGACACAGCACTTGATCTGTTCTTTTCCTGTGCGCTGCTCCTCGCCGAACTCTATGCTTTCGCGGTGATGGTGCTCGGTTACTTCCAGGTCTGCTGGGTACTCGACAGAAAGCCCTACCCGCTCCCGGCCAACCGCAAAGTTTGGCCCACTGTCGACATCTTCATTCCGACCTATAACGAATCGCTTGACGTCATCAAGCCGACGGTCTACGCCGCTTTAAACCTCGACTGGCCCGCTGACAAGCTTCGCGTCTACCTTTTGGACGACGGCAGCCGCAACGCCTTTAAAGCATTTGCCGATGAAGTGGGTGCGGGCTACATCAAGCGTGAAGAACATAACCACGCCAAAGCAGGCAACATCAATCATGCAATGACGGTGACCGACGGCGAATTCATCGTGATTTTCGACTGCGACCACGTGCCCTCATGCGACTTTCTCCTCTCGACCATGGGCTGGCTCGTCAAGGATCCGAAGATTGCGCTCGTGCAGACGCCGCATCACTTCTATTCTCCGGATCCGTTCGAGAAGAATATGCATCTCGACCGGCGTCTGCCGATTGAAAATTCGCTCTTTCACGACTTCATTCAAAAGGGCAACGACACGTGGAATGCCACCATGTTCTGCGGGTCTTCTGCCGTCATGCGCCGCGCAGCTTTAAATGAAGTGGGCGGCATTGCCGTCGAAACCGTGACCGAAGACGCGCATACCTCGCTCAAACTCAATCGCCGCGGCTGGTCTTCCGCCTTTATTGACCGTGCAGTGGCTTCCGGGCTTTCCACAGAAACGCTTTCCGCTCACATCGGGCAGCGCATCCGCTGGGCGCGCGGCATGATTCAGATTTTCCGTCTGGACAATCCGCTTTTTGGACGAGGCCTCACGCTGCCGCAGCGTCTGTGTTTCTTCAACGCGATGCTCCACTTCCTGCATGGGCTTCCGCGCTTGATTTTTCTCGTCGCGCCGCTGCCATACATGTTCGCGGATATTTACATCATCTATGCAACGGCAGCTTCGATCTTCGCATACGTGATTCCGCACATGGTTCACTCTGCCGTCACGAACCAAATGCTCCAGCGCGGGTACCGATATCCCTTCCTGTCGGGCGTTTATGAAACAATTCTCTCGTGGTACATCCTCATTCCAACGACGGTTGCGCTTATCGCTCCGCATGTCGGTAAATTCAATGTGACGGCCAAAGGCGGCACCATCGACAAGAAATACTTGGACTGGGATATTTCCAAACCCTATCTCGTGCTCATCGCACTCAACCTGATTGGACTGGCCATCGGCTTTGGCAAAGCGTTCTTCTCGCCCAATCCAGAGTTCCTGACGCTCATCATCAATCTCGGCTGGATTGTTTACAACCTGATGATTCTCGGAGCCTCAATGGCCGTTGCTGTCGAAGAGGTCCAGACCCATGCCTTCCCGCGTGTGCCGCTTTCCGTTCCCGTGGAAGTTGAAGCAGACGGTGTTGTCCATCAGGCTGAACTCGTTGAATATTCTCAGGTCGAAGTTCGAATCAAAAATTTGGACGAAGCGCTGACTCGTCTGTCTGAAGGCCAAGCAGTCCGACTGCATCTTTCTGACGGCGAGCACCGTTTCACATTCACCGCTGCTGCCGGTGTTTTCGAAACAAAGGGCATACGCGACTTCACCATGCGCTTTGCTGACAAAACGGAAGAACGAAACTTCAACCGATGCACCTTTGCACGCCGCGGCATGTGGGCGACCACGCCGGACCCGACGATTGACGACCGATTCCTCACCGGGTTTGTACAGCTCTGGAATATTGCCGTCTATGGCTATCGTTCGATGATTGAATTCCTGCCAGGCAAAACGCTTCCGGCACTGCGCGACGGCATCATTTCATTCCTGCCGAAAACCCCGTCCGCTTATAAAACAGAGACCTAAAGCGAATCTCAGCGATTTAGCACACGCCGAACCCAGTTTTCGATCTGCACCTTTGCATGGTCAACCTCAGTGCCGACAACGCTCAGAGACTCAAGAAACTGAGCGTTGGGAGCCTGGGCACGCAGTTCTCGGTCACTCGTTCCAAAACCGCTGCCGGCATGCGTGCAAAAGTGTGCAACCTCTTTCCCGGAGAGATTGGCAGCACTCAGAAACGAATTGACCACCGGCGGCAATTTTCCCCACCAAATTGGATGTCCCAAAAAGATGAGGTCATATTTGGAAAGGTCTGGAAGTGTTCCTGCAAGCATCGGTTTTGCATCGCAGCGAAGTTCATCCTCTGCTACACGCGTCGTTTCTCGATAATTGGCCGGATAGTTTTTTCCGTTTGAATTTCGTACAAATCGCCCCCGTCCGTGCCGAGATGAGCTGAGCCATTTTTACCGTATGACCGATCTCCAGCACTTCGGTGCCGCCCGGCACATATCAACAAATCCTTCAGCGGGATTGGTCGGCAATGAGCTGTTTCGGCGGAAAGAAAAATGGCGGGCAGCGTCAAGACAGCAGCCGTGCCCAGCGATAGGATCAACCACTGCAGCGGCATTTTGAGACTCTCAACCCATATGCCGGTCAGCAAAGCACCGACTGCGAAGCCAATGGAAGGTCCTCCGCCTACAATCGCTGCAGAGACTGCAGAACTTTTGGCATATACGGCAGGAATAGATTCAACAATCCACGCGATCACTGCGGAAGCCGTCAGTCCTGACGCAAATCCCTGCAGCAAGCGGGCAATATAAAGTGCCGCAAGACTCTCGAGCTGGCTGAGCAGCATAAGCACCGCCAACACCAAAAGCGCGGCGAGTGCAGCCATAGGCCGTCGACCGAAACGGTTAGATAAACGGCCAAAGAAAAGCAGGCTCGCAGCACATCCCGCAAAGTAGGCAATCGTTGTCATTGCTGCGTCTCCTGTTGTTATAGCAAGCAAGGTACGGAAGCTGCGAGCAGCGCAATCACGAGAGAACTTGACGCAAAGGTAAGAAGCAATACAGCAAAGCCGGCATATACACTTGTCCGTACCGAGCGCTTAGAGCGCAGACGGGCAAGAAAACAACGAGTGATCACTCCCCAGCCTGAAGGCCGGAGCTTCTTGATTCGCAGACCCTCGCGGCGTCTGCTTCCTGATTCAAAGCCGCCACGATTCCAACGCCGTGAAGGACGCAGGAACACACGGAGGGCTCGGCAGGCATCGATTCGGGGCGATCCACCCCTATGTTTCTCTTCTTCGCACGAGGCACTCGAAGGAGCTTCTTGGACTCTTTCTTGTTCACCAATCCTTCAAGAATCATTTTCACGCCGCGCTTCCTAATTACGCGGCTGGCGTTCAGATCGGCGTTCTCCTCATGCCCGCATCCCTCGCGTCCGCAACAGAAGACCGCCTGACTTGGACGGTTCTCCTTCGCCGTGTATCCACATGTGGAACACTCCCGGGATGAGTTCTTCGCATTTACAAGCACCACGACCTTGCCGTTTCTGCGGCACTTATACAGGATGCTGGTCCGCAGCCTTGCGAAGTGGCTTTTCGTGACGGCCTTGGTGAGGCCGCTCTTTGCCGCTGCGCCGTTGGGCTGCGCGCGGCCTTTGTCGTCGTATTTTGGTTTGGGCCGCCGGACCATTCCGGCGACGTTTAGATCCTCTAGTGCCACCACCTCGATCCCCTCCATCACAGCGATCTTGTGCGAGGTCTGGTGGCAGAAGTTGTTGTTGACGTTCCTCTCGTAGACGTAGGTCTTGGCAATCTTCCGCGTCTGTTTCCTGTAGTTGCTGCTCCCGGGGTTCATTCGGGCGAGACGGCGCTGATGCCGCCTGCGGCCGAAGTCCTTGCGCGCGATGCGGGTCTTCTCGATCTCGGAGAGGTTGAACGACTCCCCGTTGCTGAGCTGCAAACGAATCTTGACGCCAACATCGCCGCCGATGGTACGCTCGGCCAACTCTTCGGGGGTGAGCTTCCTCAACCGGGCGAGGATCTCCTCCTCTGTTTCCGGGAACTCCGTGAGTTCGTCCTCGTAACTGAAGCCGAGCTGGAGGCACTGGTTCGTGCAAGTGATCATCACCATCGCCGGCATCTCAAACCTGCGGTGGGCGCGGAAGCGAATGCGGCCTGCTGTCTTCTTCTTCGATCCGAAGGTGAGCTCCCACCACTTCTGCGAAACCTGCTTGACAGCGAAGCAGTCGCGCGTGAGCGTAAGCTGCCGGTCGGCGTTCCTGATGGGCTTGCGGTGAGGGCGCTTCGAAAGACCCCGCATGAAGCGTGTCATGGCCTGATAGAAGCGGTATGCGCCGATGCCTCGAACAGCGCTCGGCACCTCCTTCACCCACGGCACGGTGTCGGGGTTCACGAGGTGGGCGTACTTCTGATCGGGCTTAGGAAGCGGCTCCGGCGACCAGAACTTGCAGCGGAACTTCCAGAAGTAGTTCGACTCTTCCACCTTCGCGTTGTAGACGAGCATCTGCGCAGCTGACCACATGAGGTAGGCCTCACGCGAAGCGTCGTCTTCAAAATGGGCGGCGAAGGATCGGCCGGTCTGCATGGTGGATCTGAGTCGGGGAATAGTCCTGTGATTTGACTTTTATACCATTTTTTTCAAATAGCTAAGGATCATTATTTCTCCAAACTGGCACGAAATGATCCACTACATGATCCGGTGGCTTTCCATGGCTTGGGGCGCATTCCTCCCCCACCTGAAGGAAGGGGACTCCTGCGGCGGTCCTGTTGAAATCTAGAAACATGATTTTGAAAACTGGAGCTGCGAGCCACAGCACCAGCCGTTAAGCAGCCCAATACAAGCAATTAACCGCTTGGATCATAGTATCCAAAATCAATCAATTTCCCTCTGCCGCAGGCAGAGCCAGCCATTTTGAGAATGTTCGGCACAATCTTGCCAAGATTGAGCAAGGTGAGACTCTAAGGGGTGTTCAGCGCTTTTTTTAATCTTCGGTTGAAAGCAATCTCACGCCGCAGCGAAGTGCATCGCAACATCTCCATTGATCACGGCTGTCAGTGCGGCAAACAAACCCTATTCCGGCCCATTTGCAGTTGGTCTTTCTGTTTACCGTATACCCATCAGTTTTAGCTTTCAACATCTGGTTTTCAGTGCCGCACACTGCTTTCAATCTTCCTGCACATCTCTTTAATTTAGTAAAATCCCTTTTTTTACGATGACCTCCGCAACGCAGCTTGTGGTTGAAGTCCCGCGCTCTGCTGCCGAACGCTCAAACACTCTGCGCGTCAGCGCTGCAGCATTGGTGCTCAAACCGCTTTGATCACTTCAGCACCTCCCCCACGATGTTCGCTCACCCCACCTTCCGCCAAGGAGCAGAGACCTTTAAGGCTGCTGCTCTTTCCGCGTTCGTTCTTTTAGCCTTACACACGCCTGCACCCAGTGCTGCGCCGATGCAGCCTGCGGCCGATTTTGCGCCCGTCTGGCGCACCGACGCGACAGGAACCCGGACGGAAATCAAGCCGCTTTTGAATTTAGTGCCCGGCGGACAAGCAAAAAGCGTGAAGCTCACAGGGCTCGTCAAGAATCAGTTTTTTGACTTTGGCGTTCGCTCGGACGATGTCATTTCCCGTGCGGATCTCGAACTGTCCTTCACTGCCTCGCCATCGGTTCTTGATACTACCTCCCAGCTCAACATCTATCTGAATGGCCAGCTCCAGCAGACAGCCGTCCTGACGAAAGACATGATTGGGAAGCCGAGCAAGCTCGTTTTCTCGCTCAATCCGAAGTCAATGCAGACGATGAACCAAGTCTCGATTGAGTTCGTGGGACACATTCAATCGACGTGCGAGAATCCTGCGGACGATGCACTCTGGCTCAACATCAATGCTCAAAGCCGATTGGTGCTCGAAAAGCAGCGCATCCGTCTTGGCAGCGACATGGGCAAACTGCCTGCACCTTTTATTGACACTGCAACAGGTGACCCAACGGTGCTGCCCATGGTCTTTCCGTCTGCGCCGTCAGCCGCCATGAAGACTGCTGCGGCCTTGACGGCCTCATGGGCAGGCCGGCTCGCTTACTGGCGCGGTGCAGATTTCCCCGTATATTTCAATGAAGCTCCGGCAGGCGAGCACTTCGTTGTGTTCGTAACCAATACAGCCCGTCCGAATTTTCTGAAAGATTTCCCAAAAGTTGAGGGACCGCAGATCTCCGTCGCCGATGCGCCCAACAGTCTTGCTGAGAAAATGCTCATCGTCGCGGGCCGCGACGATGCGGATTTAATTGCCGCGATGAAGGCACTCGGCCGAGGCAACAGCGTGATGATCGGCGATACCTTCAAGCCTGCCGCACAGCAGGAACCCGAGCGCCGCAAAGCCTACGACGCACCGCGCTGGCTCGACACGGATCAGAAGGTTCCTTTCAGCCGCCTAATTGAATATTCGGGACAACTTACCGCTAAGGGTTATGAGATGCCGCCCGTGCATCTGCCCGTGCGGCTCGCCCCAGACCTCTTCATGGTCGACAATGCCACGTTGGAAATGAAGGTCGACTACCGCGCCTCCAAACCCATGAAGGATGAAGCCGGACAATTCCGCGCTTTGGTCAACGGTCGGCTCATTGATTCCGATCCGCTGCCGACGAAGGACGGTCATGGCTCGCGCGTGATTTCGCTCCCGGGCTTTTACGGTGCCCTCTTTAACAATACCAATGACGCGCTCGCACTTGCGCAGACCAATGACTTCACGTTCGAGATGCACTACGAACGCACGTTTGAAGGCGGGTCGCCCGAGAACTGCAAGTCGATTATGGTATTCCCGCACCAATTTGAAGTCGAACCCACATCGACGCTGGAAATTTCCGGCCTCTATCACTACGCGCGAATGCCCAACCTAAAGCTCTTCACACAGACGGGCTATCCCTTCACGCGTTACGCCGATCTGGCTGAGACTGCAGTGCTCATTGCGGACAATGCCGAACCACAGTCCATCCGTGCGATGCTTAATGCCGTCGGCCGCATGTCAGCCGCCACCGGCGCCTTCGGCAACCGCATAGCGGTGACCGGAAATCCTGCCGATCCCATTCTCAAGGACCGTGATGTGCTTTTAGTCGGGGCGATGCCGGCGCTGCTCGCTGACATCAATGAAGACGATGCCCTCAAGGTTCAGGAAGAAACCGCGAAAGCGTTTAAAGCAGGACAATTCCCCAAACCGCCTCAGCAGTCGATCTTTGCTCCGGGCGTCGGCGTTCTTTCGGGCTTCAAATCACCTCTGAGTTCCGACCACTCTGTCGTGGCGCTCCTTGCTGAAGGCGAAGCCGGTGCTGTGGTGCTTGCAGATGCACTCGGCGATGCCCAAGGGCTGGCCGCTGCCGGCGGTTCTACCACCGTCGTTTCAACGGACGGTCTGGCAGCCTTCAGTGTCGGCGACCGTTATGCTGTGGGGAACCTCCCTGTGCAGCATCAAATCTGGATGCGGCTCTCACAACACCCCGGCTGGCTCGTTTTCTTCGCGCTCATTTCCGCCGCGATCATCGGTTTTGCCGCCTTCTTCCTTATGCGCCGCTGGGTCGGTCGGAGAGCATGATGTCCAAACTCAAGCACTTCATCGTTACGGGGCTCTGCGCGGCCATTGGCGCGACAGCAGCCGTGTCGGCTCATGCCTGGGATTTGTGGGATGCTTTCAAGACGGCAAGCGTTGACAACGCCCGCGTAGTGGATCGCAGTGACGAGCGCAAAATCACTACGAGCGAAGGTCAGAGCTATGCGCTCTTTTTCGCGCTTGCCGCTGACGACCGCACATCATTCGATGCGTTATTGAGCTGGACAGAGCAAAACCTGTCGGGCGGCGATATCACCAAGACGCTTCCTGCTTGGCTCTGGGGCGAAGACAAAGCTTCCCGATCCTGGAAGATTCTGGATACCAATAATGCCGCCGATTCCGACATGTGGATCGCCTACAACCTGCTTGAAGCCGGGCGTCTCTGGAAAAATGACGGCTATACGGCCAAGGGCCGCGCCATGCTTGAACTTCTTAAAAAAGAAGTCCGCACCGTTGATGGTCTTGGCGACGTCATTCTTCCAGGACGCGTTGGTTTTGAAAAGAACGGTCTTGTCAAGCTCAATCCAAGCTACTACCCGCTTTTCATCCTGAAACGTTTTGCCCTGGAAGATGCCTATTGGAAAAAAGTGTATGACGGATCACTGCGCATGCTCGTACGCTCCGCTCCGAGCGGCTACGCCCCCGAATGGGCGCAGTTTGATAAGTCAGGCCGCCTCGTTCCCCCGAAAGGCAGCGATTACGAAGTCGGCAGCTACAACGCCATCCGCACTTATCTGTGGGTTGGAATGATGTCTCCGCTTGACCCGGCCAGTCCGGTGCTCAAAAAACAGTTCCGTCCCTTCCTTGAAATCGTTCGCCGCATGAACACCCCGCCGGAAGAAGTATCGGTGACGACTGGAGACGTTTCTGGTCCTGGTCCCGCCTATTTCGGCGCCTGTGTTCTCGAACTTCTCGGCAACGACCGTACTGCAGGCCTCATCCGCACGACGCTTGCTGCCGATCCCGTCAGTCCGGACCGTTACTACGGCAACGTTCTGAATCTTTACGGCCTCGGCTTCGACGACAAACGCTTTGCCTTCGATGCTGACGGACGGCTTCTGCTGCCTCGTCAGAACGGCGCCAAGTGAACGCTACAGACACTGATCAGATCGTCATGACCGACAAAAATACTACGCCGGATACATATCCGAGTCATCCGACTCAAAAGATGCCGCCGCAAAAGACGCCCCGAGCATCCGCCGAGCTTAAGCTCCCCTGGCGCGGGCTCGGTGTCTGGAACGTCTATTTCATTTTGAAGTTTGCGCTTGCTTACTTCAGTTATCTCAATCTAGACGTCCTTTGGAATGCGCTTCTGCTCGTCTTTTTGCTGATTCCGATTCCCTATCGGTGGCTGAGCGCACTGCGCGGTCTTGCCGCTGTTGCGGCCGGTGCTGCGCTCGCCTACAGCGAAAGCTGGCTGCCGCCCATTGCGAGCCTCACAACGAACGCAGCTGCGGTGAAGGGATTTTCTCTGAACTACGTCATTGACTTTGTCCTCGACTTCATCAACTGGCAGATGGTCGGCTGGGCAGCGCTCATCTTTTGTCTTTGGTATCTGCTTCGCAACTGCGTGCGCATCACATTCATCACGATCTGCTACTTCGCGGTGATGGTGACCATGCCTTACCTTGATGCGTTCTTTGCGCCTGCGGCCCGTGAAGCTGCGGCGGGCGGCACAGAAACTGCAGAGGGCGGGCCGGCCGGCGCAGCTGCCGATTCAAAGACCATTGAAGAGTGGTATCAGGCGTTCCTCAACTACGAAAAGGAGCGCCGCGCTGAACTGCCCCAAGGGCTTCCCGATAAAGACACGCCCTTTGACATTCTGCTCCTCAACATCTGTTCGCTTTCCAATGACGACCTGATCGCTTCTCAGCTCGACAAGCACCCGGTCCTCGAGAAGTTCAACATCCGATTTGACCGCTTCAACAGCGCCACATCTTATTCGGGGCCGGCTGCCATTCGCCTCCTCACAGGAGCCTGCGGACAGCCTTCACATCAGGGCATTTACGGCGAGCGTCGTCCCGAATGCGAAATTCTCAACCGTCTGGGCACCATCGGCTACCGCCAGCACATGATGTTTGACCACTCTGGCGAATACGACAGCTTCCTGCCGACGCTGCGCAACGAAACGGGTCTCACTGCGGATCTCGAAAGCTTGGGGAAAAACCTTGCCGTCCGCTACATGGGATTTGACGATGAGGAGCTCACCGATACCCTTGCATTGCTTCGCTACTGGCAGCGCACTCTGCAGCGTGCAAAAGACAAGCGCACGGTTACTTTCATGAACCTCATTGCACTGCACGACGGCAATCGCCTGCCGCGTCACGGCCGTGCTGAACCCTTTAAGCCCCGCGCCCAGAAGCTGCTCGATGATCTGCAGACCTTCCTGCGTGAACTGGAGCGCTCAGGACGCAAAGTAATGGTCGTCGTCGTGCCCGAACACGGCGCAGCCGTCCGCGGCGACAAAATTCAGGCGCCGCGTCTGCGCGATATCCCGTCTCTTCGCATCACGGAAGTACCGACGATGGTGAAGTTCGTCGGTCTGCAAGGACTCCCCGATGCGCCCATCCACGTGACAGGTCCGACGAGCTATCTTGCAATGACCACCTTGATCGGACGCACACTCGAAACGAATTTCTTCTCAAAGAAGGGCGGTGCCACACCGCTTGAATCGCTTGTGAAGGATCTGCCTGAAACCAACCCGGTCTCTGAAAACGGGCAGGCTAAAGTACTCGAATATAAGGGGCAGGAATATCTCAAACAAAAAGATGGAGACTGGAAACCCTACGCCAAATAGCATCCATCTTCCTTAAAATTCAGGCAAAAATCCGAAACACAATCATTCCATGATCAACTGTGCACAGATTCTTGCCTGGTCCGCTTGGGCGCCCGGTCTGGCTGACCAGGCTGCCTGGCTTGCTGCCCTCCGCACGCACGGTGCGGACTTTGGACTGCTTTCGAGCGAATATGCTCCATTGAACGCCGCAGAACCCAAAGCGCCGGCAGTCCTTGTCCCGCCGATGCTTCGTCGCCGGCTCTCGCC
>ENA-OOZR01001488-OOZR01001488.1-human-gut-metagenome-genome-assembly--contig:-NODE-1488-length-12225-cov-1.728759_pt1 | contig 12225 bp, 9 predicted proteins | sample MGYA00241045_ERZ501406 | MGnify/ENA primary metagenome ERZ501406 (study PRJEB25962, sample SAMEA2042920) | human gut metagenome | biome: human gut; feature: human-associated habitat; material: faeces...
CCGCCGCAGATTTTTTTTGCCTCCCGGATCAGATCCTTACTGCTTATCTCTTTCCCGGTACGGATACAGTAAATCTCCTTCTCTCCCAGACAAAGCCCCATACCTGCCGCTGCAAAAACCTCGCTTTCTTCTGTTTCATCCGGCTTAAGGCCGCCTGCATCATCGAAAGAAAAGGAAAGCTGTTCTTCTCCTGCACTGCCTTCTTCCTCAGGAAGCACTGCAAAGGCAAAAATCAGCTGCATTCCTGTTACAGCTGCATTCCGGGCCTTTTTTAAGACCGCCTCTGCCTCCTTCCTTCCGGTAATAACCTGAAACTGTTCTTTGATTTCCAGAGGATTTTCCCCTGCCGCATCCGGAGAAAAACGGCTTAAAATGGACTTAAAGCCCATACGCTTCATAAACCGGAACGCCTGAGGGGTGTACAGATTCTCCACCTTTGCATCCTCATAAGAAAATTCCACCGGACAGCGGGTGCAGATAGTGGCAAGCTCCTTGCTCATCTGTGCTAAATCATAATGTTCTCCCAGGGCCTTCTGTGCTCTGGGCGGACGGATCTCCTCCAGATGGGCATAGGCATTTTCAATGGAACCGTAAGACACGATCAAACTGGTCGCCGTCTTTTCTCCAATAGAAGGAACTCCCGGTATATTATCAGAGGAATCGCCCATAAGGGCCTTTACATCAATAAATTCTTCCGGGGAAACCTGATACTCCCGCTTTACATCTTCCGGATAATAATCATGGATCTCTGTCGTTCCCCGGCTGGTTTTGGGAATACGGATCTTAATATGGCTGTCTGCCAGCTGTAAGAGATCCCGGTCTCCCGAAACAACCGATACCTCAGCGCCCTTCTCCTGGCACCGCTTTGCCACGGTTCCCAGAATATCGTCGGCCTCATAGCCGGCCAGAGTCAGGATCGGGATTTCCATGGCGGTCAGTGCTTCTTTTATAAGAGGCACCTGCTCTCTTAACTCTTCGGGCATAGGCTTTCGGGTCCCCTTGTATGCATCAAACATTTTGTGGCGGAAGGTAGGCTCCGGCAGGTCAAAGGCCACTGCCAGATGATCCGCCTTCTCCTCCTCTAAAATCTTCAGCATAATATTTAAAAAGCCGTATACCGCATTGGTATGCAGCCCCTCTGCATTGGTCAGATCCGGTACTCCGTAAAAGGCACGGTTTAATATACTGTGTCCGTCGATCAGTACAAGTTTGTCCATATTTTTTCAATTCCTCCTATTCTAAACGCCAAAGAATCCCCAGATGCGCAGCTGCAGGATCAGAACCAGAAGCACCGACCAGAAGCATAATGTGTTCACTGCATAAACCGCCGTGCGCAGAATATCCAGTGAGTGAATTCTCTGCCTGGACAGCTCCAGGGCTGTTTCCAGAGCGCCCTTTATATTGTACGTTCCGCTTCCCTCATCTAACTGCCTGATCCCCACATCTACGGTAAAATAGATCTCCAGCTCCTCCCTGCACTCCGGGCAGTGATCGATGTGCTTTAAAAAGCCTTCCAGCTCCTGATCGGTAATACTTCCATTGATATAGGGCATCACAAGACGCTCCGCTTCCTCACAGGTCATATAAATGGCACCTCCTTTGGGCCGCTGTGAATGTAAATCCATGCTTTATATCATACAATAAAAAAATATGGTTTTCAACCAAAGTCCCCTGCTGCATTTCCAAAAATCCATTCCTGAAAAACAAAAAAGCCTCAAAAGCTGTATTTTCAAGCTTTTAAGACTTTTCATCCTGCCGGCGGCGGGACTTGAACCCGCACGCGGTTACCCGCAACAGATTTTGAGTCTGCATCGTCTGCCATTCCGACACGCCGGCATCGTTTCACAACGGTTGTTATTTTACCATAAACGTCAGATTTTGGCAAGTGCTTTTCTGTTTATTTTTTCTTGTCCCCTGTGCATGCCGCTTCCAGAACAGATGTTTGCGCCTGATTTTTATATTCCTCCACGATCCCGGCCCTGTTTCGTCCGATCACGTTGCTTAACTCCTTTTCTGTAATCATCCCTTTAAAATACATTTTCACCACATCCATGGGACTGGTCCCGACCCTGGCGATCAGTTCAAGGTATGTCATGGCCTTTTTCCTCCTTCTTGCCCCCACTTTCTTTACACGCTCTAATACTATATGCATCAGCCATGAAAAATATGACTGTTTTTTCCTTTCCTTCACGAATTTGTAAGTTTTTCTTCAAACCCTGTCCATGAGTTTCAGGTATAATTATTTTATTACAAATGAAAAAGGAGGACCCTATGGATAAAAGCAAGAAAATAATGATCGGAGCAATCGGCACTGTGGTAGTGGCCGGAGGTGTGATAATCGGACTGATCCTGGGACGTACGCCGCCAAAAGCAGATCTTTCTACCATTCATACAGAAGCATCAACGGAAGCTCCCGCAGAAAACAAACCGCAGGAAACAAAAGCACCGGAAACAGAACCATCAAAGGCCCTTGAAGAATCGGTAACCGCCATCTCTGCAAAGGTGATGACCTATACCTCCGGAAAGGTATCCATTGAATATCCGGCGATTGAGCAGATGGAGGATGAGGAAAAGCAGAGCCGGATCAATGAACATTTAAAGGCAAATGCCCTTTCCATTCTGGATGCTTATGAGATCAATGAAAGTGCAGATACCCTTTCTGTTTCCTGCGAAATCATATCCGCCGATCCCAAGCGTCTCACCGCTGTATATACCGGAGAACTGAACATCGAAGGCGGCGCTCATCCCAGCCGCATTTTTTACACCAATACACTGAATCTGAACCAGATGAAGGATATGGGACTGAATGACTTCACAGACGCCTATACCATGGCAGGCTATGTGCTAAGTGAAGATGTACGTTTTCCAAAGCTGAATGCCGAGGAAACAAGCGCTGCCTTGGAATACCGGAGCACACAGTCTATGGAAGCATTGACCGCTGTTTTTGAAAATGCAGATTTCCCGCTTTCCGGGAAAGAAACCTGGCCGGAATCCTTCAGCTATGAAAAACAGGGCCGGATTTACTTCTCTCTTCCCGTCCCCCATGCTCTGGGAGACTATGTGATCGTAGAATTTGATCCGGCCACCAAATAAGCGTTAAACGATAATTCCTTGAGTTTTCCATTGCACCCCGGCCTTTTATCCAGTATAATGAATGTACGTTAAAAAATATACAAAGGAGCACTGCTTTTATGGAACAGATAATGGTTTTTAATCATCCGCTGATTCAGCACAAAATTTCAATCCTGCGCAACAAGAGTACCGGAACGAATGAATTCCGCGCCCTGATCGAAGAGATTGCCATGCTTATGGGATACGAGGCTTTAAGAGATCTTCCTTTAGAGGATGTTGAGGTAGAGACACCTTTAGAGACCTGCATGACGCCTATGATCGCCGGACGCAAGCTGGCTGTAGTTCCCATCCTGCGCGCTGGCCTTGGCATGGTAAACGGCATTCTGGCCCTGGTTCCCAGCGCAAAGATCGGCCATATCGGCCTTTACCGCGACGAGGTAACCCATGAGCCTCATGAGTATTACTGCAAGCTTCCAAGCCCCATTGAGGAGCGCACCATCATTGTCACCGATCCCATGCTGGCAACCGGAGGCTCCGCCGTGTCTGCTGTTGATTTCATCAAACAGCATGGCGGGAAAAAAATCAAATTTATGGCGATCATCGCTGCTCCCGAGGGCTTAGAGCGCCTTCACAAGGCACATCCAGATATCCAGATCTATGTAGGCCATCTGGACCGCTGCCTGAATGAAGATGCCTATATCTGTCCGGGTCTGGGCGATGCAGGCGACCGTATTTTCGGCACAAAATAATCCCGTTCCCATCATAAAAAACCTCCTCTCTTTCACAGGTTTTCCCGGATTGAGAGGAGGTCTTTTTATGCGCATCATGCGTTAAATCTTATCTTCTATTTACTTTACTACCTTTACAGTGCTGCTGGAAGCTGCTGTGCTCTTCTTTGCTCTGGTTCTCTTTGGCTTTGGAGCAGGCTCTTCTGCCTCTGCCTTAACGGCTTCAGCTTCTGCATCTCTGTTTTCCTTTACGATCACATTTTCCTGATTCTTGTAAATGGAATTTGCCGCTACACAGCCTCTTACACTGGAAAGAGGATATACAACGCTGTTTTTTCCGATTACGGTACCCGGATTTAATACGCTGTTGCAACCAACTTCAACACAGTCTCCTAAGATTGCGCCGAATTTCTTAAATCCAGTCGTCACATCGCCGTCCTCTGCGTGAACCTTTACCAGGCTCTTGTCAGACTTTACATTAGAGGTCACTGCGCCTGCGCCCATATGTGCCTTGTAGCCCAGGATGGAATCGCCTACATAGTTGAAGTGAGGTACCTGAACCTCGTCAAACAGCAGGGCATTCTTTAACTCACAGGAGTTTCCTACTACAGCCTTTTCACCGATGATTACATTGCCTCTTAAAAATGCGTTGTGGCGCACATTGGCTCCCGCACATATGATCATAGGACCTGTCATCATAATCGTAGGCGCAACCTTTGCAGTTTTATGGATCCAGATATCTTTACCGATCTTCCGATACTCATTTTCAGGAAGAAGGGATCCCAAAGAACGGATGAAATCGCCGATCTCCGGCAGTACCTCCCATGGATATGCGTGATTGTCAAAGATCCTTTCTGCAATGGTATGGCTCATGTCAAAAAGCTCTTTCATCTTCATTTCTTCCAATTTCATTGATCAGTTCTCCTTTTTTGTTTATAAAATACAGCAGCCGCGTCAAAAAGTCCTCTCAGATCGTACTGATTGTTCAGGCGGATCACATTGACGGTTCTTCCTGCTACAAAGCGTTCCAGCTTTTCCATATATTCGCCGGAGGTAATGAAACCCTCGGCTACATAGGTCAATCCCTTTTCCCAGCTGGCTGTAAGCTCCGGATTTAAAAGCTGGCGGATGGAATGATCCACCACATCATACACCATTTCCCCTAAAAGGGACGGCGTGATCACCTGTGTCTTTCCATTTAAAGAAAGATACTGGATACTCACCAGTTTTTTTAAAATCTCCGCGCGGGTGGCGCTGGTACCGATACCGCTTCCCTTGATCTGGGCCCGCAGCTCCTCATCCTCAATGAGCTGGCCCGCATTTTCCATCGCCAGGATCATAGAGCCTGAGGTATATCGCTTGGGAGGTGAGGTTTCCCCTTCCTTCACCCGCAGGTCCGCTACAGTAAGTATATCATTTTTTTTCAAATCTGCAAGCACCTGTAACAGTTCTGTTCTGTCAACTTTTGGGGATTCTGTATTATTTTTATCGGGATTCTCCTCTTTCTGGTCCTCAAAGGTCTCTTCAACCCCTGGTTTTTTTGCCAGATTCACATCCGCCACCTTCAAATATCCGGGCTCGGAAAGCACCTTAAATCCCGCAAAAAAATGCTCCTTTTTCCGCTCCAGCTCCAGGGTATACTTCTGGTAAACGGCAGGCGGATAAAAAATACTTAAAAAACGGCGGCAGATCACCTGATAGACCTTTTCCTGCAAGGGTGTAAGCTGTCTTAAGCTGCCCAGTCCCTGGCCCGTAGGAACGATCGCATAGTGGTCTGTGATCTGTTTGTCGTTGACATACCTGGTTTTTGCCAGGTTCTGCCAGCTGCTTCCCTGCAAAATCTCCTGAACAAAGGCACGCATGGGGCTGTAGCCGGAGAGTCCGCTTATGTTTTTTCGGATCTCTTTTGCTACCGCCGTGGATAAAACCCTGGCATCCGTACGGGGATAGGTAACCATCTTTTTTTCATACAGCTCCTGAACGACCTTCAGCGCTTCATCCGGGCTGATCTTAAACATTTTTGAGCAGTCATTCTGAAGCTCTGCCAGATTGTAAAGAAGCGGCGGATTTTTTGTTTCCTTTTTCTTTTCCTTTGAAACAACGGCAGCTGTAAGCGGTTCCCCTTCCTTTAGATATGCGATCAGTTCTCTGGCCCGTTCTTCCTCCTTAAAGCCGTTGTCCTTATAAAGGCAGGGCGTTCCAAAATATCTGGAACCTTCCACCGCCTTCCATTCAGCCTCCAGCGGAAGGGCTCGGCCATCCTTTGCCACTGCGTCAAAGGTTCCGATCACACGATAAAAGGGAGTCTTTACAAAGCTTCGTATCTCCCTCTCCCTGCGGACAACCATTCCCAGCACACAGGTCATCACACGACCTACGGAAAGAACCGTAAATTTGGTTCCCAGATAGTTTGACATGGCAGGACCGTACCGCAGGGTAAGCACCCGCGAGAAGTTGATCCCCATCAGGTAATCTTCCTTTGCGCGCAGATAGGCAGAAGCAGAAAGATTATCATATTCCGACTCATCCTTTGCTTCCCGGATTCCCCTGAGGATCTCCTCCTCTGTCTGGGAATCGATCCACACACGTTTCTGGCGCTTGTCTTTTACTCCTGCCATCTGAGCCACCAGACGGTAGATATATTCTCCTTCCCGCCCTGAGTCCGTGCAGACATAGATCGTATCCACATCCGGACGGTTTAAAAGCCTCTTTACCACTGCAAACTGCCTGGCTACGCCGGGAATAATCTCGTATTTGAATTCCTTCGGCAGAAACGGCAGGGTCTGCAGGCTCCAGCGTTTAAATTTCATGTCATAGGCATCCGGATAGCTCATCGTCACCAGATGGCCCACACACCAGGTTACAATGGCGTCCTCGGATTCAATATATCCGTCTCCCCGCCGTCCCCGGATCTTTAATGCATCTGCAAACTGCTGGGCTACACTGGGCTTTTCCGCGATGTACAATGATTTTGACATGCGATCCCTCATTTTCCTTTTAATATAAATGCCTGCATGCAGGCATATCTATTTAGTATACCATTAAATAGAAAATATAGCAATAATTGAGTAAAAATCTCATGTTAAATTCAACCATTCTTTGTGGTTTTGCAGTTTATGAGATAAAATCTCACGATTATTTTTATCTTTGATGGAATCCACGCAAACAAAAAGAGCTCTTTGTGAGTTTTTATCTCATCAAAAAGCCCTTTTCTATGTGAATTTTAATATCTGCCTTTTTATTCCGTTTCTGTATAGAACCTATAAACCGTCGTTGTATCGTACACCTCTCCTGCCTTTAAGATCGGGGACGGAAACTCAGGTTTATGACAGGCATCCGGGAAATGCTGGGTTTCAAAACAAAATGCATGGCGTCCCTCATAGCGGACACCGCCTTTTCCGGGAACCGGATCATTCAGGAAATTGGCTGTATAAAGCTGGATGCCGGGAAGATCCGTATACGTCTCCATCATACGTCCGCTCTTTGGATCCTTCGCTCTTGCTGCAAGAGATAAAATCCCCGGATCGTGATCTAATACCCAGTTATGGTCATAACCATGTCCCAGGATCAATGCTTCATATGGCTCATCAATATCACGACCCAGAGGCTTCATTTCCGTAAAGTCCATAGGGGTTCCCTCTACTGGAAGAATCTCTCCGGTAGGAATGGATACCTCATCTGCAGGAGTAAACTTAGAAGCAGCCAGCCATACCTCTTGATCCATAACAGAACCGCCATCATGGCCCGCCAGATTAAAGTAGCAGTGGTTTGTAAAGTTGGCAATGGTATCTGCATCACAGATCATATGGTAATGGATCCGGATGCTGTCATCCTCTGTCAGCGTATAGCTTACCTGGATGGATGCGTTTCCCGGATATCCCTGATCTCCGTCCGGGCTCTTTAAAGAAAAAGTAAGGCAGCTTCCCTCGTCGGTTTCTGCGGCCTCACAGTCCCAAAGGCGTCTGTGATAGAGATCCGGAGCACTGTGAAGATTATTTGGCCCGTTGTTCGCTTCCAGCTTATAGTCCTTTCCGTCAATGGTAATCACTGCCCCCCCGATACGGTTGGCGTTTCTTCCGATAATTGCGCCAAAATGAGGATTGTTGGACAGATACCCCTCCAGGTTATCATATCCCAGGATCACATCTGCCATTTTTCCCTTTTTATCCGGCACATTCATGGTCACCCAGGTTCCTCCAAGGGTGATAAAGTCTGCGCTGACTCCGTGATGATTCGTCAGCGTATACTTATAAACCGTTTCTCCGGACGGCATCACACCGAATGCCTGTTTTGTAATTGCCATAATTGCTATTTACCCCTTCCGTTTATGCAAAGCGCGTCCTTTGCTTATTTTTCCTTAATATATCCCTTTGCAGTCAGAAGCTCTGCGCAGAGAACGGCTCCGCCGGCAGCGCCGCGGACAGTATTATGGGAAAGTCCTACAAATTTATAATCGTAAACCGTATCCTCTCTCAAACGTCCCACAGAAATTCCCATTCCGTTTTCAAAGTCCACATCCAGGCTTACCTGAGGACGGTTATCCTCTTCCATATAACGGATAAACTGAGCAGGGGCACTTGGAAGCTTTAATTCCTGAGGAAGGCCCTTAAAGCTTTCCAGCTTTTCGATCAGTTCTTCCTTTGTAACCTTCTTTTTAAACTTTACAAACACAGCCGCTGTGTGGCCGTTTAATACAGGCACGCGGATGCACTGGCAGGTGATCACAGGAGACTGGGCCTTTACGATCACACCGTCTTCAATATGACCCCAGATACGCAGAGGCTCCTGCTCGCTCTTTTCTTCCTCTCCGCCGATATAGGGGATAATATTTCCTTCCATCTCCGGCCAGTCCTTAAAAGTCTTTCCGGCGCCGGAAATCGCCTGATATGTAGTAGCCACTACCTCATAAGGCTCAAATTCCTTCCAGGCAGTCAGTACGGGAGCATAGCTCTGAATGGAACAGTTGGGCTTAACGGCAATAAAGCCTCTGGTGGTGCCGAGACGCTTTTTCTGAAATTCGATCACATCAAAGTGCTCCGGATTTACCTCCGGGATTACCATAGGAACGTCCGGCGTCCAGCGGTGAGCGCTGTTGTTGGAAACCACAGGTGTCTCCGTTTTGGCATAAGCCTCCTCAATGGCACGGATCTCTTCCTTTGTCATATCCACTGCACTGAATACGAAATCAACGCCTGCAGCTACCTTTTCTACCTCGTTTACGTTCATTACGATCAGGTTTTTTACCGCCTCAGGCATAGGAGTTGTCATCTTCCAGCGGCCTCCTACAGCCTCTTCGTAAGTCTTTCCGGCAGATCTGGGGCTGGCAGCCACTGTCACTACCTCATACCATGGATGATTTTCCAGCAGGGCGATAAACCTCTGCCCTACCATACCTGTTGCGCCTAATATGCCCACTCTTAATTTTCTTTCCATGTCTCGCTCTCCTCGTCTTTCTTTTTCATAATCCTTCCGCTGATGATATGGGAAGCCTCCCCTGTAGGATTATTTCCTATCCTATACCAAAGTAAAGAAAAATGCAACCAGAAATTCGTGTTTTGCGCACATTTGTATTTCTATGGCGTACTTTTTACTTCTTTGTGCCTTTCGCATCCCGCTTAGTGATCCGCATTCCGCTCAAATTGATCTCCCTGTCTTTATAGGTAATGGCATACGGCTCATCGCCCAACAGATAAAGCTGCTCCAGCTCTTCATTTTTGGAAAGCTTTATGCCTCTGACACCTCTGGATGCCTTTTTAAGTACGGAAATGTCCTCCAACGGGAACCTCAGGAAATATCCCCCCGTGGTCTGAAGCACGACGGTAGCTGTCTGCTCCTCTACCAGCGCTACAGACAGAACTTCGTCCCCTTCCTGAAGCTTGGTAGCTGCCACCATGCGGTTATTAGTCTCAAACTCTTCTCCCGGCACCTGCTTTACCATAGCAAGCTTTGTGGCAAACACGAGTTTTCTTCCTTTCAGCTCCTGGGCGCAGGTAAGAAGACAGATCCGGTCTTCTCTTCCATCATATTTGCTCAAGTTTTCAATGGGCACACCCTTATCCCTCAGCTTTCCTGAGGGGATATCCAATGCCTTGATCTGATGCAGTGTTCCTGAGGCCGTAAACAGGCAGATCTTATCTGTATTCAGGCAGCGCTTTACATATACCTGCTCCGTATCCACCGTTTCCTGATTCCGTTCGTAAGTAGACTTATCCAAAAGCTTACAATAGCCGAAACGATCCATCACAAAAACAACCTCCTGAACCGGAACTGCATTCTCCACATAAACTGCCTCTGGGCCATCCTCGATCCGCGTCCGTCTTGGGACTGCAAATTCCTTCCGGATAGCTACCAGATCGTCCTTGATCACCCGGTTCATCACCCCACGGCTGCCCAGGATCTTTTTGTAGCTTTCAATTCGTTTTAAGGTTTCCTTATGTTCCTTTTCCAGAGCCAGAATTTCCAGACCGATCAGCTTGTACAGCCGCATTTCCAAAATAGCAGACGCCTGGCGCTCTGTAAAGTGGAGCTTCTTTGCCTCCTCCTCAAATCCCGGCATCCGGAAATGGATATTGCTCACATCACCAGTTATCAGACAGGCCTTCGCATCCTTTAAGCTTTTAGAACCTCTTAAAATTGCGATAATCAGGTCAATGCAGTCACAGGCGCTTATGAGGCCCTCCTGAATTTCCTTCTTTTCCAGTTCCTTTTCCAGAAGCACATTGTATTTACGCTCCGTATTCTGATACTGGAATTCCAAAAAATTGCGGAGAATCCCCTTTAAATTCAGCGTTTCCGGACGTCCGTCCGCAATAGCCAGCATATTGACTCCAAAGGTATCCTCAAGCTTTGTCTTCTTATATAAAATGTTCTTGATCCGGTCAATATCCGCGTCCTTTCTCAGCTCCAGTACGATACGGATCCCGTCCTTATTGGACTGATTGGAAATATCCACCACATCCGTAAGCTTTTTAGACTCTACCAGATCGGCTACGTCCACCAGAAACTTATTGATACCTGCTCCGATCATGGTATAGGGAATTTCCGTGATCACCAGCTTGTCCTTATCTGCCTTGCGCTTTCCAAGCTCCACCTCAAAACGGCCTCTGAGCTTTATTTTTCCCGTTCCGCTTTCATAGATTTCCGGAAGGTCGCTCTTATTTGCGATAATGCCTCCGGTGGGGAAATCCGGCCCCGGCATAAGCTCCATCAGCTCCGCCGCAGTGATTGCGGGATTGTCAATATAGGCAGTTACCGCATCAATTACCTCTCCCAGATTGTGAGGGGGGATACTGGTGCTCATGCCCACCGCAATTCCCTCAGCTCCGTTTACCAGAAGGTTCGGCACCCGGACGGGAAGAACCTCCGGCTCCTTCTCCGTTTCATCATAATTGGGAACGAAATTTACGGTCTTATCCAAATCCTTTAAATAGACCTCCTGGGCAAATTTCTCCAGCCTTGCCTCCGTGTATCGCATAGCCGCCGCTCCATCACCCTCAATAGAGCCGAAATTGCCATGGCCGTCTACCAGAGCCATTCCCTTTTTAAATTCCTGGCTCATAACTACCAGCGTATCATAGATAGAACTGTCGCCGTGGGGATGGTATTTACCCATGGTATCGCCTACGATACGGGCGGATTTCCTGTGGGGCTTGTCGTAATCCAGGCGCAGCTGGCTCATATCATAGAGCACCCGGCGCTGAACGGGCTTTAAGCCGTCCCTGGCGTCGGGAATCGCTCTTGCAGTAATGACGCTCATGGAATAATTCATGTAGCTGCGCTGCATTTCCTCGCTGTATTCTGTCCGTAATATCTTTTCTGCCATTTTGTCCTCTCCTGTTATGCGTCGATCTCAGCCTCATCGGCGTGCTCATAGATAAACTGGCGGCGGGGGCCTACCTCGCTGCCCATCAGCATCTCCGTCACCTCAGAAGCCAGTCTTGCGTCCTCGATCTCAACCCGCTTTAATACCCGGCGTTCCGGATCCAGGGTCGTTTCCCAGAGCTGCTCCGCATCCATTTCACCAAGACCCTTATAGCGCTGCAGGGTAAAATCACCCTTGTGGGTCCTGCGATAACGTTCCAGCTCCTTTTCATCATACAGATACTGCTCCTCCCCCTTTTTGGGGATTACCTTAAACAGAGGCGGCATGGCAATATACACATGGCCGTCATAGATCAGCTCCGGCATAAACCGGTATAAAAAGGTAAGAAGCAGCGTATCAATATGGCTTCCGTCCACATCCGCATCCGTCATGAGGATAATCTTGTCATAGCGCAGCTTCGTGATATCAAAATCATTTCCATAACCCTCTGAAAAGCCGCAGCCAAAGGAATTAATCATGGTCTTGATCTCCGCATTCGCCAGCACCTTATCCATAGAAGCCTTTTCTACATTTAAAATCTTTCCGCGGATAGGCAGAATGGCC
>ENA-OOZR01001509-OOZR01001509.1-human-gut-metagenome-genome-assembly--contig:-NODE-1509-length-12007-cov-2.509036_pt1 | contig 12007 bp, 8 predicted proteins | sample MGYA00241045_ERZ501406 | MGnify/ENA primary metagenome ERZ501406 (study PRJEB25962, sample SAMEA2042920) | human gut metagenome | biome: human gut; feature: human-associated habitat; material: faeces...
AAAAAAACCCGCCTCTCGGCGGTTCTCTGAATGACAATATACTGCTACTTTTTCCCTTCTCTCTTGCTTACCTTCGCATACAGCCTTTTTAAAATATCCATTGCCTCATCCTGCTGGATACTGCTTAGCTGCGGCCTTACCTTACGTCTGTTCTTATTTTTATAGCTGCCAAGAGCAATATAAAACTCAGAGGTCGTCGCATCATGCGCAAACAGCTTCTCAGCCTGCTTTTGCTCCTGCTCCGTAAGCGGCAGCTTTTGGATAAAAGCATCCAGCTCTGCCAAATCCTCACTTGTCACCTCTGCCGACGACAGCAGGCTATTTTCGCCCTTTTTATCGACAAAAAAGCAGCTGAAGGTACCCTGCCCTTCCTTAAAAGGATCATAATTAACCTCAAACCTGTAGCACAGGGTGCGGAACTGATGGTTCCGGCTCATATAAAAAGCAGACCATTCTACGTGTGTCATCTTATCTTCTCCTTGTACCGGCGCACAACCTATATTAACTGTCAGCAGTACAAGCACCGCCAACAGCATTTTGGTGATTTTCCATAATTTACTGTGCATACCGTTCACCGCCTTTGTTAAGCCTTAATTGCGAAGCGGAGCTCTGTCCTTAGCCTTCAGGTAAAGCTGCAAAAACTGCTTTTGCAGTTCCTCTCTTTGCTCCCCGCTCAAAGGCGCCGTCAGCTTTTTGACGCTTCTATCCTTATAGTTGGCGATACACACGTCAAAAATCTCCGTGGTTTCATCACAGACAAGCAAATCATCATCTACCGGCTCAGGTTCCTTGGGCGGTGCCAGCGGCAGTCCTTGGATAAGCGCATCAAGAGTCGCAAGCTCCTCACGCGTCACAGGCACGCTCTCCAGCTCACAGCGCCAGATTTCGTCATTGAGATTTGCCGGAGCCTTAAAGCTGCAGTCATAGAGCATCTGCCCGCTTTTAGCATCCAAACGCAGCACATAATTATAGCTATAATCATAATTCGAGCCGTTTCTGTATAATTGCATACTCGTCCATTCTATACGACCCATGCTATCGCCTCCCCGCACCTGTGCATAAATCAGCTTTGCTGTCAGCAGCAGAAGCGCTGCCAATAACAGCAGGTGAATAATTCTCAGTTTATTGCTTTTTTGTTTGCGCATGCTGCTCACCGCCTTTTGCTAGTCTTCTGATGATAGCATAGCGTATTTTTAGCAGCTTGTCCCCACCCGAAAGGCTGATTTAGGGTAGGAAGAGAAGGTGACTGCAAAATTTTTCACAAAATCAGCAAATTTTTCATTTCATCCTACCCGAATTTTCCATTTGGGGTGGGGTGTTTTTCCGTTGCCTGATATATAATACAGATGTAGAAAAGAATCGGCTGATAAACTATTGTAATATTCTTAAAGTTTTCTTTATATTGGCCGATTTAAAGAAAGGTGGTCTTGTTTATGCAACGCAAAAAATTAATCTCCAAAACCCTGACAACAGCTGTAATGCTTGCGCTGTACATCGGGGGGGCACAACCATCCATTATTTCTGCACAGGAGTACACTGACCAAATCACCGGTGCGGGTGACGCTTATGCCGCTCATGGTATCCGTACTACTGTCGGCACAGAATCTACCTACACCTTTGCCGAAGGCGACGTAGTAAAATGGTCTAACGCCTACCCTGCTATTGATATTTTGGACGCAGGAACACATTTAAAATTTACTACACCGCTTAATCTGCAGCTTGATGTTAAAGATGGTGCTACTAGCGGTATTCATGCAACAACCACTAATTATGATACTCCCGGCAGGCTCACTGCCCAAGATGTGAATATCACAGGTCAGTCTACAGGCTCTAATTATGATATAAACAGAATCTATATTTCCGGCATTGATACTTATGCTGCCGATATCAAGATGGAAAACCTCCATATCGACATTACTGCTGACGGCAAGCCGAAAAGTATTGCTGATGGTATTTTCATGGGCCGTGACCTTGAAGATGAGGACAGCGAGCATCTGTTGACCGTAAACGGCGATACAAACATCAAAGCTGTTTCTAAAAACGGCTCTTATGCCTGGGCAGCGGGCATTGAAGCCCAAGACCAGGCCAAGATGAACTTTGGCAAGCTGACAATCGCTACCGAAGCTATGGCTGAGGATGAAGCACTTACTAACGGCATCTTTGCAGCAGGCAACAGCAAAATTAACGCAGGAGAAACACATATTACCGTAAAAGGAAACGCTGTAACTGAAGGCTACAGCTACGGTCTTAATACTATCCACAGCTCCACCATTACTCTCGGTGACAACAGCACTATTCGCGCTGAAAGCAACGGCGACGGCGAGATTTCAGCTATAGGTGTACGCGCAGGCTTCTATTCCGAAGTCAACCTGGGCATTACGGATATCAGAGCCGAGAACAATAGCGACGGCGGTACTGTTGATGTGTTATTTGTCGAAGATGGCGCCGTTCTCAATATGGCCGGCGGCAGCATCACAGGCGCCAACAATGCTAACAATAGAACATTCAACGCGATCAATGCTTACGGCGAGGATCCGGATCCGACTTGGCATACCGACACTATTGTCAACATCAACCAAGGTACAACTAACGATGTTGTAATCGTTGGTGACGTACGTGCAGCCAACACCGCCATCGTTAACCTCAACCTGAACACTGATGCTTCCAGCATTACCGGCAATCTCGACCAAAGCGGTCCTTATGTAGACAAGGATGATTCTGCAGGTACTATTAACCTCACCCTCGCCAACAAGGCTACATGGCACGCTATGGGTGAATACGGCATTGGTTATAGCTATCTGGAAAAGCTCACCCTGAATGACGGCAATATCACCATGACCAATGAAGATGTGCAGAACATTGACGTTAATCACCTGCAGGGCACCAGCGGCGAGCTGACGCTGGAGGCTGATGCAAACCTCAATACAGGCTTCTTCCGCGTAAACAACGCTGACACCGACGCTGCCGCAGTACATACCTCTTATGCAGGCATCAATGCTGATAACGTGAAGGACGCAGCCGGCTTGGAAGGCCTTGTTAGAAACAGCCTGAAGATTCACGATGACAGTGCGGCAAAATTTGACGTTCATGTTAATGAAGGTCTGCTCATCGGCCAAATGCAGGCAGATACCATCAACCATATTGACGGCAACGCAATCGCCAATGTAAAAATTGGACAAAGCACTACTGTAGATGCTATCAGCCATCTGCAAAACGCAGCAGCACTGTCCTGGAGACAGGAGGACGCTACTCTCAGCAAGCGTTTAGGCGATTTGCGTCAGGGCGATGGTGACCAGGGCTTCTGGGTACGCTTGAACCGTGGCGAATTTAAATATGACAATGCCAAAAACCAGAATAATTTCTTCCAGATGGGCTATGATAAGGCTGGCGGCGATTGGCATTACGGCGCTGCTATCAGCCGTAACAGCGGTAAGACAACCTACGGCGATGCAACAGCGAAAAACCGTAGCCTGGCACTTACTCTGTACGGCACCTGGCTGGGCGATAAGGGACATTATGCAGACATCGTACTCAAGGAAGGCCGTCTGAGCAATGATTACGATATCTCTGCACCGATTGGCTTCACTCACGGTCAGTACAAAACCTGGGGCAGCAGCATCAGTGCGGAATACGGCAGAGAAATCGCTATGGGTGACAAGGCCTACTTCACTCCGCAGGCACAGCTTTCCTGGCTGCGTATTGCCGGTAAGGATTACACTACCGCCAACGGCATTGCTATCAGTCAGGACAGCCAAAGCAGCACCATCGGCCGCTTAGGCTTCGAGCTTGGCAGCAGACTTGGCGACAACGGTAATGTATACGCCAAAGCTTCTGTACTGCATGACTTCGGCGGCAGTGCTGACACCCGCCTGAGCTACAATGGTGTATCCACCACCTACAGCAACGATTTGGGCGACACCTGGTACGAGGCAGGCATCGGCTTCAACCTCAAGACCAAGGATAACAGCTATCTGTATGCAGATGTTTCCAAAGCCTTCGGCGGCGACTACAAGACACCTTGGCAATGGAACGTAGGTATGCGCTGGACCTTCTGATAGGTTAAATTTCTTCAACTTACAATTTTATCCTATGCTGTAAATAAACAGACAAAAAATTGTGCGGTCGTAAAAAGCCGCACAATTTTTATTGTCATAACCAGTTGAAAAAGATCTGCACCACTTGAACCACTTGAACCACTTGAACCACTACTTTTGGTGCAAGCGCAAAAACCGCTCCACTAACCCTAATATATATCCCTGTAAGTAAAGTCTTCGTAAGGGTTCAAAGCCTTTATTTTATTGGATTCACAGCTAATTCAAGACATTTTTATTTATAATATATTAAACGCTATGAGCTGCAGATTTTTTAGCAAAAACGCTGAAAAAAGTGGTGCAACTGGTGCAAGTGGTGCAAAATGCACCGGTCAATACCAAATAGTTAAGCAGCCTGCTCTGTCTCCCTTTGCTCGCCGTACTTCATACACACCATCCGCGGACGATAGCATTTATTGAAGGTCAGATTCAGTTGCTTGGTAAAGCGTCCCGCATCAGCTTCAATCAGCTTAGCATCACGCAGCAGCGTTTTAATGCTTTTCGCCGGCTTGCCGAACTGCTTCAAAAAGCCATTAAAGACCTTGCTGTTGATATACACATATCCACCATAGAAAAATCCGTAGGACTTATAACCGGTGCCATTGACAACTTCCCTGCTGTCGGCAGCAAGATAACCGAAGCAGTCATAGTTCGCACTGACAGTATCCACCAATGCCTCATGGTAATAAGCTCCCGATTCCTGTTCTTCGGTATTTTCCAGCTCATCAGAAACAGCAAGCACCATTGCTTCTGCATCGGCCAGCAGCGGAGTAAGCTGTGCAACATCAGTACGGCCTGTCCTTACCAAGGCAAATAAAACATCAGCCAGAAGCACCAGGGCCAGTACCATCAGCTGTGTGCTTTCATGCTTGCCATTATCCAGTAAAAACAGCCTGTCACAAGCCTTTTCGTACAGCTCCTGCCACACTTGTGACGGATACCCCTCCAGCAAATCCAGCATTTTGCGTCCTGCCAGTCCATAGCAATACGCACTCGTTTTGTTGCACTCGCCGATAAGCTCACGCTCCAAGGCCTCCGGCAAATGCAGCTCCAGAATACGCCTTGCGGCACCGCCGTAAAATTCCGGTGTAACCACTGTTGTTTCGCTGCTTAAAATATTCAGCGTCTGCCAACGGTTAAGCATCGCCGAGCCAAGCTCCTTCGTCGCCCGCTGCTTGCCATAGCCATTGAAAAGCATATAGATAAACGACTGCATAAATTCGTTAAAGTCCGGTCTGCTGCGCATCAGCTGTACATCATCAAGAAAAAACGGCAGACCGCTCAACAGCTTGGCCCTAAGCTCAAAGCCATTGAGCGTACCATTGCAGGGATAAAGAAAATTATCATTGCCCCAGACAGAAGCAGCAAAGCGCATCAGTGTGCTTTTACCGCTGCCCCTGCTGCCATAAAGCAACACCAGCGGACTGCCCTTGAAGCCAACACGCTCCAAAAGCGGCGCAGCCAAAGCACAGCTTATAATAAAGCGGGCAACCATACTGCTGTCACACAGCTTGCCATAGGTTGACAGCCATTTTTCCCAATCACCTTTAGCCTGCGCAACTGCCTGATAAAGCTCACCGTCCGACAGCATAAAAACAGTATCATCTATGCCACGCCCCGGCAGGTAGAATTTATCCTGTTCCCAACCAAGATATTTACACAGCCTTTGCTGTGGCAAAGCCTCCTGCAAACAGCTCCGCAGGCAGCTCAGATAATCAATCACCTGTCTGGCGTTACTGATATTGATATCAACATTATTATTGGCAAGCGTAATAATCGGATTAGTACGTGAAATCTCCTCCAATGTTTTCAATGGCAGCTTATGCCACGCCTGCGCATGATAAAGCTCCAACTGCACGTAAGTAATATCGGCCTCAGCTTCATGAAAAAAGCCTGTTATCAGCAAAGGCTTATGCGTAATCAGCTGCTCCTGAAAAACACTTCCCTGTTTATCACGATGCAGAAGATAGATGCCGTCAGCCTTAAGCTTATATTTTTGGCAAAGCTCCGTTACATTAACCTCCGGCGTAAAAATCTGCTTACACTTAGTAATAAAATTGCCTGTTTCGTTTTTTGGCATAAAAAAATGCACTCCTTCCATTAATCTTTGGCAAGGGTGCTTTAATTTTGGACATGTTACACCCTTGCACATAAATGCAGGGATGTAAACGCTACTATTTCAGAAGCTATACAGGTTCCTCACGTTCTCCAACAACTACGGGTGAGCCTCTGTACAACCTTAACTCCTACTTTAGCCTAAACATCTTGGTTCATAGAAGCCTATAATGAACTCACGATTTCTTGCATAACCTAGAGGCATTAAGTATCCTAAGCACATTTATATCGTCCCTTCTTTAAATGCAAAGGCGCTGTCCCCATGGGCAACGTATAACTGCCGATACTCTTTTCCACATTGTTTTAATTATATATTACCTGCTTTCGAAAATCAAGCAATATTTTCAACAATTTAGAAAATTCGCTGTTATTGTAAAAAAACTCCCCATCCTACCCAAATTTCCCCTTTCGGGTGGGGCGCTGACACTCTTTTTGCGCTATAATGAAGGCAAGATAAGGAAGGGAGATGTTCCTATGTTTAAAGAAAACGACGAATGTTGTGCTATACAATGCGAAAAATGCGGCGGCACCATGTATTCCGACGCTGCCAGCACCAGCTTCATCTGCTCCTTCTGCGGCAGCAAGGAGCCTTGGCCGAACAGCGAAAATATTCTTGATAGCGAAATCAAGTATCGCCATAAGCCTGTAGAGGTTGTCAACGGACTGGTGAAGCTGGGACACGTATACTTCATGGAGCCCTTGCCGGAGATGCTCAAAAACAACACCCAAAGCATCGAAGATAAGCTGGGCGTTTTCAGCGCCCTCAGCACCAAGACTTACGAAGAAAGCCACACCATCAAGCTGCCCTGCCCGCTCTGCGGTGCCGATGTTTCCGGTGAATCCACGCAGACTATTTTTACCTGCGAATACTGCGGTCACCGTCTGACGCAGGAGGAGCTGAAGGCCGGCGGCTACAACAAGGACCAGCTCATCGGCGCAGGCTCTCGCAGCTACCCCTCCATCGCCCTGCCCTTCAAGCTCACTAAGGAGCAGGCCTTCGGCAGAGCGCAGCTGCTGATGAAGCGCGAGCCTATGTCCTTCAAGGGTGCAGAAAAGACCATCAAAGAAAAATTTACCGCCTTCTATACTCCCTATACACTGGCGGACCTGCGCGTCAAAGCGCAAATCTCCAGCAACAAGGGTGACTGCGAAATTTATCAGGAGGTTTTAAACTGGGTATATCCGCAAACCTATGTCTTTGACGAAAACGCTGTCGATATGGTTGCTCCCTGGAACTTTGATGAATTCGCCCCCTTCGACCCGGTATTTTTGGAGGGTGACGTGCATATCACCACCCGCAGCAATCTTTTCCCGGTGCAAAAATATCTTGACCGCATGATCAACGAGCAGCTTTGCAACAAGCTCTGCGAAAATTACGGCTTAAAAAATGTTAAGATTGAAAAATGGGCACGCAATATCCGCAAGCATTCAGCTGACATCATGCTGCCGATTTATTATGTTGACTATACCGACAACAGCGCCGGCGAACGCTTCGTCATTGTAGTCAACGGTCAGACCGGTGCTGCCAGCGCCCGCTTCGTCAATAGCAAGGACAAGGTACGCAGCCTGCAGCTGCCCGCCAACAGCAAGCTGCCGCGCTTTGCCGAAACTACTATGCGCACGCCGCCGATGATTGTACGTTACGTAAAGCCAAAATTCCTGCATGAGGTAATTCCGCCGGAAAAGGGCTTCAAAAAGAGTCTTTTCCAGATGCTTAAATTCTGGTAAAAATCCGGCTATAGCCGGAGCATAATAAGCCACCTCCTTGTACAAAAAAGCAGAGAGCTGTGTTTCACGTGAAACACAGCTCTCTGCTTTTATCGTTGCTACAGGAAGCTTCCTGCCTTATCATTTTCAGAACAATGGCTTGCTGTTGCCGCCCTTCGGCTTCTTCTGGTTCTTGATGCGGACGCTGACGATGACCTCATCGCCCTCCACCGTCTGCTCCATATTAACCGGAATACCGACATCCTTAATAGCGTTAACAACCTGCTTAATACTGTTCAGGTAAATGCGGACATCGTTGACAATCACCATACGGCGGCGTTTTTCCTGCTGGTTGTCCTCCAGCAGCTTGTTGATATATTCCTCGGTCTGGCGCACGCTGTAATTCTTGGCAACAACAACCTCCAGCACCTCCAGACGCTTGGCATCATCATCCAGCTTCAGCAGTGCGCGCGCATGACGCTCGCTCAGATCGGCATCCACCAGCACCTTGCGTACAGCAGGCGACAGACGCAGCAAACGCAGCTTGTTGGCAATAGTAGACTGTTTTTTGCCTACACGCGCAGCCATAGCCTCCTGCGTCAGATGGAACTGCTCCATCAGCTGTTCGTAGCCTTCAGCCTCCTCCAGAAAATGCAGATCCTCACGCTGCAGGTTTTCAATCAGCGCAATTTCCGCAATCTGCTGCGTAGTATAATCGCTGATAATAACCGGTACCTCCGTCAGCTTCGCCATACGGGAAGCACGCAGACGGCGCTCGCCGGCAATCAGCAGATAACGTCCGTCCTCCGTCGGCGATACCAAAAGAGGCTGCAGCACACCATATTGGGCGATGGAAGCAGACAGCTCCTCTAAGGCTGCTTCGTCAAAGCTCTTGCGCGGCTGATAAGGGTTGGGGAAAATCTGCCCGATGGGAACCTTGACTACCTTCACCTCATTAACGGCCTTACGCTCGCCGATAATACCGCAATCTGTATCCAATACCGAAAATCCATCATCTACTAACATATGCTTTCCCCCTATTTAGCGCCTAAGGGCTGTTTTTCCGGCGTACCAGCCTTACGCGGGTATTGCGCCGGTGTGCTTTTGATTTTAGCTATCTTTATTATAGCACGTCCATCATCCAGACCGGGTAATTTTACAGGCTCCGCACTGAGAATTTTGCCGCCGAGGATTTTTACCGCAGCCTCGCCCTCGGTAATTTCCTCTGCAAACTTGCTGCCCTTCAGAGCGATAAACTGACCGCCCTTCTTTGCCAGCGGCAGGCAGTATTCGCTCAGCACGCTCAAACGTGCTACAGCGCGTGCCGTTACATAGTCATATTTTTCGCGGTGCTTTTTATCACGGCCCGCATCCTCGGCACGCAAATGCTCGCAGCGGATGCCCTTCAGCCCCAGCTCCTCAATCACCTGCTGCAAAAAGCGCAGGCGCTTGCCCAGGGAATCTATCAGAGTTACCTTCAGCTCGGGGCAGTAGATTTTCAGCGGCACACCGGGAAAGCCGGCACCCGTGCCCACGTCTGCCAAAGTTTTGCCGCCCATCTCCGCCTCGTAGGCCAACAGGCTGTCTACCATATGCTTTACGGCAACATCCTCAGGCTCGGTAATAGCGGTAAGGTTCATCACCTTATTTGTTTCCACCAGCAGCTCGTAATAACGGCTGAACTGCTCCAGCTGCAGCGGCGTAAAACTCAAACCGGCCTCCGCACCCTTTTCGGCTAAAATTTCTGCAAAGGTCATTCTTCCTGCTCCTTTCGGCGCTTCAGCTCCAACGCAATCATCAGCACGCTGATATCAGCAGGCGAAACACCGCTGATACGCGATGCCTGACCGATATTCGCCGGACGTACCTTGTCCAGCTTTTCAGCGGCCTCGCTGGAAAGCTCCTTAATCGCACGATAATCTATATCGTCAGGCAGGCGCTTGTTTTCCAGCTTCATAAAGCGCTCAACCTCCTGACGCTGCTTGGTAATATAGCCCTCATACTTGGCGAAAATCTCGGCCTGCTCCGCTACCTGCTGTGCCAGCTCCGACAAACCGAAGGCCTGCTGCAGCTTGCTGTAGGTAACCTCCTTGCGGCGCAGCAAATCCAAAAGACTGCTGCCGCTGCGCAGAGGCGCCGTACCCATAGCCTCCAGCTTAGCATTGTTTTCCGCACTGGGCGAAATATTCTGCTTGCCCAGCTCGCTCACCGTGCGCTCCAAAGCAGTGCGCTTTTCGGTGAAAATGCCGTAGCGTTTATCATCAACCAGACCAATGGCTCTGCCCTTTTCCGTCAAACGCAAATCAGCATTATCCTGACGCAGCAGCAAACGGTATTCCGCACGCGAGGTCATCATTCTGTAAGGCTCGGACGTACCCTTGGTAACAAGGTCATCAATCAGCACGCCGATATACGCCTCATCACGGCGCAATACCAACGGCTCGCGTCCGTTAATCTTCATCATCGCGTTAATACCTGCCATCAAACCTTGGGCAGCAGCCTCCTCGTAGCCGCTGGTGCCGTTGGACTGACCGGCACTGAACAAGCCGCTGATAGCCTTATGCTCCAGCGACGGACGCAACTGCAGCGGATCAAGGCAATCGTAATCTATAGCATAGCCCGCACGCATCATCTTGCAGTGCTCCAGTCCGGGAATAGTCTGCATAAACTGCAGCTGAATGTGTGCCGGCAAAGAAGAGCTCATGCCCTGTACATACATTTCATTGGTACTGCGTCCCTCCGGCTCGATAAACAGCTGATGACGCTCCTTATTGGCAAAGCGCACAATCTTAGATTCGATAGACGGACAGTAACGCGGGCCGACGCCCTCAATCATACCGTTATACATACCGGATAAATGCAGATTATCGCGGATAATTTTATGTGTAGCCTCATTCGTATAAGTCAGATAGCAAGGAACCTGCTCACGCGTTTTGATATCGCTGATAAAGGAGAAGTTGCGCACCTCCTCATCGCCGTACTGCGGCTCCATCTTGCTGTAATCAAGACTGCGGGCATCAATACGCGCCGGCGTACCGGTCTTGAAGCGCATCAGCTCCACACCGTTCTCCAGCAGCGAAGCAGACAGCTTCTGCGCACTGCGCAGACCGTTCGGACCGCATTCATAATTAACCTGACCGTAAACAATACGGCCGCGCAGATAAGTACCGGTAGCCAGAATAACGCACTTCGCCTCGAAAATCTCGCCGGTTTCGGCCTCTACGCCAACAACCGCACCGTTTTCCACCAGCAGCTTATCAATCATCAGCTGCTTCAGCTCCAGATTCTCCTGATCCTCGACAATCTTTTTCATCAGCGTATGATAAAAAGGCTTATCCTCCTGACCGCGCAGAGCATGTACGGCATAGCCCTTACCGGTATTCAATAGACGCATCTGGATACACGCCAAATCAGCACTAATACCCATCTGACCGCCTAAAGCATCCAGCTCACGCACCAGATGGCCTTTTGCCGGACCGCCGATAGACGGATTACACGGCATCAGCGCCACATTATCCAGCGACAGCGTCGCCAGCAACGTCTTGCCGCCCAGGCGGGCAGCAGCCAGCGCCGCCTCCACGCCTGCGTGGCCAGCACCAACGACAATTACATCAAATGTATCTGTAATATAACTCATCTTAATAGACCTCTTAAAAATATATGTATTAGTGAACTCACAACAAAATTTTTCATTGCAGAGCGATACGTTAATTGCAACGCCATACGCCCCTTTCCGCCTCTCTGCGCTCGGCAACTTCGCTATACTAAGACCCATTTTTCATGTAATGAAAAATGCTGGTCGTTTTATACTCGAAGAGTGCAATGGGCAGGCAAGAAGGTTAGAGCTTAAAGCTCTAACGAGCAATTAACATATCACAGCGAAAACATAAAAATTTTAGGGAATGAGTGCTTGGAATAACAGAAATTGCAATACTGTTTGAGCGCTAAGCTCACTGCTATAGCAAATTCTCTTAGCCTAGCGCGAGTTTATTGCAATTTCGTTGTTATTCCGCACGAAATTACTGGCCGCGAATCGCGAAAAAATTTTTCGTTGCAGCGCGATATGTTAATTGCGACGCACACAACCCCTCTCC
>ENA-OOZR01001514-OOZR01001514.1-human-gut-metagenome-genome-assembly--contig:-NODE-1514-length-11976-cov-1.841205_pt1 | contig 11976 bp, 9 predicted proteins | sample MGYA00241045_ERZ501406 | MGnify/ENA primary metagenome ERZ501406 (study PRJEB25962, sample SAMEA2042920) | human gut metagenome | biome: human gut; feature: human-associated habitat; material: faeces...
CCCGGCTTATGTACATTATTCGAAGCCCCTACTACAACAATACTTTCAGGGCGAAGCAACTGGGTTGTTATCATATCATACGCTGGTTTTCATTTAACTTAGGTACAAATATATTCTTTCTTATGAGAAAAAAGAAAGAAAAAGGGGAGAATTGCATATAGAAATAGGCTATCGAGAAGAAAAAAAATAAAATATCAGTTAGATTATACTAGCTTTTTGAAATATAAAAGGGCATCTTACTATTTGTACTAACCCGCCCTTCTCTAGAGATTTACACAGTAATTGTTAGGATTTAACGAATGATATCTCTCAGACTCCGGATCTACTACATACCAACATCCAATAGCTGCATCATACAAAATAATCTTGCTCTAATATGCTGATTTAGTTTAGACAACTTATATATCAGAGCAAGACTGTTTTATTAACTTTATATTACGATAAGACAGATAACATAAAATTATAATGGTATTTGTTTATAAAATTTCGAAACTAATAATATGTCATTAGTTGCAAAATCAAAATCAATCCAAATAGTTTTCTGAAAAAAATAAAAGAATCTATGCTGCACTTGGATATTATTACATTTCGCAGAAACCTTGTAAAAGCCGACCCTCATTTTCTTCTTTTCCAACAGCATTGGAATCTCATAAGCTTTTAAAAAGCCATTATATAATACCTTATCATCCACCGAAATAGTAACATTAATTTCTTTGCTATTTTCATAAGAGTTACCTACAAATATTAATGCAGTTCTGGATGTAAAACACACACAACACACACATAATATTATTCCTATCGTTATTATTATTTTTTTTCCTTTCATAATTTCATCTATATTATCGCCATTTAAGACCTAAATTATATATATCGACAACAAGATTATTATTTAGATTATTTTGTTGCTGCAACATGATAACTCTTTGGTTGCTATTGCTGTTGTGAACAACTCCTCCCTGCTTCATTATATTAAATGGATTCTGCGAATGTGATAATCCAATTGCATGCCCAAACTCATGAGTAGCTGTAAAAGTTTTATTATAAGACAAATTATTCGACAACCAATTATTATTAGCAAAATCGCTTGAAGCCAAAGTCATAACCTTTCCACCTAACATACTTGTTGCTCCACGCGCTCCTTTACTATCGCTATCTGCTAATACAAATAAATGATCAGAGTTTTCGACATCTTTCATAGAAGTTGCAACTTTAAGATCCATATCAACCTTTAAATTGTAAGTCTTATTATCGCTCCATTCAAATTTTCCTTCATAAGTACTTTTTATATCAGAAACTATATCTTTGGCAGCTCTAGCCATATTTATATTATCACTTGAATTATTAAATATCTTTGCAGTTACATGCATAGTGACAATATCACCATTCCGAGTATACCAAATACTATCTCCATTCACATCAATATTATTCACCGGATTATTTGCGCCATATTGATAAGGTGATAAAGAAACATACTTCTCTGAAAATCTATCAGTTTTCATAAATCTCCCTAATGCAGCATCATACATCCTCGCTCCATAATCATACCAGTCCAACCCACCTTTACGATCCAACTCCTTGCCATTATACTTATAAGGCTGGACGCTCTGCCGGGAACTTGTTGACATCAATCCGCCGAAAGCATAATAATCGTTCACTTCCTCAACCGTTCCCTCCTCATCTACAACCACACGATTATTACCCTGATGATCTTTCAAATAATAATGATACTTACCGTCAGTAAGGGACACATAACCGACTTCTGTCAATAGAATCTGAGGTACTCCATTTTCATAGACCACATTGCCGCAGTAATCCGTTGTAACACTGTCTCCTTCCAGAAAGTGCACGGTACGGAGTTTCCTGCCCGCAGCATCATAAAGATAAGATATACTGTTACCATTCGCAAACATTACACGACTAGGCAAATTTAAACAATTATACTGAATAGCAGTTATATTTTTGTTTAAATCTTTAGTCAGGTTGCCGTTTTCATCATATTCATACTCTGCGGGCAAATCAATACCGTCCTTGAACTCGAAGCCGTTATTGAAGGCAGAAGTGCCCGAACGGTCTGCCACCTTCTTTAACCGGTTACCGGCATAACTCAAAGAAAGATCATCAATCACATCATAACCCGTCGCTGAAGTCTGCCCGTAGCGTTTCAGACCCAAGATATTACCCATTTTATCATAGCCCGTCACCTGCTCATTAAAACGGTTAGTATTTACAGAAAGGCTCGGCCCTTCACCATACTCCGCATCAGTCAGGCGACCCAGACGGTCATAACTGAATTTATAACCGCGGGGAGTGGCCCCGGCTCCACTTTTCCAAGTCATACTGCTGATATTACCATTATAACAAGGGACTCCCAAACCGTCGGTATAATGCAAAGACTGGCTAAACTTACCGCCTTCAATACCGGTCAGCCAGTTACGGATATTGTAGGCATAGTCTGTTGCATAAATACCGTTATCCAGTTTGTCTGTCTGCAATCGGCCCAACTCGTCGTAAGTGTGTTCCAAAAGCAAGACGGAAGGATTGTTATCGTATTGGTGGCTCACTCGTGTCAGGCGTGACGAATGGTCATAAGTATAGGTATAACGTTCCGTCAATGAATACCCGGAACTATCCGTATGGGTGTGAAGGACGGACAGAGGACTTCCTTGAAAGGAGTACTCAGTGGCGTATGTATCCATGCCTCCATTGACACGGCTTGACAGGCTTTTCACTATCCGCTTATTGATGTCATAATAGTCCGCAGAATAAATGAATCCCGAAGAGCCATGCGTACAAAGTATGCTACCCGTAAGATTACCGGTCGCACTCACAGTTCCTTCCGGAAAATTATATGCAGAAAAGCCATTTCGTGTTCTAAAATCATACGTATCATAGTAGTTCACCACATATACACAAGGATCAACCAGATCAAAAGAACTCTGATAACCACTGTACGCCAGGCCGGTGTCGCCTTCCATAAGAGTACCTAAAACAACTGTCTCACCGGCAGTCCGAACATGTTTATCGCTGTTGCTACATTCGCCCTCCACGACGACACGCCCATAGACATCATAAACAAAGAATGACCAAAGAGAATCATTACGCTGACAGCCATCCTGAGAGAAAACCAAACGGTGTGCCGCGTCATAAACCAGGTAAGAAGGGGCGCAACCGGGAAGCTTCTTATAAACAAGACGATCCAGATAGTCATAACGATATATGTAAGCATAAAGATCCAGATCCGGATGATCCTGGTAACCCGGAGGAAGCACAAACACCAGATTGCCATACTCATCGTAGACAAAATAAGTATCAAAAAATGTATCACCATCCAGAATGCGTGAAAGGACCAACTGATTTTCACTATTATAAAATTCCCAATGCATGTTGCCATCTTCGTCCTCGCTGCGTATGCCGCGAAGGCTACCGTCTGCATAGGGACTATCGCTCTCTACCAGCTCGCCGCCGTCGGATACCAGATAACGCTTGCAACGTTGGACGGGTATACTCTCAAGATTACAGCTATATTTTTTGGATACGGCTTTACCGGTCCATTCATCACCAACACCAAACTCTTTTAACAGTAAACTACGGTGGGAAGCCTCATACGCGAAACGTGAACAGACGTTGCTGTGCCCGTAATACTCCTGTGCCGACTTTAATATTTGCTTATAGTTCCCGGAAGCCCCTTCCGACAACACAGGAACCGGAAGAGTACGGGACTGTAAATTTCCCAATGAGTTATATTCATAACTTTCAGTCAGGTCTTTGCCCTGCGGGGTTATTCCGACGTGTATCTTCTGAGAAACACCGCCAAAACCATCCCCATAGGACACATCAGTCAGGGAGCGCACACCGTTCGTTTTCAACAGCGAGGCTGCTCCCGTATATTTGTCAAGCGGAGTTACCGTAAGTATGCCATAACGGTCACTCATGTTCACAGTCTTCCTCTGAGCGCAAAGAAGACCGGAGCTTGCACTTATCAATACAAGAACAATGATTCTTTTTATATTCATAATTTTTCCTTTTAACAGTTTCTTATTCATTTCTTATACTCATTATACTCCAGCACAGCGCCGTCCTTATCACGGATTTCCGTCAGTCTCCCGAAGCCGTCATAGCTGTATGTAGTTACATTCCCGTTAGGTTCATTCATATAGACAACTCCCCGTTGCGGAGCATATCTATAAACGGTCACCCGGCAAGGGGCGGGGAAAGCATTACGCAACGGAAGCAATACATTTTCAAGGGCACTGCCGTCAAGGTTTTGAAGAGACTCCACACTCACGCGCAGCCCGGAAACGACTTCCTGATATGACGCCCCTTCCACAATAGCCACCGGACGACTGTAGTTGTATCCCCAGAGCAATGCGACCACAGGAGCATCCGCACGGCGGATCTCACAAACATTGCCATAAGCATCGTGTACAGGATAAGATTCACTCATTGAAAAGAGCCCCTCATGCTTCCAGACGCTCACCTCGTCCAGCAAGGCCGAACCGGAGCCGGGATCCAGAGTATAGTCGAAACTGGTAAAGGAATCATCCATATAGCCTTCAGGACCTTCCACAGATTCTCCTATATGGGCAGGTCTCAATATATCATTGGCAGCCGTCATCGCCCTTCCAACGGCATCATTAACATGATATGGATAAGTATAATCACATTTCTTTTTCTTTCCATCGCTATACTTATAAATCTCCCTCACCGGAAGCCCGGATCGTATATCCCAGTCCGTAGAGCCATAAGTCCGGACAACCGTATCACTGACCAACTTACCAGCATAATAATCCGTATTCACAGTGAGCTGGTTTTCCACACGCGTATTCCCCCTGCCAATGCTATACCTGTACTCACGATAATAAAGGTCATCGTCCGTTTCCAAACCGGACTGTTCTGCAACAACCAGATTGGCACGCCGCACTTCACGTCCCGCCACCAAAGGAGTATTATTGTTCAAAGATATTTCAGTATATGTATGCTCCTCATCATGCACAGGCTGCTCCGTATCTACATCATAATCCGTTCTCCTGACCAGTTTGCCCTTCTTATAATGGGACACCTCATCATGCACCATACCATTTATTATACTTGGAAAATAGAAATTCGTATTGTATTCATAGTCTTCACGAGATACCGTTTTTCCATAATCATCTTTCTCCACAACACTCACATTAGGATATAGGACAGAGACTCCCGCTGCAGCACCGGTATCGGCCACCGGCAGGGATGAATACAAACGATAACGCATGCTGGTACGAGAGTAGGTACGCAAATAAAGTTTCTCCATCTCATCGACAAAAGTCACTTGAGGAGCATAACCTGTCGGAATACCGTCTTTCTCATACAAGAAACGACGTTCATTCTTCAGCGTACCTTCCACATCACGGCATTGGATAGAATAAATTCGCAAACCACCGGCATAAGATGAAATTGCATTCCCATATTCATCTGTATCGGGATATGTATTGAGCTCATACACTAATTCCTCTCTTGCACCTGTCGGATATTTAATAGACTGCAACGAATAAACCTGGGCGAATAAAATGTCCGGTGTACGGTCCGCACCTCCAATATAAGCATAACATACACCCCGGTCGCCATCGTAAGGCGTTCCAAACTCCACCAATTGTCTTTCTACAAGATCGGTATTACCGGTCCGTCCGTTATAATATCCGAATTTATCCACTGCTTTGGTCTGCGTCGGCGAATAGTCATCCACGTAGTCATTATATGACATTGTATAACTACGGCTTTGATTATTGACCAGCTCTGTAAAATTGACCTCAGTAAGCAGGCTGCGTCCCATGAACCGCAGTTGCTTATAATTCAATGTGACACGTTGGATTTCCGCCCCATTTTCATAAATATGCACGGTTTTCAGAAGAGAAGAAGAATAATCAAAAACGACTTTTCCATTAGCGTACGTGATTTCTTTGGGATATTTTGCATCAACCGAATTGTAAGGCCGGTTATCATACTGGCCAACGTTTTCGGCCGTAAAATCGGCCCAAAGAGAATCATTATGCAAAGCATACCCATTCATCCGGAAAAACTTCAGTTTTCCATCCACTCCCTGCCAATATCCGTTACGGTAACTTTCACCCATATCCTCCACTGCATAATAGTCATAACTATCTGCATAAGTGAGCTTCTGTGTGACATACGAAAAAGAAAGCCTGTCCTGTTTCAAACTGGTGACATCCGTTAGTTTCCAGCCTGTAATCTTTCCCGTATTAGAGTATTCGGCTTCCTTAAAACGGTAAATATTACCGGAACCGTCCGTCACCTGAAATCCCGAACGTATGTCTGACGTTTCCACCTTATCAGAAGTCAACGGTAAATAAACCGGTATATGCGAGCCGCTTTCCGAGGATTTCTCCGGACGCCGGAACACGAAATTCCCCTGAGCATCAAATGTATTATAAAAAAACACATCCGGTTGTTCGTGCGCCATACCTTCGGTCATCTTATGCATATAAGAAGTGTCCCAACTGCCAAAGTCCGGGTTATAGATCAAATACCCTTCTTCATCAGGATTTCCTTGAATACTCCGGGTTACGGTGGGACCGAAATCCACGTTCCAGCCCAAGCCTGCCACGCCGTTTCCCGCACTGACCTTGATGCCTCCGCTGTCATATTGCAATCGTAAAGGCAGCGTGAAATCTCTTGTACGTATCTCATATATCGGGATACTAAGTTCAACTTTGCCTGTATTATAATTAACAGGACACATAATATGCTTCATCAACTCCTCCGATACCGGAGACACAGGAACATAATTATATTTGTATTTTCCTTCCGTATCAGCCAAAGCCGGCGAGGTGCCCTGGCTATATACGCTGCCCACACAAGTGAGCAGCGCAATTATTAAAATAATAGTCTTATTATTCATTTTAGATAACAGTCATCTGGTTTTTATAAAAAAATATTAATCCCTCTCATTACAGATTCATCGCATTAGCGCCCAAAACGCCTGCCAAAGCCGAAGCCACTGCGATAACCACCTTCAGGATCATATCCCATACTGATTTCTTCATTGCCATAATTTACCTCCTTTCTGTTTTTTAATGTGTTGTGTTACTCTGTGTTCTTCCGTGTTTTCTGTTTTGATAGCAAACTCCTCAAGTTCCTTGAATTCCTTTGCCACCTCAAAACACGGGCACTGTTTAATCCACTCTTCCGGCTCTATCTCACCGTTTCCATTAAGATCCGGCGAAAGATCCCGATGTCCGCATACCCGGCAGCCGGAGAATTTCTCTTGCAGTTGCCCAACGAGTTGCCGAAGTGTGGCTCGCTGTGCCGGAGTCCGGGTATCTGCCGGGCGTCCCCGGCAGTCCAGACCGCCTTCATAGCAGATTCCGATACTGCTGGCATTAAAACCTTTTGCGTGTGCACCGATGCGTTCGACAGGGCGGGTAAGATGCACTGTTCCGTCTTTGCGGATGTAGTAGTGATAGCCTGTTCCGTTGAAACCGCGGCGGCGGTGCATCAGGTCCAAAGCCTCCGGAGAAAGCGTACGATTCCCCTGCGTGGCGGTACAATGCACCACGATCAAATTGATAATTCTCATGTGAATAAGTGATTACTAGTTAGTTAAGTTTCCGATTTAGTTTAGTCGTTCGTTCTTACATTTTGTGTTGTGACGGAAGGTTATACTGTCGGGTCCGGTGCTTCCTCACCATCTCCTTCGCCACCATCGCCGCCACCCGGCTTATTGGTATTTCCACTGCCGGAAGCCGGAGTGTCTGTACGGTCGAAGCGCACACACTTCGCACCGGTCACCAAAGAGCGGGTAGCGGTAGTCCGATCGGGGTTCTTGGTGAAGTTGGGAAGGAAACGGACCGTAAGAGAAGCTTGCGCAGCCGACACTTCTTCCGAAGTCTCCACCCCTTTACCGTTGGATTTCATCACCATGCGGAAAGTCCCGAAACCGTCAAGCGACACGCTTTCCGATGCTTGTAGATGCTGCCCCATCACAGTCACCAGGTTATCAAGCGTATTCTTCACATCACCCGGGGAGAGAGACGAGTAAGCGGCAATCTCTTTAGCGATCTGCGAAGTGCTGATATTAGCCGTGTATATCACACGGGGATGAAACATTTTTTTGTGATTTTTGTCTTCCAGAACAGACTGGAATGACTTGTACAATACTGCCATAATCGTAATAGTTTTTTTGTGTTAATAATTTCGTTTAGTTTTGTCCTCAAGCTTAATGACATTGCAAAGATAGGAGCATTATTCAGACTGACCTAATCATTTTTTCAAAGTGCGTTCATAAATTAATTAATTATACTCAGCAGGTAGTGCCCGGGCAATCTGATCTTTCCATTGCTCCCCCGGATGGTATTAAATCCTTTCCAAACAGGGTTTCCAATAGCTCCGAAGTTACTTTTAAGAATAATGGCATATTGTTCGGAAGGCGGAACTTTGTAAAGCCGCAGGTTATCTGTCAGTCCCCGGAAGTTACGCTGCACACCATCGCATGGCGGTTGCAGACAGTCAATATCTTCCTGTGTCACAGCCGTTCTACTTTTCAAATATTTTCCTCCTTCATCTCCTCCTTGAGGAGGGTTAGGGAGGTGGTTTACTTTGTTTTGATTTATTTTTATTTGTTTTCTTTTGTTTTGTGTACCCGATGTTGCAATTTCATCCTCCATTGTTACAGAATCGGAACTTGATGTTACCGTACAGGCGGTCTTGTGATCAGCATCACCGTTTACCGCTTCCGCACATTCGCTATCCAAAGAATCGTCCGTACTACTTTTACCGCTCTGAGACGAACGGTATGAGGTGATTTCTTCCGATTCCAGCAGGCAGTAGTCCGGCTCTATCAGCGCACTGCTACGCCGCTTGGTGATGAAAAGATACTGCCGCTGGATGTCGGCGGAAGTCAAGATGTTGTATTGCCGGAAAAGTCCGGCATCAAACAAGCCATATTCCACGGACAGACTGATGATACTTTTCACATCATCCAGTTCCGTACTGTAAAGGCTGTCCACAAGCTCCTCGTAAAATTCGTCACCGACAGAGATATAATACCCTTTCCCGGCATAGATGTACGACAGCGTTTCCACCAGTGTGGCAAAGGCAGAATCACCTTCACGTCTCATAATTCGGCGCACCATCCGATCGTGCATAAAGCTGGTGCTCATGGGGAAATAATCCAGTCCTCGTTTTATTCTTCCCATAGCGTATTCAGTTTTTCTTTTTCTTGTTTCCGTGAGATACTTTCTGCCACAACCTGACGGGCATGAAGAATAAGAAGCATCCGCAAAGCGGGGTCTTTCACCTCGGTTATCACCGGATAAGAAACAGGTTTGTTTTCAAATGATGTACATCGTCTCAAATCACGACGCTTGCGGGTGTTTGCCTTGCGACACTCCTTGCAATAATTGTCAAGGGTCCCGGTGCGTTTGTTTGTATAAAAGGCCTCATGCGGTAGCTCCCGTTTGCAGCACCCGCAAATGTGCAGAGATTGATTCATTAAAGGTTCCATATTGATTTTGCGTTTTAAAGTTTTCATGCTTAAATATTTGTTTATGTGATTATCGGACATATAGTTCCTGCATATTGGGGATATATGGCCAGCGTATTGGATCTATAGCTCCTGTATGCAGGATATATAGATGCTGTAAACCGACTCAATATCACTGGTGTTCATCCGATACAGAATCTTCCGGAAGGGGGTGGATGAGGCATTTTACAACCTTTCATAAACTTTTTGCCGTTTTTCATGGTTATTCTATTTTTAATTTATATTTTTGAAACATATTTCTAAGTTTGCTGCTACAAAGATAAAGCAGTTTTCTTACATAAAACAAACAGTTTTAGAAATTAACGCTAAAAAATTACATAACTGACTATCAATGAACAAATAAGAAGTTCTAATATCTTTACACTAATTTAAAACAAGAATAAAATGGATACATTTCTAGATGTTTCGGGAATAGTAAAGCGTGCCAAGCAGGCGCTCAACTTTAAAAAGGACAGTGAACTGGCCAGCTACTTAGGTGTTTCACGTGCAACATTATCCAACTGGTGCGCCAGAAACCGGATTGACTTTCATCTGCTGCTCAACAAAATGAGAGATGTAGACCTTAATTGGCTGCTGGTGGGGAAGGGTACGCCCAGACATCAAGCCAAGTTCTGCGAAAGCGATTTAGCAAGCGGTGAGGTCCAGATGATTCACAACCCTAAAACAGTAGAGGCGTTGGACGACCGCAGCGTTGCCCTATATGATATTACAGCTGCCGCCAACCTGAAAACGTTGCTCACCAACAAGCGACAGTATATGGTAGGAAAGATACAGATTCCAAGCATTCCCTTATGTGACGGAGCCGTCTACATCAGTGGCGACAGCATGTATCCGATACTGAAATCGGGAGACATCGTAGGCTTTAAAGAGATTAACAGTTTCAGCAACCTCATCTACGGTGAGATGTATCTGGTTTCGTTTACTATCGAAGGAGACGAGTACCTGGCGGTGAAGTATGTGAACCGCTCGGAAAAGGAAGGATGTCTCAAGCTGGTAAGCTACAACGCTCATCACGACCCAATGGATATCCCTTTCAGCACCATCAATGCAATGGCAATCGTGAAATTCTCCATCCGCAGGCACATGATGATGTAATTTGAATGACGCTTCTTTTGCTCCGGAAAGAGGAAAAGGGCAAAGTTTAAACGAAGTGAACCCCGAAAGTTTATTGTCTGACTTTCGGGGTTCATTTCATTTTGAAATACCTTCTTTAATATATTGCATGGGCTGACTAAAAAGTCGGCAGTATCTCAAATCTCCTCCTTCGGGAAGGAGGGGAATTTATGATACTATCGATTTTTTAATCAGTCCCGACATAGAAAATAATATACTAGACTTCTTCGCCTTTCAGCGTAGCCGAACTGGCTTCTGTCACCCGCACATTGACAAAATCGCCGATACGATGCGTACCTCTGTCGAACACCACCACACGATTCTGCTCCGTGCGGCCGAACAACTGATCGCGCGAACGTTTGGAAACGCCTTCTACAAGCACTTCATACGTCTTGCCGATGCAACGTTGATTGGACTCCGCGGACAGACGGTTCTGCAAAGCGATAATCTCATTCAGACGGCGAACTTTCACGTCTTCGGGCACATTATCTTCAAGATGCTTCGACGCATACGTCCCCGGACGTTCGGAATATTTGAACATAAAAGCGGCATCATAGCCACATTCCTCCATCAGAGAAAGCGAGAGCTGATGGTCCTCTTCCGTTTCGGAATGGAAACCGGAGAAGATATCGGTAGTCAGTCCGCAATCGGGAATGATACGCTTGATAGCGGCTACCCGGTCCAGATACCACTCACGGGTATATTTGCGGTTCATCAGTTTCAAGATGCGGGAGCTGCCGCTCTGCACAGGGAGGTGGATATGCTTACACACATTCGGCACTTGGGCGATCACTTCCAGCGTTTCATCGCTCATATCCTTCGGATGGGAAGTCGTGAAACGGATGCGCACGCCCGGAGCAGCTTCGGCCACTGTACGGAGCAGCATCGGGAAGGTAACCACTTCGCCCGTCGGCTTCTCGAACCGGTAAGAGTTGACATTCTGCCCCAGCAGGGTAACTTCCTTATAACCTTTGGCAACAAGGTCGGCCACTTCATTCAGAATACTTTCCACATCACGGCTGCGTTCGCGTCCGCGGGTATAAGGCACGATACAGTAGGTGCAGAAGTTATTGCATCCGCGCATGATGGATACAAATCCGGAAATGTGGTTGCCGCAGATACGCGACGGAATCACATCACGGTAAGTCTCGGTTGTCGAAAGGTCTACGTTGATCGCTTTCTCGCCGGCCTCTACCGCGGCAATCAGCTCAGGCAACGTCAGATAAGCATCCGGACCGACCACCAGATCGACATGATGGTTCGTAATCAGATCATCCTTCACCCGTTCCGCCATACAGCCCAGTACGCCTACAATCAGGGCCTTCTTC
>ENA-OOZR01001517-OOZR01001517.1-human-gut-metagenome-genome-assembly--contig:-NODE-1517-length-11948-cov-1.485075_pt1 | contig 11948 bp, 10 predicted proteins | sample MGYA00241045_ERZ501406 | MGnify/ENA primary metagenome ERZ501406 (study PRJEB25962, sample SAMEA2042920) | human gut metagenome | biome: human gut; feature: human-associated habitat; material: faeces...
CACTTAAAAATAAAAAAATAATGAAAGAAGGAATTTTTAAAATGAAAAACTTATTACAAAAGTGGAATAGCTTAAGTCTGATCGTAAGAATCTTAATCGGTCTGATCATCGGTGCTATTCTTGGTGTAGCTGCTCCAAAAGCAACAGGGCTTGCTCTACTTGGAGATTTATTTGTTGGTGCTCTTCGTGCTGTAGCCCCAATCCTTGTATTTGTACTTGTCATTGCTTCTTTAGCAAATTCTAAGAGCAACGGTGCAAAAAATATGCGTATTGTTATCATCCTTTATATGCTAACAACTTTTATTGGTGCTGTTGTCGCAGTATGTGGAAGTTTTCTCTTCCCAATCACATTACGTCTTGGAAAAGCTGCTACATCTGAAGCCGCTCCTCCAACGGGTGTGTTAGAAGTATTAAAGAACTTATTAATGAATATCGTATCAAACCCTGTTGATTCCCTTGTAAAGGCAAACTACATCGGTATCCTTGCATGGGCTGTTGTTTTTGGACTTGCATTAAAAGCTGCAACTCCTGGAACTAAAAAAGCTCTTCATGATATCTCTGCTGCAGTTACAAAAGCTGTACACTGGATCATCAACTGTGCTCCATTTGGTATTCTTGGACTTGTATATAACACTGTATCTACAAACGGATTAAGCATCTTTACTGATTATGGTAAACTTCTTGCCCTATTAGTTGGATGTATGTTATTTACTGTATTTGTAACAAACCCAATCATCGTATTTAGTATGCTTCGCAGAAACCCATATCCACTGATCTTAAAATGCTTAAAAGAAAGTGGTTTAACAGCATTCTTTACAAGAAGTTCTGCTGCAAACATTCCTATGAACATGGCTCTTTGCGAAAAACTGGGATTAAATGAAGATCTATCCCTCTTGGTTCTACGATCAACATGGATGGTGCTGCGATCACGATCACAGTTATGTCTCTTGCAGCTGCTCATACAATGGGTATCTCTGTTGATATTCCTACAGCAATCATCTTAAGTGTCTTAGCTGCTGTTTCTGCATGTGGTGCTTCTGGTGTTGCTGGTGGATCCCTGCTGTTGATCCCTCTTGCATGTTCTTTATTTGGTATCTCAAATGATGTTGCCATGCAGGTTGTTGGTGTTGGATTCATCATCGGAGTAGTACAGGATTCTGTTGAAACTTGCTTAAACTCTTCTTCTGATGTATTACTTACAGCAACTGCTGAGTTATATCAGAGAAGAAAAGCTGGGGAAGATATTGTATTGATCCCTAATAAATAAAAACTTATGAATAAATAAAATTTGTGGAAATATATAAAAAATAGATTGTTTCCCTTGGACCATATGAGCTCGTCGGCACTTAATGAGCAGTGACGATTCATCGTCGCTGTCGAATTTAGTGTCCGCTACGTGCGAATCGAGCGAAAGCGCGTTTGCAACTGACTTTTATTTATTTTAGATCCATGCCGTTGGACTTGCGTCACTTGGCATTCTTAAATCTCCTCGAGGTGATACTGCTACACTACCAACCTTAGGTCCATCTGGCAGGCAAGAACGTTTAAACTGCTGGCTGAAGAATCTCCAATAGAATTTATCCAGCCATTTCTTGATCGTTTCATCATCGTATACACCGTCAAATGTTAATTTTGCCATGCGGTATAATTTGGATTTTGGGAATCCGAATCTTAACATATAATATAAGAAGAAATCGTGCAGTTCATATGGTCCGACTAAGTCTTCTGTCTTCTGTGAAATGACTCCGTCAACTGGTGGAAGTAATTCTGGACTTACTGGTGTGTCTAGGACATCCATCAGTACTTCTGATAATTTCTTATTCTCTGTTGTCTCTGCATAGTAAAGTACAAGGTAACGAACTAATGTCTTTGGTACGGAGCAGTTTACTGCATACATAGACATATGATCCCCGTTGTATGTTGCCCATCCGAGTGCCAGTTCTGACATATCTCCTGTTCCGATGACCATACCATTGTACTGGTTTGCCATATCCATCAGAATCTGTGTTCTTTCTCTTGCCTGAGAGTTTTCATAAGTTACATCGTGGTTATTTTCATCATGCCCGATATCTGCAAAATGCTGGCGGACTGCTTTTTCGATTCTTACTTCTTTGAGTGTCGCTCCTAATTCTTTGATCAGGGATACGGCATTCTGGTAAGTTCTGTCTGTTGTTCCAAAACATGGCATTGTCACACAGATCAGGTTTTCTCTTGGAATGTCTAACAGATCAAAGGCTCTTGCTGTAACTAAGACTGCTAATGTGGAATCTAATCCACCTGAAATTCCTACGACTGCATGTTTGCAGTTTGTGTGTTCCAGACGTTTCTTAAGTCCCATAGACTGTAAAGATAAGATTTCATCGCATCGTTTATCTCTTTCATCTTGATTATCTGGTACAAATGGTGCTTTCGGGAATGTTCTTGTGATCTTGTTTTCTTTGACTTCTAGTGAAAATTCCTGTTCAAAATAATCATCTGTTTGGCCTCCTGGGAAAGAAGTCATCTTTCTTCGTTCTGCTGCCAATTTCTGCACATCGATATCTGCATAGATAATCTCATTTGTAAATCGTTTTGCTTCTGCTAAAACTGAACCATTTTCACATATGAGATGGTGTCCACTGTATACAACATCCTGTGTGGATTCTCCTTCTCCTGCATCAGCATAGATATAAGCCGCTAACAATCTTGCTGACTGATTTGATACAAGGCTTCTTCGATAAGATTCTTTTGTTGTTGTCTCTACACTTGCAGATGGATTACAGATTACCGTTGCTCCTGCCATTGCGTGATATGTGCTTGGTGGAAGTGGTACCCAGAGATCTTCACAGATTTCACATGCTACCACAAGTTCTGGAATCTCTTTGCATTTGAATAACTGATTCACGGCTACATTTACATAACCAAATTCTTCTCCAAACCAAAGATCTTCTTCTAATCCTTCTCCAGATGTAAAATGACGTAATTCATAAAATTCTGAATAGTTTGGTAAATGTGTTTTTGGCACGATTCCTAAAATACTGCCATCACTGATCACAACCGCACAGTTATATAATTTTTGTTTTATAACGATCGGACATCCTACAACAACTAACATACTCTTATTTTCAGTTGCTTTCACAATTCTTAAAAGCTGATTTTTACATTCTGTTAAAAGTGGCTGCTGCAAGAATAGATCACCACATGTATATCCACTGATCGTTAATTCAGAAAATACCAGAATACTTGCTCCATTTTTTTCTGTCTCATCGATGATCTTTAAAATTTCTTCTGTATTGTATGCAGGATCTGCCACTTTGATCTTTGGTGTTGCGGCTGCAACTTTGATAAATCCATCTTTCATTTTGTATACCTCAATTAAATATATGCAGGGGCCAGGTTTGATCACCTGACCCCTTATAAATCTCTTTGTATTATTCTTCTTCCATGTTACTTAATTTTGCTGCCTGATCTGCTGCTGTTAAGCTGTCGATCAATTCATCTAAATCACCGTTCATGATAGAATCTAATTTGTGAAGTGTCAGCTTGATTCTGTGATCTGTAACACGACCCTGTGGATAATTGTATGTTCTGATCTTTTCAGAACGGTCTCCTGTACCGATCTGGCTCTTTCTCTTTGCTGCTTCTTCATCATGTGCTTTCTGCTGTTCTAATTCATACAGACGGGAACGTAATACCTTTAACGCTTTGTCCTTATTCTTTAACTGGGATTTTTCATCCTGGCATGATACAACGATTCCTGTTGGAATATGTGTTAAACGTACCGCAGAGTCTGTTGTATTGACACACTGTCCACCATTTCCTGATGCACGGAATACATCAAACTTACAATCGTTCATATCGATTTCTACTTCCACATCTTCCACTTCTGGCATGATCGCTACCGTAATTGTAGATGTATGGATTCTTCCTCCAGACTCTGTTGCAGGGATTCTCTGTACACGGTGTACACCGCTTTCGTACTTGAATCTTGAGTATGCACCCTGTCCAGATACCATGAATACAAGTTCTTTAAATCCACCGATTCCACTCTCATTAAAACTTAATGTATTTACTTTCCAACGTTTGCTTTCTGCATAATTTCGATACATACGTGCAACGTCAGCGACGAATAACCCAGCTTCATCTCCACCGGCCCCGGCACGCATCTCAACGATGATATTCTTGTCATCCATTGGATCCTTTGGAATTAAGAGAATCTTTAACTCTTCTTCTAATCTTTCCACATTTGCCTTAGATTCATTCAGTTCTTCCTTGGCAAGTTCTTTCATCTCTTCGTCAGACTCTTCTTCTAAAAGCATCAAACTATCTTCGATATTCTGTTTCTCTGCTTTGTATTCTTTGTATTTTTCCACGATCGGTGTCAGCTCATTTTGTTCTTTCATCAGATCACGGAAACGATTCTGGTTACCTGCTACATCTGGATCATTCAATTCCTGCAGTACAGTGTCCAGACGATCTACTAAACCTTCTAACTTATCAAACATCTTATTCTCCTTCTCTTGCAAATCCAAAGACCAGCCGGTCTAATCCTGCCAGGTCCTTTTTTATCTCAACACAGGCAAAATCCTGTGCTTCCATCAAATTCTTCACTGCTTCTCCCTGATCATATCCGATCTCAAATGCGAGCATTCCTTGTGGATTTAAATAGTTTTTCGCTTCTTTGATGATCTTCTTATAAAAATAAAGTCCATCTTCCTTCCCATCGAGTGCTAACATCGGTTCATAGTCTTTTACCTCCGGCATCAGCTTCCCACATTCTTCCGTTGTAATATAGGGCGGATTCGAAATGATCAGATCATAGCTTCCTGTGACATTCTCAAAAAGGTCACTTTGAATAAATTTTACCATAGGTGCGAGATTTTCGCCATTAGCTTTTGCAATTTTTAATGCTTTTTCACTAATATCCGTTCCAACACAAACTTCTGGCTTTAAAATCAATGCCAGACTGATCGCAATACAGCCTGAACCAGTGCATAAATCCAAAATTTTCAGATTCTTTAAGGTCTGCGGGACCTTAAGAAGCACTTCCTCCAATACTGTTTCTGTATCTGCTCTTGGGATCAGCACATCTGGTGTTACCTTAAATGTATATCCCATAAATTCCTGTGTTCCTAAAATATATTGCAATGGCACATGTTCTTTTCTCTTCTGAATCAATTCTTTATATCTTTCTTCTGCTTCTTTATCATTGATCTCATCCGTCATTCCGAACAGATAGTCTTCCCTTGATATATGAAAACATTCAGAAAATAAATACCATGCATCACCAGATGCATTCTCAATCTGTGCTTCTTCTAGTTCTTTCTGTCCATAGAGGACCCATTCTCTTCTATTCATCTTCTTTTTGTTCCCCTTTATTCAGACTATCCAGATATTCTCTCCAGTCAAATACGCCTTCCACTGATGCGATCGCAACTTCGATCATAGAATGATCTGGTTCTTTCGTTGTCAGTTTCTGAAGTGCCAGTCCTGGTTTTGAGAAAATCTGTACAAGTGGATGGTCACTGCTTCCTGCCAGCCGGATAAATTCATAGGAAACACCAGCTACCAATGGTAAAAATAATAATCTTAATACGATTCGTAACCATATGGTATCCACTCTGATAAAGAAGAAAAATACCATACTGATGATCATAACGATAAAAATAAAACTTGTTCCACATCTTTTGTGTAATCTTGAAAAGTTATCCACATTTTCAGGAGTTAAAGGAACACCTGCTTCTAAACAGTTGATCGTTTTATGTTCTGCACCATGATACATGAAGACTCTCTTGATGTCTTCCATTCTTGAGATCAACACAATGTATCCAAGAAATATCGCTATTCGGATAATACCTTCCATAAATAAAATCACATATTCATTCCTGATCAGCTTTCCGAGTGCTTCGGATGCGATGTATGGAAGGATCATAAATAATCCGATGGAAATTGCCAGTGAAAATACCAGTACGATTCCCATGATGATCTTCTCTGCTTTCTCTCCAAGAATCTTTTCTAAGAGCTGTTCTGTCCTGCTCTCTGTTTGTTCTTCTTCGTCTTCGTAAAAAGATGCAGAATAATTCAGTGTCTTCATCCCGATCACCATAGATTCCAGGAAATTTGCCATTCCTCGAAAAACTGGTAATTGAAATAATGGATGTTTCTCTGCGAAGCTTACGCATTCTTCTACTTTCGTCTCTATCTTGCCATTGGGCTTTCGCACGGATACTGCATAACGATCCATATTCTTCATCATTACGCCTTCGATCACTGCCTGCCCGCCTATACGAACCGCCATTGTTGTCTCCTATATTTCTATGAGATTTTTCTCGTTACATTGAGTTTCTCGTTACATAAAAAAAAGGTTGAGATTTCGATAACCTCAACCTGATTTCTTACTTTTCTACTTAACACCATATTTACGATTGAACTTATCAATACGTCCACGAGCCTGAGTAGCTTTCTGCTGTCCTGTGTAGAATGAATGACATTTTGAGCAGATTTCTACGTGGATATCTTCCTTTGTAGATCCTGTTACGAATTCGTTACCACAGTTGCATACTACTTTTGCCTGATAATAATTTGGATGGATTCCTTCACGCATGTTCTTTCACCTCTTCTAAAAAATTTGTTGGATTTTGCCAACATTTACATACTTTGACTTTCGTCATTTCTTGTTTTATAAACAGCTTTTTTATTCTATCACAATTTATTTGAAATTGCAATTACTTTTTTTATTTTCTTAATAATGACCGTTTGGTTAGTGCTACAAATTCTTTGTTGTTTTGGGTTCGTTTAAATAAATCCAACATCTGTTCCATAAATTCTTCCGAACGGTTTCCGGATAATTCTTTGTGAAGTGCTGTGACAACTTCTCTTTCATCTTTGGTAAGCAGCAGCTCTTCTCTTCTTGTTCCTGATTTAGCAATATCAACCGCTGGGAAGATTCTTTTTTCTGCCAGACGACGGTTTAAGACTAATTCCATATTGCCTGTTCCCTTGAATTCTTCAAAGATCACGTCGTCCATCTTGCTTCCTGTCTCTACGAGTGCTGTGGCAAGGATGGTAAGACTTCCGCCTTCTCTCATATTTCTGGCTGCACCGAAAAATTTCTTCGGCATATAGAGAGCGGCTGGATCAAGTCCACCAGTTAATGTTCTTCCGCTTGGCGGTACTGTAAGGTTGTAAGCTCTTGCAAGTCTTGTGATACTATCTAATAAAATTACGACATCTTCTTTATGTTCTACGAGACGTTTTGCACGTTCTAATACCATCTCTGACACTCTCTTGTGGTGTTCTGGTAATTCATCAAATGTGGAATAAATAACTTCAACGTTCTTTCCTTCGATAGATTCTTTAAAATCTGTGACCTCTTCTGGTCGTTCATCGATCAATAATACGATTAATTTGATATCTTTATAATTCTGACTGATACTTTGTGCCATTTGTTTTAACAGTGTTGTCTTTCCTGTCTTTGGAGGAGATACGATCATTCCTCGCTGCCCTTTTCCAACGGGTGATAGCAGGTCAACCATTCGCATTGGTATGGATGATCTCTCTGTTTCCATTCCTAATCTTTCGTTAGGGAAGATTGGTGTCAGATCTTCAAAATGCTGTCTTCTCGCTGCCATTTCTGGCTTATATCCATTGACAGATTCTACGAATAATAAGGCACTGAATTTCTCACTCTGGGTTTTGATACGGATCGCTCCTGTTAAGATGTCTCCTGTTTTTAAATTGAATTTGCGGATCTGAGCCGGAGATACATAGATATCATTCTCCCCTGGAAGATAGTTTTCACATCGGATGAAACCATACCCGTCTGGCATAACTTCCAGAATCCCATGTGCTTTTTCTCCGCTGTCCAGACTCTTTATATTCTTTGGAAATTCTTTCTGATGATGTTTTCTTTCTTGATGCTCTGAATAAGATTGTTTTGGTTCACGTTGTATCTGCGGTTCTTCCTTTTGTTTTGATTGTTCCTGATCATAGTTTTCTAATACTTTGATCAATTCTTGTTTCTTTAAGGTCGAAATGCCTTTTATTTTTCTTTCTTTGGCAATTTCACGTAATTCAATTACCGACTTTTTTTCATATGTCATTCTATCTTGCTCCTTTTACCTGGGAAAATGGATGAATTATCCTTTAACGATCGATCCAGATTTGTGTTTTCTTTATTCTAGCATAGTTTTTCAGATATTTCCAATCATTTGTCTTCTTAGTTTTTTTAAGATCTTTTTTTGTATTCTTGAAACCTGTACCTGTGAAATATGAAAGATCTTCGCAATTTCTTGTTGAGTTTTTCCTTCAAAATATCGGTAATAGATCATTTGCTGTTCTTTCTGTTCCAAATGTTTCATGGCTTCCTTTAACAGAACATGATCTACCACTTTCTCAGATTCATTTTCTCCTTTTGATAACTTATCCAGCAGAGAAATCTCACTGCCATCCTTCTGATATGCACTCTGATGAATGGATTCTACTTCATTGCTTGCCTCTAAGGATGTTACGATCTCTTCTCTTGTGATCTTCGTGATCTCACTGATTTCTTCGATCGTTGCTTCCCTTTGATACTGCTGACAAAACTTTTCTCTTGCTTTCATGATCTTGTATACATTTTCTTTTAAAGATCTGCTGACTTTGATCATACCATCATCTCTTAGGAATCTACGAATCTCTCCTGTGATCATCGGTACTGCATAAGTCGAAAATTTCACGTCATAAGACAGGTCAAACTTGTCCACGGCTTTCATAAGTCCAATACTTCCGATCTGAAACAGATCCTCAGACTCATATCCTCTGTTTGTAAATCGTCTCACAACACTCCAGATCAATCCAACATTATTAAGAATGATCTGCTCTCGTGCTGCTTCGTTTCCTTCTTTGGTAAGCCGTAACAGTTCCCTCGTCTTATCCATTCAGCTTGTCTTGATCTCCTATTTTCTTTGTCATGATCACTGTCGTTCCTTCTCCTTGTTTTGAAATAACTTCTACTTGATCCATAAATGCTTCCATAAAAGAAAATCCCATTCCAGTCCTTTCTTCTTCTGGTTTTGTTGTAAACATCGGTTCCATCGCTTTCTTGACATCTGGAATTCCGATACCCTGATCTTTAATCTCTATTCGCAGGATTCCATTCTGATCAGAAAGATCCATGCTGATCTTTCCATCTGGGTTGTGATACGCATGTACAATACAGTTTGTCACTGCTTCTGACACTGCGGTCTTGATATCATCCATTTCTTCCATATCCGGATCAAATTTCATGATATAAGCAGCCGTCACAATTCTTGCGATTCCTTCATTTTCTGAGTCACTGTTAAATTCTAAATGCAACATTTCTTATCCTCCCATTTCTCTATATTTCTTCTATCAGTTGATGCAATCCTGCCATATGAATGATCTTTCTTACTGATGCACTCATATTGCTGACTTTCACCGTTCCTCCCATCGCCTGTACCTGACGATATCTTCCTAAGATCACTCCAATCCCTGAACTATCGATAAATCCTGAATTTTTAAAATCAAACTCAATATCTTTGATCGGATATGATTTTAAAATGATATCGCATTTATGTTTTACTTTCTTCGCTAAGTGATGATCTAGATCACCATCCAGATAAATATATAAAACCCTGTTTTCTATCTTGTATTCTGTTGCCATATTCTGATCGCTCCTTCCTGCTCTTTGCTGTGATACGTTCCTTTCCAAGATCATCTTGAATTTCCTGATAGAAAATAAAAAAGAAAGAAGTTCAAACTTTCGCTTGTTCTTCTTCCTTTATCTTTTGTTTGTAAACTTGTATTCTGTGTAATATTAATTATAAACTTTTGGCACTCTTTTTACCCATTGCATCAATTCGACTCTTCGCATTGATCGCCTGAGATGTTCCTGGGAACTTTTCGATGATCGTCTGATATGTCTTCTTCGCATTCTTCTGATCGGAAGCACCTTCATAAGCTTTGGCAAGGTAATCATATGCATAACGGTTTGTATCGCTGACTTTGATCGCTTTCTTTAAATAAGAGATCGCTGTCTTGTAGTCTTTTGCCCAGTATGCATTCTTTCCTTTGCTATATAATCCAGTTCCTGCACTTGGATATACCTTTGCTGTCAGATCTTTGTAAATCGCTTTCATATTCTTTGTTGTTAGTTTCTTACTGTCGATATCTAATAACGCATCTGCAGATCCTGTATAATCACGATCGCTGTATTTCTGTAAGGCACTTAACAGCAGATCATAGACACCGTCTTTCTTGCTTGTTCCAATGTACTCGTCTAATTCATCTTCTGCTTTCTTCTGTGCTGCCTTTGCTTCTTTAACTTTCTTCTCGCTTGCTTTCAATTGTGTGTCTTTGGCAAGGATCTGTTCTTTATAATCTTCTACCTGTGTAGAGTTCTTATGACTGAAGCTTGCACGTACTGTTGGATAGATCAAAACTGCTGCCACGATCACACCGATCACAATTCCTGTTACCATGTAAAACATCGGGCTCTTTCCAGCTTCGTTTTCCTGAATTGAAGAAATATTAAATGGATTCTTCTTTTTCTTTGGTTCTTCTGGCTGGCTCACAACTTTTTTCTTCTTGTCTTTCTTCTCTGGCTCAGTTGTCTGTGGCTCTTCTTCGACTACTTTTGTCTCAAATTCTTTGCCATATTCCACTGCTGATTCGTTGTTTGGATCGATCTTTAAGATCGTATCAAGGAATGTTCTTGCATTATCATAATTCTCTCCCTTGATGGATAATAATGCCATTAAAAGATATGCATCTACAAAATTAGGAATAGCTGCCACAACATTCTTTAACTGTAACATCGCAAGGTCATCATTCCCTTGCTTGGCGTAGTTTAATGCCTGATTGTATTTCTTGATCATCTGGTTGGCTTTATATAATTCTGTCTTATTCTTCTTGATCTCTTCTAATTCTTTCCCATATATATTCTCTTCCGCTTCTTCCAAATCTGCACATGGTTGAAACTTGGCTAATTCTTCGTTAAAGTCTAACATTCTCTTCCTCCTGATTTATAAACTCTTTGGCCATGCCTGCCAGATAAAAAGATCCGACAACAAAGCATACCGTTGTTTCCTGATTCCTGTCTATCATCTTACGAAAAGCATCCTGAAATTCTGCTTCATTGATTCTTCTCTTATGAATCCCCACTGTATAAAAGGCTTCAATCTCTGGAATCGTCTTCAGAATGTTCTTCATATATTCTTCTTCATTCTGATGAGATGCTGCAAATAAGATCCGCTTCTTCATTCCATGGTAGTTTGCCTCCACAGTCTGTACAAATCCTTGCATTCCTTGGATATTGTGCGATACATCCACAATGATCCCTGGTGCGATCTCTTCCATCCTTCCGCTGATCCTGATCTGGCTCAGTGCTTCATAAATCTTATCTTCATCGAGTCGTCCACAGATAAGTTCTGCTGTCTGCAATGCTGCTGCAAGATTGGACTTCTGAAATTCTCCTGCAATGTTGGTCCGCACATCTCTTTCCTTATCATACGCATTGGCATTTAAAAAATCAATATATTTTCCTGCTTTTTCTTTAAAATTAAGATTATCTTCAGAAATGTCATAAATTCGTGATTTTTTCTGCCTTGCTTCTTCAGAAAGGATTTCTTTTACCTTGGGTTCCTGTTCTATTGTCACAACTGGAATTCCTGGCTTAATGATCCCTGCTTTGTGTGTTGCGATCTCTTCCAATGTTTGTCCCAGAAATTCCATATGATCTTCGCTGATTGAAGTGATCACACTGACCTTCGGACAGATAACATTGGTAGCATCATATCTTCCACCCATTCCTGTCTCGATCATACAGATATCTGGTTGTTCTTCCTGAAAGATCACCATCGCCATCAGAAATACTGCCTCAAAAAATGATGGACTGTTCTTTCCTTCTGTTATTCCAGTTTCAATGGCATGTCTTACCTTCACCGCAGCTGATGCAAATCGTTCATCAC
>ENA-OOZR01001524-OOZR01001524.1-human-gut-metagenome-genome-assembly--contig:-NODE-1524-length-11876-cov-3.690720_pt1 | contig 11876 bp, 17 predicted proteins | sample MGYA00241045_ERZ501406 | MGnify/ENA primary metagenome ERZ501406 (study PRJEB25962, sample SAMEA2042920) | human gut metagenome | biome: human gut; feature: human-associated habitat; material: faeces...
TCGCCATCAGTACTGATGCAGCTACAGCAGAAATTGCCACTGTTAATTTTTTCATTGTACGCCCTTTTTTTGAACTTTTATTAAAAAATGATGTCACTGCGCGATAAATATTCATCTAATCAATGTGATTATTTCAAGATGTAAGTTTTAGTTTCTCATTTAATTTGTGAAGTAGATCTCTATTTTTATCTGAACCTTTTCTATCTAATCCTATTCATGGCTCTTGTCTGAACAAAAATAAATCTATTAGCTAATTTATATTAATGGCACTTATTTATAAGTGCTCTATAATTCTTTAGCTTAATTTAAACAAACTAAAAATAACATCGGAAATTATTAACTGGTTATTTGTTGAAGTTTTCTTATGCATTTGTGGTGGTGTTTTGAACACTCGGTGGCATTCTCACAAATATCATTTAGTAGTTTACGTACGTAAAAAATTGGTTATGCTGTTAAGAGTGGTTACTTCGTCACACAGCTTAAACCCGCCGTCGAGCGGGTTTTTCCATTTTTTGAGTCTCGATATTAGCTGATAACCCAATACCTGAGTTATTCACTGACTCCGAATCTGTTACGTTTCTGCCTTTATTGCGATACGTAGTATCCCCTTAATTTACACCCGCTTTGTCTGCGAGGTGGGGTTATGAAATCCATGGATAAGTTAACAACGGGTGTCGCCTATGGTACCTCAGCAGGTAGTGCCGGGTACTGGTTTTTACAGTTGCTCGATAAAGTCACGCCCTCACAGTGGGCGGCAATAGGTGTGCTGGGTAGCCTGGTATTTGGCCTGCTGACGTACCTGACAAACCTTTATTTCAAGATTAAAGAAGATAAGCGCAAGGCTGCGAGAGGTGAATAATGCCTCCATCATTACGAAAAGCCGTTGCTGCTGCTATTGGTGGCGGAGCAATTGCTATAGCATCAGTGTTAATCACTGGCCCAAGTGGTAACGATGGTCTGGAAGGTGTCAGCTACATACCATACAAAGATATTGTTGGTGTATGGACTGTATGTCACGGGCATACAGGAAAAGACATCATGCTCGGTAAAACGTATACCAAAGCAGAATGCAAAGCCTCCTGAATAAAGACCTTGCCACGGTCGCCAGACAAATTAACCCGTACATCAAAGTCGATATACCGGAAACAATGCGCGGCGCTCTTTACTCATTCGTTTACAACGTGGGTGCTGGCAATTTCAGAACATCGACGCTTCTTCGCAAAATAAACCAGGGCGATATCAAAGGCGCATGTGATCAGCTACGTCGCTGGACATATGCTGGCGGTAAGCAATGGAAAGGTCTCATGACTCGTCGTGAGATTGAGCGTGAAATCTGTTTGTGGGGTCAGCAATGAACAGAGTAACCGCGATTATCTCCGCTCTGGTTATCTGCATCATCGTCTGCCTGTCATGGGCTGTTAATCATTACCGTGATAACGCCATTACCTACAAAGCCCAGCGCGACAAAAATGCCAGAGAACTGACGCTGGCGAACGCGGCAATTACTGACATACAGATGCGTCAGCGTGATGTTGCTGCGCTCGATGCAAAATACACGAAGGAGTTAGCTGATGCGAAAGCTGAAAATGATGCTCTGCGTGATGATGTTGCCGCTGGTCGTCGTCGGTTGCACATCAAAGCAGTCTGTCAGTCAGTGCGTGAAGCCACCACCGCCTCCGGCGTGGATAATGCAGCCTCCCCCCGACTGGCAGACACCGCTGAACGGGATTATTTCACCCTCAGAGAGAGGCTGATCACTATGCAAAAACAACTGGAAGGAACCCAGAAGTATATTAATGAGCAGTGCAGATAGAGCTGCCCATATCGATGGGCAACTCATGCAATTATTGTGAGCAATACACACGCGCTTCCAGCGGAGTATAAATGCCTAAAGTAATAAAACCGAGCAATCCATTTACGAATGTTTGCTGGGTTTCTGTTTTAACAACATTTTCTGCACCACCACAAATTTTTGCTGCATCGACAGTTTTCTTCTGCCCAATTCCCGAAACGAAGAAATGATGGGTGATGGTTTCCTTTGGTGTTACTGCTGTAGGTTTGTTTCCAACAGTAAACGTCTGTTGAGCACATCCTGTAATAAGCATTGCCAGAGCGGCAGAAAACAACATTTTTTTCATCTTATTATCCTGCATTGTTAAAAACGGCAGAATCCTATGTGACAACAATTAAACGATAGTTAAATGGATTGATGAAAATTAAAACTACACAGGTGGGCTCAGACTATTGGAGGAAGTTGGGGACACTCAGAATCCTGTGGAATGAAATAAACCGGTCTATCCGTCCATTACCCTTTTAGCTGCGCTGTATCGTCGCCGTATTCCCGCATTAACCATGACCGTAGCCCGACGGGGAATTCCTTCTGCGTGAGTGTGCGGGAATAATTAAAAACGATGCACACCGGGTTTTTACCGCGTTAATGATTCGCGGGTTTATCCCGGTGCGATGGTGGAAGAAACAGGAAGCTGTATTACAGAAAGTGCTACTACTGTATCCCGATGCGATGTATGTAATGTGAGTCAGATAATGGCACAGGATGTGGTGATGTGGCAGTCTGGAACACAGGATATATTGTCAGAATAAGACCCGTAGGAATAAAAATGAAAAGACGCCTTTTACTACTTTTTCTGTTATCTGTCCTGGCAGTGGGATGCTCGCAGCAAAAAGCTGATGAGCCCCGGCAATTAGTGACGGTGTATCCACGATATCCGGAATATGCTGCAGCAAATTATATCAAGGGGCTGGTTGAGGTTAAGTTCGATATTGGTGCTGATGGGACTGTGACACGGATCGTTTTTCTCCGCTCAGAGCCTCATAATTTGTTTCGTGATGAAGTGGTGAAGGCCATGGCGAAATGGCGATTTGAAAAGAATCGCCCCTGTCAGGGAGTGAAGAGACAATTTATCTTTACGCCGTCACGTCCTTGATGCTTCCAGGTAGAGAGGGGCTGGAAGCAGGAGAAAAATGAAAGAGCCAGCGGTTATATTTTTGTCATGGCTGACGAGGAATGATGGAAGAAGGCGTTGTATGCCACACAACGCCTCACTGTTCATTTCTTCTTTTTCTCTGGTGGAACCCGATGAATAAGAGTTGCACTGGTTTCCGATGAGATGGCGATATACTCGGGCAAAGTATGCTGGCAGTTTTCCAACTGGTCAAAAATACCTGCTCTCGTCTGTTGCAATGCCTGCAGCATGCGGCGGCAATGCGCCTTGCTTTTACTAACCATCTTTCCTTCCTCTATCAGTCGCTGCGTGAACTCATCATGGAATACCAGGTAAATGCGGATGTTATCGGTTTTGGCTACGCAGCATAGTACAAAACGGACAGGTGCATCCCGGGACGGGGGAGGCGTCACATGTCCCTGTGATGGTTGTTCCGGGTAATGTACTGTGTGGGGCATAAAAATGTCCGATAATTTTACTTTCTACCGCAGTTAGTTGATTCGTTGGTCCTGGTAGCACATTGGGCGAGGATTTAAATGCCAGGCAACTGAAGGATGATGTCGCAAGGGAGATAGCGAGAATATTTCTGATTTTCATTTGATGATGCCTCTGTGTGAAATGACGGTAAACGACGCACTTGTGCCGGCACATAATAGCAAGCACCATAATAGATCAGATTCGATTCTTGCTGTAAGTGATAATTATTCTCGTTTTCGGGTCCTTTCCGTCGATCCAACAGGTTACGGGGCGGCGACCTCGCGGTTTTTCACTATTTATGAAAATTTTTCAGGGAAAATCGTGTCGGTACTTCTCGAATATAACTTTTTGTTTTTTTTAATATTGCATCCGTAAAGGTCCGACATGAAAGTGTCCGAAAATGCCTTTTTCTGGCGTTTTCATGTCGGGCCTTGTATTTGATAATGGGTTGTTTTCATGAAGGTTAATAAAAAGAGGCTTGCCGAAATTTTCAACGTGGACCCGCGGACGATTGAACGCTGGCAGTCTCAGGGACTCCCTTGCGCCTCCAAAGGTAGTAAGGGCATTGAATCTGTATTTGATACTGCCATGGCAATTCAGTGGTATGCGCAGAGGGAAACTGATATCGAAAACGAAAAGCTCCGCAAAGAACTGGACGATTTGCGTGCGGCAGCGGAGTCAGATTTACAACCCGGCACCATTGACTATGAACGCTACCGGCTCACAAAAGCGCAGGCAGATGCGCAGGAACTGAAAAATGCCCGTGAAGACGGAGTAGTGCTGGAAACTGAACTGTTTACCTTCATTCTGCAACGTGTGGCACAGGAGATTTCGGGGATACTTGTGCGTGTGCCGTTGACATTACAGCGTAAATATCCGGACATTTCACCATCACACCTTGATGTGGTGAAAACTGAAATCGCGAAAGCCTCCAATGTTGCAGCTAAGGCCGGTGAAAACGTGGGCGGGTGGATCGATGATTTCAGACGCGCAGAAGGCAGCTAATGCAGCCGGTGCGATAGCTACAGGGCTTTTATCTCTCATTATTCCTGTTCCACTGACGACAGTTCAGTGGGCCAATAAACATTATTACCTTCCTAAAGAGTCGTCTTATACCCCGGGGCGATGGGAAACACTGCCGTTTCAGGTTGGCATCATGAACTGTATGGGCAACGATCTGATTCGCACGGTTAACCTGATTAAATCTGCCCGTGTTGGTTATACAAAGATGTTGCTGGGAGTGGAGGCTTATTTTATTGAGCATAAATCACGCAACAGCCTTCTTTTTCAGCCCACGGACTCAGCTGCTGAAGATTTTATGAAATCTCATGTTGAGCCAACGATAAGGGATGTTCCTGCATTGCTGGAGCTGGCTCCATGGTTCGGAAGAAAACACCGCGATAATACGCTCACCCTGAAGCGTTTTTCCTCCGGTGTGGGGTTCTGGTGTCTGGGTGGTGCGGCAGCAAAAAACTACCGTGAAAAATCCGTGGATGTGGTCTGTTATGACGAGCTTTCCTCGTTCGAACCGGATGTTGAAAAAGAGGGTTCGCCAACCCTGCTGGGGGATAAACGTATTGAGGGCTCTGTATGGCCAAAATCCATTCGCGGCTCGACGCCTAAAATCAAAGGCTCCTGCCAGATCGAAAAAGCCGCTAACGAGTCGGCACACTTCATGCGTTTTTATGTGCCCTGTCCGCACTGTGGGGAGGAGCAGTATCTGAAATTTGGCGATGATGCCTCGCCTTTCGGTCTTAAGTGGGAGAAGAATAAGCCAGAAAGTGTTTTCTACCTTTGTGAGCATCATGGCTGTGTGATCCATCAGTCTGAGCTTGACCAGAGTAACGGGCGGTGGATCTGTGAAAACACGGGCATGTGGACCCGTGACGGCCTGATGTTTTTCAGCGCCCGGGGTGATGAAATTCCGCCGCCGCGCTCCATCACTTTCCATATCTGGACGGCGTACAGTCCGTTCACCACCTGGGTACAGATTGTCTATGACTGGCTGGATGCACTGAAAGATCCCAACGGCCTGAAAACCTTTGTGAACACCACGCTGGGCGAGACCTGGGAAGAGGCTGTGGGCGAAAAACTCGATCACCAGGTGCTGATGGATAAGGTTGTGCGTTACACGGCGGCGGTGCCTGCCCGGGTGGTTTATCTGACGGCGGGCATTGACTCGCAGCGAAACCGTTTTGAGATGTATGTCTGGGGATGGGCTCCGGGAGAGGAAGCCTTTCTGGTGGATAAAATCATCATTATGGGGCGTCCCGATGAGGAAGAGACGCTGTTACGTGTGGATGCGGCGATCAACAAAAAATACCGCCATGCAGACGGAACCGAAATGACCATTTCCCGTGTCTGCTGGGACATCGGGGGGATCGATGGCGAAATCGTTTATCAGAGGTCAAAAAAACACGGTGTTTTCCGGGTGCTGCCGGTAAAAGGCGCGTCTGTCTATGGCAAGCCGGTGATCACCATGCCGAAAACCCGCAATCAGCGGGGCGTTTATCTGTGTGAAGTGGGGACGGACACCGCAAAAGAAATTCTCTATGCCCGTATGAAAGCCGAGCCCACGCCTGCGGATGAAGCCACGTCGTATGCCATCCGTTTTCCTGATGATCCGGAGATTTTTTCGCAGACAGAGGCGCAGCAACTGGTCGCGGAAGAGCTTGTGGAGAAGTGGGAAAAAGGAAAGATGCGTCTGCTGTGGGATAACAAAAAGCGGCGTAACGAAGCGCTGGACTGCCTGGTGTATGCCTACGCGGCATTACGTGTGTCCGTGCAACGCTGGCAGCTTGATCTGGCTGTACTGGCAAAATCCCGGGAAGAAGAGACGACCCGGCCAACCCTTAAAGAACTGGCAGCGAAGCTGTCCGGAGGAGTGAATGGTTACAGTCGCTGAACTGCAGGCGCTGCGTCAGGCGCGCCTTGATTTATTAACCGGTAAACGGGTGGTGTCTGTCCAGAAAGATGGTCGCAGAATTGAATATACGGCGGCTTCTCTGGATGAGCTTAACCGGGCGATCAATGATGCGGAGTCGGTACTGGGGACAACCCGGTGTCGCCGTCGTCCGCTGGGAGTGAGGTTATGAAACGAACGCCTGTCCTGATTGATGTGAACGGCGTTCCGCTTCGTGAGAGTCTCAGCTACAACGGGGGCGGTGCAGGATTTGGCGGGCAAATGGCTGAGTGGTTGCCACCGGCGCAGAGTGCCGATGCGGCCCTGCTGCCCGCGTTGCGTCTGGGGAATGCCCGGGCAGATGATCTGGTGCGCAATAACGGAATAGCGGCTAATGCGGTGGCTCTGCATAAGGATCACATTGTCGGGCATATGTTTCTGATCAGCTACCGTCCGAACTGGCGCTGGCTGGGGATGCGGGAGACCGCAGCAAAAAGCTTTGTCGATGAGGTGGAGGCGGCCTGGTCGGAATACGCCGAAGGGATGTTTGGCGAGATCGACGTGGAAGGAAAACGCACGTTCACGGAATTTATCCGTGAAGGTGTGGGCGTTCATGCGTTTAACGGCGAAATCTTTGTGCAGCCGGTCTGGGATACGGAAACCACGCAGTTATTCCGTACGCGTTTTAAAGCCGTGAGTCCGAAACGGGTGGACACGCCTGGACACGGTATGGGGAACCGTTTTCTGCGGGCCGGTGTGGAGGTCGATCGATATGGCCGTGCCGTCGCGTACCATATCTGTGAGGATGATTTTCCGTTCTCTGGTAGTGGACGATGGGAACGGATCCCGCGTGAACTTCCCACCGGGCGTCCGGCCATGCTGCATATTTTCGAGCCGGTGGAGGACGGGCAGACCCGTGGGGCTAATCAGTTTTACAGCGTCATGGAACGGCTGAAGATGCTCGATTCCCTGCAGGCAACACAGCTTCAGTCGGCCATAGTGAAGGCGATGTATGCAGCGACGATTGAAAGTGAACTTGATACCGAAAAGGCCTTTGAATATATCGCCGGCGCGCCACAGGAGCAGAAGGATAATCCGCTTATTAATATTCTGGAGAAGTTCTCCAGCTGGTATGACACGAATAACGTGACACTGGGCGGTGTCAAAATTCCGCACCTTTTCCCTGGTGATGATCTGAAACTACAGACTGCGCAGGATTCAGACAATGGATTTTCTGCGCTTGAACAGGCGCTGCTGCGGTATATCGCCGCCGGTCTTGGCGTTTCCTACGAACAGTTGTCCCGTGATTACTCGAAGGTCAGTTACTCAAGTGCCCGCGCCTCCGCCAATGAGTCGTGGCGCTATTTTATGGGGCGGCGAAAATTTATTGCGGCCCGGCTGGCCACGCAGATGTTTTCCTGCTGGCTGGAAGAGGCACTTCTTCGGGGGATTATTCGTCCGCCACGGGCACGTTTTGATTTTTATCAGGCGCGATCAGCCTGGTCACGGGCAGAGTGGATTGGTGCCGGAAGAATGGCCATTGACGGGCTCAAGGAAGTCCAGGAATCAGTGATGCGCATTGAGGCCGGACTGAGCACGTATGAGAAAGAGCTGGCGCTGATGGGCGAGGATTATCAGGACATTTTCCGCCAGCAGGTCAGGGAATCTGCTGAGCGGCAAAAAGCCGGACTCTCACGTCCGGTGTGGATAGAGCAGGCGTATCAGCAGCAGATAGCGGAGAGTCGCAGGCCGGAAGAGGAGACAACACCACGTGAGACGTAATCTTTCACACATTATTGCCGCAGCATTCAATGAACCGCTGCTTCTGGAGCCCGCCTATGCGCGGGTTTTCTTTTGCGCGCTCGGGCGCGAGATGGGGGCAGCAAGTCTTTCGGTACCACAACAGCAGGTACAGTTTGATGCTCCCGGAATGCTGGCTGAAACGGACGAGTACATGGCCGGAGGTAAACGACCGGCCCGTGTTTACCGGGTGGTGAACGGTATTGCTGTACTGCCGGTGACCGGCACGCTGGTGCACCGGCTGGGTGGTATGCGGCCATTTTCCGGAATGACAGGCTATGACGGCATTGTCGCCTGTCTTCAGCAGGCAATGGCGGATAGCCAGGTGCGGGGCGTACTGCTGGACATTGACAGTCCGGGCGGGCAGGCCGCCGGCGCGTTTGACTGCGCTGACATGATTTACCGCCTCCGTCAGCAGAAGCCGGTCTGGGCACTGTGCAATGACACGGCCTGTTCTGCAGCCATGCTGCTGGCGTCGGCCTGCTCCCGACGGCTGGTTACCCAGACATCCCGTATCGGCTCCATTGGCGTGATGATGAGCCATGTCAGCTATGCCGGTCATCTGGCGCAGGCCGGTGTGGATATCACGCTGATTTACTCAGGGGCGCACAAGGTGGATGGCAATCAGTTTGAAGCGTTGCCGGCAGAGGTTCGCCAGGACATGCAGCAGCGGATTGATGCGGCGCGCCGGATGTTTGCCGAAAAAGTGGCGATGTATACCGGTCTGTCTGTTGATGCCGTCACGGGAACAGAGGCTGCCGTTTTTGAAGGTCAGTCCGGCATTGAGGCCGGGCTGGCGGATGAATTAATCAATGCGTCGGATGCCATCAGTGTGATGGCCACGGCGCTGAACAGTAATGTCAGAGGAGGCACTATGCCGCAATTAACTGCAACGGAAGCCGCCGCGCAGGAGAACCAGCGAGTGATGGGGATCCTGACATGCCAGGAAGCGAAAGGACGTGAACAGCTTGCCACGATGCTGGCAGGACAACAGGGCATGAGCGTTGAACAGGCCCGGGCGATTCTGGCCGCGGCGGCACCGCAGCAGCCGGTGGCATCCACGCAGAGTGAAGCCGATCGCATTATGGCGTGTGAAGAAGCGAACGGTCGTGAACAACTGGCGGCAACGCTGGCGGCGATGCCGGAGATGACGGTGGAAAAAGCCCGCCCGATCCTGGCTGCTTCACCGCAGGCGGATGCCGGACCATCACTCCGTGATCAGATCATGGCACTGGATGAGGCAAAAGGGGCTGAGGCGCAGGCTGAACAGCTGGCTGCCTGCCCGGGAATGACAGTGGAGAGCGCCCGGGCTGTGCTGGCTGCGGGATCAGGTAAGGCAGAACCGGTCTCTGCATCCACAACCGCCATGTTTGAACATTTCATGGCGAACCATTCACCGGCAGCGGTACAGGGTGGCGTGGCACAGACGTCAGCAGACGGTGATGCGGACGTGAAAATGCTCATGGCCATGCCATGAAGTCAGTGCTGACCATCAATAGGAGGTTTTTACAATATGGTGACGAAAACCATCACTGAACAGCGTGCGGAAGTACGTATTTTTGCCGGTAATGATCCGGCTCATACCGCCACAGGCAGCAGCGGGATTTCCTCGCCAACACCGGCACTGACGCCCCTGATGCTGGATGAAGCCACCGGGAAACTGGTGGTCTGGGACGGACAGAAAGCCGGTAGTGCGGTTGGCATACTGGTACTGCCGCTTGAAGGCACAGAGACGGCGCTGACGTATTACAAGTCGGGAACCTTTGCGACGGAGGCAATCCACTGGCCTGAAAGTGTGGATGAACACAAAAAGGCCAACGCCTTTGCTGGCAGTGCCCTGAGTCACGCGGCGCTGCCGTAACACGTTATCAGGCCACCGCGGTGGCCTGACTGATTTCTGAATGAAAGGAACTGATTTATGGGATTGTTTACGACCCGCCAGTTACTCGGTTATACCGAACAAAAAGTTAAATTTCGTGCGCTGTTTCTGGAGCTGTTTTTCCGCCGTACGGTGAATTTCCATACCGAAGAGGTGATGCTGGACAAAATTACCGGAAAAACGCCGGTGGCGGCCTATGTCTCCCCGGTTGTTGAAGGAAAAGTGCTGCGTCATCGTGGTGGTGAAACCCGCGTGTTGCGTCCGGGCTACGTCAAGCCGAAACACGAATTTAATTACCAGCAGGCGGTTGAGCGCCTTCCTGGTGAAGATCCATCTCAACTGAATGATCCGGCTTACCGCCGTCTGCGTATCATTACCGATAACCTCAAACAGGAAGAGCATTGTCCAGGTGGAAGAAATGCAGGCGGTAAATGCTGTGTTGTATGGCAAATACACCATGGAAGGAGACCAGTTCGAGAAAATTGAGGTCGATTTTGGCAGGTCGACGAAGAATAACATCACTCAGGGTAGTGGTAAGGAGTGGTCAAAACAGGATCGTGACACGTTCGATCCTACACATGATATTGACCTCTACTGCGACCTGGCCAGCGGTCTTGTGAATATTGCCATTATGGACGGTACCGTCTGGCGTCTTCTGAATGGTTTTAAGCTGTTCCGCGAAAAACTGGATACCCGTCGCGGTTCAAATTCTCAACTCGAAACGGCAGTGAAAGATCTGGGCGCAGTGGTGTCCTTCAAGGGGTATTACGGCGATCTGGCCATTGTGGTGGCGAAAACGTCTTATATAGCAGAAGACGGTATCGAAAAACGTTATCTTCCAGATGGCATGCTGGTTCTGGGGAATACTGCTGCAGATGGGATCCGTTGTTACGGTGCCATTCAGGATGCTCAGGCGTTGTCCGAAGGTGTGGTGGCCTCTTCCCGTTATCCGAAACACTGGCTGACGGTAGGGGATCCCGCCCGTGAATTTACCATGACGCAGTCCGCGCCGCTGATGGTGTTGCCGGACCCGGATGAGTTTGTGGTGGTACAGGTGAAATAATCCGTGAGCGGGGGCGAAATGCCCCCGTGTCTTTTTTCACAGGGGGCTGATATGGCAACGAAAGAGCAAAATCTGAAACGGCTTGATGAACTGGCCCTGATTCTGGGGCGTGAGCCGGATATATCCGGGAGTGCCGCAGAGATAGCGCAGCGGGTGGCAGAATGGGAAGAGGAAATGCAGTCATCCGGCGATGATGTACAGGTTATGAATATGGATATCCGGGAGCGGGAAACCGCGGCTCATGATGTTCGTGAGGAAACATCCGGCGCGTTAACGCGCATCAGAGTTCTGACCTGCCTCCATCTCTGTGGCGTTGATGGTGAAACGGGGGAATCCGTTGAGCTTGCGGATGTTGGTCGGGTGATTCTGATTATGTCCTCAGATGCAAAAACACACGTTGATGGTGGAATGGCTGTTTATGCGTGATTTTCAGAATGCCTTTGATGCCGCCCTTGCCGGGGTGGACAGTACGATTGTTGAAGTGATGGGCATCAGTGCGCAGTTCACCTCCGGTGCACAGCGTGGCGGCGAGGTTCATGGCGTTTTTGACGATCCGGAGTCGCTGGGTTTTGCCAGTAGTGGGATCCGTATTGAAGGAAGTAACCCGTCATTATTTGTGCTTACGGATACGGTTTGTGCTGTACGGCGTGGTGACACGCTGACCATTAACGGCGAGATGTTCTGGGTGGACCGTGTTTCTCCGGATGACGGAGGGAGTTGTTATCTCTGGCTCAACCGGGGGCAACCACCTGCCGCCAGCCGTCGCCGCTGAAAGGGGGATGTATGGCCATA
>ENA-OOZR01001554-OOZR01001554.1-human-gut-metagenome-genome-assembly--contig:-NODE-1554-length-11587-cov-1.799861_pt1 | contig 11587 bp, 4 predicted proteins | sample MGYA00241045_ERZ501406 | MGnify/ENA primary metagenome ERZ501406 (study PRJEB25962, sample SAMEA2042920) | human gut metagenome | biome: human gut; feature: human-associated habitat; material: faeces...
ATATGGTATTCACCCTGAATCGAGAGCGTGTGGTAGACGCGGATTTTCCAGATTCCGGCGGCGGGGGCATCAAAGCGCATCAGGATCAGTTCGCTTCCGGTCGCCAGATCGGAGCTGGTATAGTTGAGGTGAATGGTCGTTCCTTCCAGAAGAAAGGGAATCCGGCGTTCTTCGTTGCCGGAGAGCCGGATGCGTCCCGTTTCGTCGCCGGAGGGGGATAAAAATCCGACACTGTAAAGCTCCGATTCACGCGCCCACAGTTCCAGCGTAAATCCCCGTTCGTCGGGACCGACCCGCAGTTCCACATCCTCATAGGAGGTGGAAGCAGGAAATACACTGCGAAAATGGTGCCCGCGCCCGGTTTCATTGCCTCCGGCGGCGACCAGAATCTGCCCGCTGGCGCGCGACAGGCTGTTCAGATATAGACCAAGCGGCGAAGTGCCGCTGTGGCTTCCGGTATTGGTGCCAAGACCCAGCAGGATCACAAGGGGCTTTTTCTCCTGCCTGGCAATATAAAGAAGAAACTTGATTCCGAGCATGATGTCGTCCTCCTGAAAGGCGATGGCATCCTCGCGGATCAGAAAAAAATCGCGAAGATAGGTTCTGGCTGGTTTCAAGCGGACAACGACCAGTTCCGATTCCGGCGCCGCCCCGGAGAAAAAAGCATCGGCATCTTCGGAACCGGCGGCGACCAGCGCCATCTGCGTGCCATGGCGGAGAGGATCCGAGGTGGGGACGATGGAATGCGGATCTTCCGAGCGCAGCGCCTCGTTGATGTGGGAACGCTGGTAGACACTTCCGTAGTGCAGCGCATCGATCGGATCCGGCGTGCTAAGCCCCGCGCCCGGAACCGTCTGATCCCAGATGGCGGCGATGCGCGTGCTTCCATCCGGATCGCGTAACAAGGGATTTGTATAATCGATCCCCGTATCCACAACCCCAATCAGCGCCCCGCGCCCCTTGTTTCCGAGAAATGGCTGTTCTGCCGTCCGGGAAATTCCTGCGCTGTCCAGGCTGGATGTATCTAATATGGTATAAAGATTCGGGATCGAGTCATAGCCATACTGCTGGACTGAGAGCGGCAGCGCCTCAGCCAGAGACCGGTGCCAGATCACATACTCATGATTGACAAAATCATAGCAGCCGGAATCATTATCCAAAATCTGGTTATAGGTAAAAGGAAAAAAACGTTCGATAAAATCGGCGGTTTGGTTGTCTGGAAGAGAAGAGCAATTCATAGCGTTTTCCATAGAGATTTTTTAGAATTTAAGATAAGATATGCGGTAAAATACGAAAGCTTCCCTATACTCTGTCGGAAAAACTTGTTATAATAAATATAAGTTAGATAATGACAATTATATGAGGAGGTGCCCTTATGAAAAAATACCTGTATATGATAGCTGCCCTGTTCGGCATCGATTATTTCTGCAAGGAAAACATAGAAGCCCAGAAACCGGAAGATTTTCCGCGCGACATGGAAAAAAGTCATGGAAAGATCCGCCTGTACCGCAATCACAACGACGGTTTCTGTTTTGGGGTAAAAAAAGAAAAGAAAGAACTGGTCCGCATGGTGCCGGTTGTCTTTACCTCGGCGGCAGCGGGCATTCTGACATGGTTACTGTGCCGGGACGAAGGCAGAAAAGCCGATCGGATCGGTTTTGCCCTCATCACGGCGGGTGGTTTAAGCAACCTGTATGACCGCATCAAACGCGGTTATGTGGTAGATTATTTCAGCATCCGGTGTAAATACCTGGAAAAGATCGTCTTTAATCTGGGAGACTTTTTTATCTTCGCAGGAAGCGCCCTGATCGCAGCCTCCGATCTGCTGGGAGCCGTCCGTGATCTTACTTCTCCGGCAGAGACTCACATAAAAGCGCTCCGACTGCCGTGGCGAAAGACGGATGAGGCGGAATGATATAGTCGATTCCAAAGACATCGTGCATCTGATTGAAAATGTCAAAGGTCTTTGCAGCAGGCGCAAGGCTGGCGAGAGAACCGGTCAGGACGACATTCCGGGTGGTGTCCCGGCTGAGCGCCAGGGACGCCATCACACCCACATTTTCATAAATCATATTGAAAAGAGCGGCAGCCAGGTCAGCATCCGAGGCGCCGCTTTTGATTCGCCCAAAATTGGCAGCGGTTAAGTCGGCGGCAAGTCCCGGGACATCTTCCTCCTGCACGTCGGCGATGCGGAGATCTGCCATGGCCTTATTGCCGCGCAGCGCCATCTCTGAGAGGGCAAAAATGTCGGTGACGCCGAGAAAGCGCTCCGCCATGCCGGCAAGTGTCCCACCGCCGACACCGCTTCCGCCCAGATGACGGAAGCCGTTTGTCTTGGAAGCGCGGATAAAGGCAGAGCCGGTTCCAAGGCTGACCACCAGCGCTTCGTCAAGCCCGGACAGGTATAAGCCGCCGCGCCCGATGGCATCCAGCTCCAGGGCATGGATGGTCGGGATGCCGAAGATATTTTCATGGAAATACGTCGAACCGAGCCCGGTCAGGACGATTTTTTCAACATCGTCAAACGAAGCGCCCTGCTGATCCAGGAAACGCCCGAGAACACCGTAAGCTGAGGTGCGCGGGTCATCCGCGTGAACCTGAAGCGTACCGAGCAGAGTGCCATGCTCATCCAGCGCCGCCGCCTTGGTGCTGGAACTGCCGATGTCAATTCCGAGGGATAATTTCATTTGCTTATCTCCTTTATGATATAAAAGTAGGATATGGCTGCCAGGGCAGTCGTTCCGTATCTTTTATGACTGTAAGAATTGGATTGTTTTTATAAACATTATAGGGTAAAGTAAAATAAAGTGCAATGCAGTGTTCTCAAAATAAATTTCGTCATTTTTTACAATGAGTTATGAATGACGCCTGAGCTGTAATGAAAACGCCGAATTCAGTTGTTATTTATTCAACCCCAAAATTGACATCTGCAAAACACCGTGATATTATATAAAAAGATAGTGGAAAAAGTGGAAAATCGATCCTGTGGACGGAAATGGTACCTATGGATTCACTTCTATCTGGGGGCTAGACAGGGATATGAGTATGAGTGAATTAAATAAGATTTTTGGACCTGGTTGCCCGAAATGTTTGAAGAAAAAGGATATTTTAGACTACTGGGTATGGCATAAACTTCTTTTATTAGAAAGGTTTTCGGAAAGACCGTCTTTTAAGAGAATGATTTATGCTTTTTTTTGTTTGAAAGATGAGAACGATGGCTGGAACGATCGAACGATACGTGGCACAGCGGCGGCGAATATGAAAAAGGAAAAATGTCTGCGAGAGGTGTCACTGACATTTTTTTCGCATGTCATAAATTAAATATTCCATCTGACTATGACAGAAAGGCAGTAAAAAAGATAGCAGAGGTGAGAAGATAAGAAATGTACTTATATAAGAAAGAACACAAAAAAAGCCGAGGATGGTTCAGGCGTGTCTGTCAGAAACTTCCCGTCGTGACGGCTGCGATGATGGCCACAGCCGTATTTCTTTCCGGGTGCGGCCATGGCGCATCCCAGACGGGAGAAGAAGCCACACCGTCGGACGGAAGCATATTATATGTGAAAGACGCGCCGGGCGATCTGCCGGAGGACCTGCAAAACATCCGGGCATCCGGGGTTCTGCGGGTGGGAATCCAGAGCGGCGATCCACCGTATTATCAGGAGGATCCGGTAAGTGGAGAGCTGAGTGGAATCGATGTAGATCTGGCATATGAAGCGGCAAGCCGTATTTTTGGATGCACGCCGGAAGAGGCCAGGGAGAACAATGCGGTCGATATACAGACGGTGACCGACCAGACAGGTGGACCGCTTTTATATGATGGTAAAGTGGATTTGCTTATAGGTGCTAAATCGCTGACGGATTCGTTTACAGAAGAATTGAATCTTTCTTCAAAAGGAATCGCTGACCCGGAAAATGGGGCAGCTGTTAATGAAGGAGAAGAAGGCGAAGCTGGAAATAATGGTTCAAATCAGGCGAATGACGCAGCTGGAGAGCCAGGGCAGCCAGCCGAGACAGCCCCGGAGGTCTTTCGGGAGATGTGGCCGGAGAGATTTTCAGCCGACGGCTCAGAGATAGCGGAAGCGGATGAAAATGCGACAAACGAAAGCGCTGGAAGTGGAAATGATGGAATTGAAAGCGCTGGGAATGGAGAAGTTGAAAATGGAGAGGTAATATCAGATACGCCAGAGCAGGAGGAATCGCCGACCCCGGAGCCGACGCAGCATTGGGATTTCACACAGGAATACGCAGAAGGCAGAGTACTCACAGTGCTGCATGAAAAAGAAGGTCTGAGCAACCAGATGAACCGCTTGATGCAGGAATTGGTCAACAGCGGAAAGCTGATACAGATTACCGAAAAATATACAAAAAGTGATAGATAACAGCAAACAAAGCAGAAATGCAAAAGAGGAGAACAGTTATGGCGAAGTACAAAAGTCTTATCGTGACTACCCTTTTGTCCGTGGCGGCGTTGACCGGCGCTGTGACAACGGGTGTTGTGAGAAACAGAAGTATGGCGTCCTCCTTTGAGGGCGATGGATACATTGTCAATGTGGCAGAAACCGAGGAAGGTCTGACCGCAGAGCCGGTTTATTTCTCAGCCGGAACCAAATATAAGAAGACATATCCGGATGAAGCAGTATTCAAAGACATCCGTGGAACCAAATATACAGTCGATCAGGACAGTTTTGTCCATTATCAGGACGGATCCATGAGTGCGATGACATCGGGCGTAGTCCTGAATCTGGACGATGTCAACGGCGGCCTGGTCAACACATATTCCTTTGATGCGGGCACGGTGCTGGCATCCAACGGCACCGGATTTACAGCGGAGAACAACGGAACTTCGATTCCCTTTGACAACTTCGTCTGGAAATTAAGCGATGATAAATATTACGTATATTCCGATGACCTGAAGGTAGAGACCGTCAACGGAATGATGGAAGATACCACCGGTGGTGTGGAGGTTGAATATCTGGAAGATGGAATTATCCGTCTTTCTACCCAGAATACAGCCTGGCAGGGAATCGCAGCCGGTGCCAAAGCAACGGCCGATGACGGTTCGACTCTTAGCTTTGATAACAAAGTGATCGCCGACGCACAGGGAGATGCCCGCCTGACACTGGGGGAACTTCTGATGGATGCGGATGACAACATCAAAGTCCAGTCCGCCCAGGACTGGGTTCCGCCGGAATTTGAATTTACCGCAGTAGACGGTGAAGATGGTGAGATCGGTGAGGATGGTGCAGCCGGTCAGGCAGGCGAGAACGGAGAAAATGGAGCAGCTGGAGTATCCGGAGAACTCGGTGAGAACGGTGTGGACGGTGAAGAAGGCGTATCCGGAGACGATGGCGATGACGGATCCGATGGTTCCAGCGGTAAAAACGGAAGCGCCGGAAGCAACGGTAAGCTGGGCGGTGATGGTGCGAACGGTTCGATTCCCCAGAACCAGGCAACCGAGCAGGCGACCATCTCGCTGAGCAATTTTGATGTGGATTCAGCGAACGCAAGCGGTATGATCACCGTCATTGATGAGGATGGTGTACTGGAGGCAGATACCGGTTCAATTAAAGTAATCGATGTTTCAACCGGACTTCCTGTGGATGTCCTGATTGATGATATGGATGAGGCAGAGAATCTTACTTTCTCGGCAGATGAAACATACTCATTCAATGTTAAAAATCTGAATGCAGATACACAGTACCGTCTGATTGTATCATCCGGATACAGTCTTTCTGAGAATGGAAACAGCTCTGGCGGTACCAAGGACTTTATCAACCGTCTCTTCTATACAGATTCTACGGGTATCATCCTGAATCTGGAGAATGCGACAACAACCGGATTTTCCTTTACCATCGATAAGAAGGAGTATGCACTGGTTACATCCGCATCCCTTACGATCACAGATAAAAAGGGTAATACGGTATTTGGACCGAAGGATTACAGCCTTTCAAGCGGCAAGACATCCTATAAGATCGATATGAAGGATGACAATGTAGCTGGATTATCCGAAAATGATCTGGCAGACGGAAGCTACACCGTGACCATGAAGCTGACCGGTGCCAATGTGAAAAAGGATGTTACCCAGAAGTGGAAGACCCTGAAACAGAAGCCGTCTCTGGATAAACCGAAGGTAAGTGTTAATAATGGCGGCTATTTCGAGCTTTCCCAGCCGATCGTGAGTGACCCGAACCATGCACTGACCAAGTATGTCTATAAGATTTACAAAGGAACAGAATGTGTCAAGACCATCGAGTCCACCAGCACGAACAACGTAGCGATCTACCTGGAGCAGGGAAAGATTGAGCGCAATGAGACCTATACAGCTAAGACAACGGCGACCTATTATGATAACGAAAAGAATGTTCAGATAGAGACGGATTATTCGGATCCGTTCCGTATGGATGACCAGGGTGATTCTTTGATTTATTTTGTCCATGCGGATGAGAAGGATCAGCAGAACTATTACAACGGTTTACTGATCAATGAAAAAGGAAATGTCGACAAGATTTATACACATCAGAATATGATCTGGGGCCGCGTTATGATTAAGCCGAAGAACCTGGATCTGGAAATCTCTCAGGATTATCCGCTGACGGTTACACTGGAGAGCAGCGGAAACTACCGCAGAACCTGGACGATTACAAATGACGGTTATTATAATAAGTTTACGGATGCAATAGCGGTTGAGATTCAAGCAAATGGATTGAAGGCTAATACGAACTATCGGATCTTCGCAACTGGATTTGCAAAGGATCCAACGGATTCAAATAGATTTACCAACGTATACCTGGGTGATTATGTGGCATCAACAACTTCCTATAAAGATAAGGCAGCCACCATCAACCTGGTTCGTGTGGGAGATAATATCAATGCAAGCTTTACAGCCCGCATGGAGATGACGACAGAAGATGGAGAATCCAATGTCGAAACAGATGTGTTGGACCAGTTGGAATTCTGCCTGTATCAGGGAACCAACAACAAGGGACTCTTTGTGGGAAGTTTCACTCTGGATGATACAAACCCGTTACACAATAAAAGTTCCATCTCAGATGAATACTTGAATGAAACGGATGCGACAAAGCAGTATGTGATCACCAATGAGAACTTCCATCTTGCTAACAATGCCCTGACGGCGGACTCCTATTATCTGGAGGTCCGTGCAGCATACGACTATACGGCATCCTTTTATAAGAACGGTGCCACAGAGGACGGAAAAGGTGAGAACCTGTCCGGATTTAAGAACGAACTTCCCTTTGTACTGGGCGGTGTGCAGCTTCCCATCAGCAACGCCCTGCCATCTCTTCCGCAGCCGGTCAATGATGCCATCGCTACAACGACGATCAAGGCTAAGGATCTGAGAGACAACAGTACTTATAAGAGTATTGCAAACCAGCTGGAGGATCTGGATGATGACACGGTGGTAGGTTACCGGATTCAGGCACGCCTGAACAACGATAACGGTTATGCACGGGCGATTCGTTACTTTGGATTCAAGACATCCGAATTGGATAAGTTTGACCCGGCGAACTCCAATGCTTCGGATCCGGTTAACTGGAACAATGGAGATCATTATGATTTCGCATATCCGCTGAAGGTATCCGAGGGCGCCGGTATGCCGGCCCTGCAGGTGCTCTTCCTTAAAGCTCCGGATACGGCACCGGCTGGAGCATTAGACCTTGATTCGGATGATCGTAACTATATTAAAAATGTCGATATGAATTCGACGGGTCAGCCTTACGAGATGACTATGGATGGTTATCAAACCGTATTTACCGGTAGTTGGGCAGATGGAATGAAACGCGGATACCACTATACCTTTGGTTTTAAGGTACGTATGCAGGTAGAGAATACCAGTATCCTCTATCCGGATGAGTATAAGCAGCAGATCGTGGGCGGTATCGGTATGCTGAGTTCCCTTTCGGTAGGGGCACCCCGCCAGAGCACCAGCGTATCGATGTATCTGAAAGACACCATAGGAGATGGAACGGATGCCAATCCCTATAAGACAATCTGGCAGATGAATGTCCTGAAGGATGTGGATCATACCTGGGACAAAACATTCGGAGGGGAAGACTCCGATCAGACCACTGCAAAATACAAGGATGGACTTCGACTGATTTTCAAGGATGGTGTTCCGAGAGAGGCAAAGATTCAGGATCGTGGAAACGACAGCTACCAGCTTACTGTTCCTGTTAAATCTACCCTGAACCGTTATCAGTTCAAGATGTATCAGAAGTATTATGACGAGGAGGAAACGGATAAGACTACTGCCAGCGGACAATTCCTGGCATCCCATGAATACCTGCCACCGGCGGAATTGAATCTGACGGATCCGAATGGAGAAGGAAATGTGAAGATCTCCGGTTCCTTCCCGGAATCCAGCAACGAGGTTACCTTCACGCTGAGCGGCAATACAACCATGCTGAGCCGGATCGTTGCTTTAAGGATCGAGATGTATAAGGAGGACGGTGGAACCCCAACAAAGGTATATGACTGGGATAAATCGTTAAATGGATTGAATGGAAACAGCCGAACAGTAACGGTTGACCTGACCGATGCCCGTCATGGTGATGAAAGCCTCGCTGGAACCTATTCCTTCAAGGTGAAGGCAAAGTATGCAGATGGCAGATATGGACTTCCGGACAGCTTTGATCCGGATGAAGTTTATGCAGCAAAGATAATAGATGGCAGCAACTTTATGAACAGCTATTACTATAGTTCCAGTACCCAGGGAGAGAAGTACGAGTATAAGGTCATGAATAATCCTTACCTGACTCAGGGTGAATACAAGGTGGAGAATAATACGGAGACAGCGGATCCGAAGGCAGATCGAAAGCTGCGTCTGCAGAGCCAGAGACTACGCTATAGTTCTGTTAATGACCTCTGGCACACCATGAACCTGTATTACGGAAAAACCGGTGCAGAGTGGCTGGAGACAGAGGATCAGAAGAGCGGAACCGGCTATAATATGGCATTCTGTAAGCTTGTATCCAGTGATTCATGGGTACCTGTTAATCAGATGACCGGACCGGACGGAACGGTTGGTTCTACCATTACGGTTGGCACCCTGCAGCCTTCCATCACCTATATGACGATCAGCCCGGGTATTACAGCGGCTAACATCGAACTTACCACCGGAAGCTATGCATTGATTGCTCCGCCAGTGGCTGGAACTTCTCTTGGTGAAAATAATAACGGTGAAACGGTAACAGCAGACGGAACGACGAAATACATCTGGTTGAAGTTGTACGAGATGAACGTGGGCGATACGATCGATACATCTGTCGAGAACAAGAAACTAGTATGGGCACGGGCGCTTCCGCTCACGGAGGATCAAAGTTCCTATAAACTGGATGAAACCAAGATGCCGGAGCTGTATATAAAAGACGGACTTCTGCATAAGGATACAAATTATATGCTGGTATGTTATACCTGGTCAGAAGGCCAGAATAAGCCGACGGTGATGCTTGGACAGACAGTAAATAAGCGTGCTAACTACATGTTCAAAACCATTGACAGCATCACCATCTCAGATGGAGAAGCCAATATTATCAACTATGAGACTTATCGGAAGAAGAATGTGACTGTCCGCTACAAACTGGATCGTGTCAATGGATATAATCTTAGATATACCCTGCGTCGGTATCCGCTGGGTGAGGGTACAAAGGCAGGAGATCCGTCCTATACTCAATACACAAAGGTGGCAGACCACGAAGCGGTTATGAGCAAGCTCCTTGGATATACCTATGATGACCAGTCAAAGACCTGGAAGAAGGGAGCAATTACTTGGAGTCTCAGAGGTGATATGACAGAGGAACTGAATCTGGCACCGGGAAGCACTATTATGACACCGGGATACGATTATGTTCTGGTTGTGGATGCAGTAGACGGAAGTGGCAAGTCGGTTGCGAAAGAACCGGAGTACATTCAGATCAACTGGCCGGAGCTGCGTAAACCGACCGGCAACGTATCTTTCCGTATCACCAACGGTAATACACTCTGGGCCGACGTGAGTCTCTCCGACACGAACCGGGTGGTTGTATCCGATACAGCAGACAATGCTGAATATCTGATTGCGTACCGCGAAGCAGGAACGAATGGTAAGTGGATATATAAGGAGAATTACCCGGTTAACAACAGCTCCGCAACCCAGATTGTATCAACAGTAGAGGGGCTGGCTAAAGGATGGGAAGTCGGCATCTTTGCCTCCGTGGATCAGAAGAACGAAAGCGGGAAGAAGGCTCTGACAAAGACAGAATTTGAAAAGATGCCAGTAGAAGACCAACAGAAGTATCTCATAACCAGCAGTACACAGAAGGGACTGGAGTCCTGGGGCGGTTCCCTGGGACAGGAGAACATCTCCTTAGACGGCGGAAACCTGACTTTGTCTCTGGCAAAGAGCTACGGTCTGGAGAAGATAGCGAAAATCGAGTATTCCCTGATGCCGTGGTCCAACAGTGACGTTCAGGAGAGTCCGATCTCCGGTGAGCTTAGAAGAGAAGGCACGAAGTCACTGTTTACCACATACAACAGCGGACAATCCGGACAGTTCGACCTGATCACGATTCCGACCAGACTTAAGAAGGATGGAAAACTGTGGGGAATCACGATACAGCTGTTTACAGATGATAACAAGCTGATCAAGACATACTCGGATTCGATCCCGTATTAATCAAACCAGGAGGTAGAAAACAGTGGCACGAAAATTAAGCAGCAAAGTGAAGAAATCCTTTGGAATCTTCAGTGGCGTTGTGCTTGCTGGTATGGGCGGCATGGGCGGTGCGGTAGTCCGCGCTGCCGGCACCGTCAGCGATCAGTATGCCATGGAGATAGGTTCCCTGGTTTACGACAATGCCTACAGCCGGATCAATCTGGAAGGGAACGGTGAAGTTCGCCGGGAACTGAATGGAAACTGGAACCTGAAGGTAGACGGAGGAGAAAAGTACGACCTTGGAAAGAAGACAGTCGCTTATGAGCCCCAAAGCGGTTCGCTGAAAGTGTTCGGCGGCGGCTGGCAGTTCAAGGAAGACGGAACGGTTGTTAAGTTATCAAATTTTGAAGAAATTCCCCTGACGGAGAGTGGTTTTATCAAGCTTTCCGACCGGAAATATGTTCTGGTTGGGGATGACATCCATGATGCCAGCGGAAAAGTGACGGCGGATGGCTTCCTGTACATCATTGCAGATAAAGCCGGCAATGCCCATATGATGAATGATGTCATGAATGTCACATCGATGGACGAAATGATTCTGAATGAAGGTGATTTTCAGTACAACATAGCAGAGGAAACCTTGGCTTTAGGTGAAAATGTGGTGGATCTGCAGTCGGTTATGTCAGCATTGAACGTAGTGGAGGATCCCTTTAATCTGGGACGCAAGAAGTATGCTTACACCATCCGTGGAGGAAACGGCGGTGCAGGTGGTAAAGGCGGAGCCGGAGGAATCGGTGGCCGTGGCGGTACCGGTGGTATCGGCGGAGCCGGCGGCCAGGGTGGTATCGGCGGATACGGAGGCGCAGGCGGAAGCGGCGGAAGCGGCGGAAGCGGTGGAAACGGCGGAGACGGCGGAAGTGGCGGAGACGGCGG
>ENA-OOZR01001556-OOZR01001556.1-human-gut-metagenome-genome-assembly--contig:-NODE-1556-length-11583-cov-1.558640_pt1 | contig 11583 bp, 12 predicted proteins | sample MGYA00241045_ERZ501406 | MGnify/ENA primary metagenome ERZ501406 (study PRJEB25962, sample SAMEA2042920) | human gut metagenome | biome: human gut; feature: human-associated habitat; material: faeces...
TCATTATTAGCCACGTCAAGAGGTGAGTGCTAATTTTTTGTGAAGAATTTGTGAACGCTACGAGCCATGCACATTTACGTGAAAGGGGCTGTGAAATAAGTCCCTAAAAGAAATAGAGGATGTGGCACCTGCCACTGAATCTATCGCTGCACCTGCCTCCAATTATCAAAAAAGTAAATCATGAACGCTCCGTTCACTGCAGACATTTTACGCAGACTGACTGGGGCAATATCAAGAACTACGATTTATGTATCAAATCCAACGACTACGGCGCACCTGAAACAGCCCAGATTATTGCAGATCTGTTCCGGAAGAAAATGCATCTTTAATCATATTCTTATTTCAAAGAAACTCCCTTAACCGTGTTCTCATCCGATTCTTTCCATACACAGCACAAACGAGACACTTTGCATCCCTGTTTTATCAGGGATTGCAGTTCTTACATGGTTCATATCCATCTGCAATCACTTCATCGCGCGTACCGGTAAATTCCTGCCGGTTTGCCGCCTTCATCTGGGTGACAGATGTGCAGCTTGGAAGATGAAATTTTTTCGAGTTGGTATTGAGAATGTAGGTCTGAACCGTCGCGCTGCTTCCAGAGGATCCAGCGCCGCCTCCCGACGAACCAGCTGCTCCCGATCCAGCCGATTGATTCTGGCTGCTGCCATTTCCAGCCGTTCCCTGTCCGGCTGTGCTTCCCGCACTTCCAGAACCGTCCGCCCAGCTTTCTCCTGTCGCATAATCGATCGCAATACCCGGCTGGACATTATAGACGTACACGCAGAATAGCACTCCCTCGCCCTGATCCTCGACGGATTCCGCCTCCATCAGGACGCCGGAGGCAACCAGATTATTGCCCTCAAAAACCGGTGTCACGCGGTACATGACATGGTTTCCGGTTTCTTTCACGTAATCGGCTGTCAGATTTTCAAATGGCAGCATTCCCTGTACGTTCAGATAGCGGGTTCCGGTAATCAGGTTTTTGACATTGGCATTCTCCGCCGTGAGCTGGTAGCCGATCAGATGACAGCGGTTATAGAGATACTTTCCATCCACATTGTCATACTTCGCCGTATGCCAGCCCGTCGGCTTGACTTCCCCGATCGAGCCGCGCTTCTCCGTCGGCATCGTGTCCTGAGAAACCGAAGCATATGCCACGCCGCAGCGCCCCAGGCTGTCCAGATCACTGTAACTCTCAAATGATACATCCGTCAGATCCGCATCGGTAAAATACGGCACATTTCCATTGACTGCCACATACGGCTGACCGGAATATGCCGGTACATCCGCCAGATTAAATGACGTTCCCGAAGCAGAAGATACACGGTTTCCACCATTTTCTGACGATGACACCGCCTGCGAATCTCCGTCCGCACTTTCCGCCTGATTTTCCTCCGCGCTGACACTTCCGTTTCCATTCAGACTTCCCTCTGGAATCTCCTGCGCGCACGCTGAAACAGACAGCATCGCCGCTGCAGCCAGCCCCAGAAGCCACATTTTCAATTTTCTCATATGAATTTCTGCCTTTCCGTTTAAGCCTATCCCTTTCAGAGCCCTGTAGATTTGCGCGTTCTGGCGCCTGATTTTCAGGTGCAGAACCGGCTCTTTTTTATATTTGACTTGTTTTTTATGTCTTTCTTACTCTTTTATATTGTACTTACTTTTTATGCATATTTTTTACCTGCGCACATATCGCTCTTCTGTAATTTTCTCATGCGAGGAACCCGCATATTCCTGCGTTTCTGCCAGCTTCCAGCTGCCCAGATCCATCTTAAAATACATATCTGCCGGATAATCCCGGTTCCAATGACAAAGAATCACTTCTTCGATCCGGCTCTCATACGGAACAACATCCTTGTCCTCGACAAAACAGTACTCTCCCGGCCCCGCCTTTTCCAAAAATGCTTCATCTGCCTGAATCTGCCCCAACTGCCCAGATTGCCCCAGTTGCCCGGATTGTTCCTGTTCTTTCGGCATATTTCCATTCACCTGTAAAAACTGTTTCTGGCTGTATGCATTCATCCACAGTTTTTCCCCACCTGTCAGCTCCAGAATACGCTTTCTAAGCACGCGGTCCTGGCTCTGCCGTCTGTGATTGAACATCATGCCGTTCTGATTATCCACACATACAATTATCTTCATCTCTCTTTTTCTCCCTTTTTCTATCTGCTGTACGCTTCATGTTTCCCAAGGAATCAAAGCAAGCGTCAGCTCCTCCATCCAGGTCCGCAGATTGGGACGCCTGACTGCCAGCGTGTTGACAATCACCGATCGTACACGCACCGGCATCGTTTCTCCTTCTTTTACCAGCCTGCTCACATCGTTTATGACATAAAAATTGCCATTCTCATATCCCAGATACATCATCACATGTCCCGGAAAATATAGAAGTGTGCCTGGTTCTAATACTTTTAAAATCTGCTTTTTTTCTGAGCAGCGCCGCCCCGCCAGCTCTATTTTTCGAACTGGCATCTGCAACTGCCCGGTCGTATTGCGAGGCAGGATCCATCCAAAACAGCGGTACACTTCCCGGATATAGGAAGAACAATCCCGGCTTTCCAGCATTCCGCCCCAGCCGTAGCGGTCTCCCAGACACTTGAACGCCTGTTTAATAATCTCCTCATTTGTCAAGCTCAAATATCCCACCGATACGTCCCGGCTCATCGGAATCAATCCTTTTTTCCGGAAGAAACTGCCATCCGGGGCGCGGCATGGAAGCCAGACGATGTAATTATTCCAAGACAGTCTGTTCTGTACCCTCTGTTCTGCCTGTGCTTCTGTTGTCTCTATTAGCGCTCCTGTCCCTTTTTTTCTGTTTGTTTCTATTGTTTCTTTTATCTCTGGGATTCCTTCTTCCACGCACAATTCCAACACCGTCCCCATCCGAAGCCGGTATGCACTGGTTCCCGGATAGACTGCACTTGCTTCCAGCCAGACCATATCCCCTGTCACTACTAACGGATGGATCGGAAATGCCGCCATCAGCCATTCCGCCCGGTTCCGACAGACTGCCACCGACTCTGACGATATCCAGCCCTCGCTGCATTCATTCCGGACATACAGATAACTCCCCTCCTGCACCGAACCCAAAATCAAAAGCGGTTCCCCGACCATACAGAGACAAAGTGCTGCCTCATCCCACTCCGGATCGGATGGATCCTCCTCATCGGCTAAAAAAGTCTCCATCGGAAACTGTTTGATCAACCCCTGTGAAGTCGCGATTCCATATTTGATATGAACATTTTTATCCACGGAATTTTGAGCATCACGCACAGTCCAATTTATCCCCTGTATCCCAAATGACAAGAAATTTCCACACCATTTATCATAAACAACTCTCTCTTCTTTGGCAAAGGCTTCATTTTTCAAATCATGCATTTCCGTTCCAGATGTCCGTAAAATTCGTGCATTCAAATTTTCAATTTCTTCCGGCGTCATTTTTACTGTTCCTGGCGCATTTCCTGTGTCAATCCAATGTTCTGCCTGGCATTGTTCCTTCGAAACATCTGGTGCGAATGATAAAAAAGACGATCTCATATGAACGGATCCAAAACAGCCTGCTTAATTTTCGTATCTTTTATATGATGCATCTTCCTTTTTTATACACAATAAGGAATCGGCAGCACCCTCAGCTGGCGTCTCGTCGTTTCCGAAATTTAGTAATTCTCCGCATGAACCTCGAAATAAGCCTGCGGATGCGCGCATACCGGACAAACTTCCGGTGCTTTCTCGCCTACTACGATATGACCGCAGTTGCGGCATTCCCATACCTTCACTTCGCTCTTCTTAAATACTTCCTGCGCTTCCACATTATGAAGCAGGGCACGGTAGCGCTCTTCATGATGTTTTTCGATCTCCGCTACCATACGGAATTTCACTGCCAGCTCCGGAAAGCCCTCTTCCTCAGCCGTCTTGGCAAATCCATCATACATATCTGTCCACTCATAGTTCTCACCGTCTGCAGCAGATGCCAGATTCTCTGCGGTATTTCCCAGACCGTCTAATTCCTTAAACCACATCTTTGCGTGTTCTTTCTCATTGTCTGCGGTCTTTAAAAAAAGGGCGGAAATCTGCTCAAATCCCTCTTTTTTTGCCTTGGATGCAAAATAGGTATATTTATTTCTCGCCTCTGATTCGCCGGAAAAAGCCTCCCTCAGGTTCTTTTCCGTCTGGGTTCCTGCATATTTGTTAGCCATTGCGTCGTCCTCCTTTTAATTGCATGAAAACAGATCATCTTTTCTTTTTATTATAGCACGATTGAATGTTTTTAATATGTTTTTCAAAAGCATTTTTTTCCAACATCCAGACAAAAACAGGGATATCAGACGTTCAAATCTGATATCCCCGTTCCTTTTCTAAATAGGAATCTACTACCTACCGCTTCCCCTACGCCTCATCAATCGCATGCCCGATATCATGGCGCATATATTTGTTAGCGAAATCGATCCACTCGGTCGCCTTGTATGCATTGGCGCGCGCCTCTTTCAGGTCTTTGCCCTTTGCAGTAACGCCCAGCACTCGACCGCCGTTTGTCACGATGTCGCCGTCCTCATCAAACTTCGTGCCCGCGTGGAATACATAGTATCCGTCTGCGTCCTTGAACTTCTCCAGGCCGTGAATCTTGAAGCCCTTTTCATATTTCACCGGGTAGCCGTCCGACGCCAGAACGACGCAGACTGCTGCATTATCCTCAAATTCAAGCTCAATCTGATTCAGGGTTCCGTCGATACATGCCTCAAAGACTTCCATGATATCATTCTTCATGCGCGGCAGGACAACCTGTGTCTCCGGATCGCCGAAACGAGCATTGTATTCCAGCACCTTCGGACCATCTGCGGTCAGCATCAGACCGAAGAAAATGATGCCCTTGAAGGTACGTCCTTCCTTCTTCATCGCATCAACCGACGGCTGATAGATGTACTTTTTACAGAATTCATCTACTTCTTTTGTGTAGAACGGGCTTGGTGAGAAGGTTCCCATACCGCCTGTATTTAAGCCCTGATCGCCGTCCAGCGCCCGCTTGTGGTCCTGGGAGGAGGTCATAATGCGGATCGTATCGCCATCGACGAAGGAAAGAACCGAAACCTCGCGTCCTGTCATGAACTCCTCGATGACCATCTGATTACCGGCAGAACCAAACTTCTTGTCCTCCATGATCTCCTTGACGCCTGCCTGTGCTTCTTCCAGCGTATTACAGATCAGAACACCTTTTCCAAGTGCCAGACCATCTGCTTTCAAAACGATCGGCATCTTAGCGGTCTGTAAGTATTCCAGCGCCTTGTGTGGATCGGTAAAAGTCTCATAGGCTGCGGTCGGAATGTTGTATTTCTTCATCAGATCCTTGGAAAATGCCTTCGATCCTTCCAGAATCGCCGCATTTTTTCTCGGTCCAAATACACGCAGTCCCTGTGCCTCGAACACATCCACGATACCGCCAACCAGCGGATCGTCCATGCCGATCACGGTCAGGTCAACCTCATGCTCTTTTGCAAATGCCGCCAGCTTATCAAATTCCATCGCACTGATCGGCACACACTCTGCATACTCTGCAATTCCCGCATTGCCCGGTGCACAATAAATTTTATCTACCTTCGGACTCTGAGCTACTTTCCATGCGATCGCATGCTCACGTCCGCCGCTGCCAACGATTAAAACTTTCATGTTCTTCTCCTTATATTCTTCCGTTTGCAATCGCATTGATCGCCTGCGGAAGCAGTACCCACTCTGCCTGTTCCATCACGCGCTGCTGCAGCGTCTTCGGCGTATCATCCGGCTGCACCTCTACGGCTTTCTGGAAGAGGATCGGACCGGTATCGGTTCCCTCATCCACATAGTGAACCGTCGCGCCCGTCACCTTGACGCCGCGCGCCAGCGCCGCCTCATGCACCTTCAGTCCGTAATAGCCGACGCCGCAGAATGACGGAATCAGGGACGGATGGATATTGATAATTTTATTTCTGTATGCCTCGATCATCGCCGCCGGAATCTTCACAAGGAATCCAGCCAGAACGATGAGATCCGGCTTACATGCCTTGATGGTCTCCAAAAGCGCCTCATTGAACGCATCGCGTGTTTCATACGCCTTCGGAGTCACAACAAATGCTGGGACACCGTGGTTTTTCGCGCGCTCAATCGCATAAGCGCCCTCATTGTTGCTGATAACCGCCACAACTTCTGCGTTCGTGATCTTGCCGTTATCAACCGCATCCAGGATTGCCTGCAGATTTGTACCGCCGCCAGACACCATTACAACGACTCTTAGCATAATGTTACTCCCTTTTCTCCTGCCTCAATGGAACCGATGATGTACGGTGTATCGCCAGCGGACTTCATTGCCTCCATCGCTCGCTCTGCATCAGCCGCATCGACTGCTACGACCATGCCAATACCCATATTGTAGGTATTGTACATCATGTGCTCCTCGATATCGCCTTTCTTCGCCAGCATACCGAAGATCGGCGGAATCTGATAGCTGTCTTTCTTGATGACTGCGCGGACGCCGTCTTTCAGCATACGCGGAACATTCTCATAGAAGCCGCCGCCTGTGATATGGCTGCACGCTTTCACAGTCACGCCCGCATTCTTCACTGCTTTCAGCGCCTTTACATAGATACGGGTCGGTGCCAGAAGTGCCTCGCCAAGCGTGGTTCCTAACTCCTCATAGTAGGTCTCCAGTCCCTCTTTGTTGAGTTCCTTCTCAAATACCTTGCGGACCAGGGAAAAACCATTGCTGTGAACGCCGGTGGATGCCATACCGATCAATACATCACCCGGTTTCAGGTTTTCGCCGGTAATCATGTCTTTTTTATCAACCACGCCGACAGCAAAACCAGCCAGATCATAATCTTCCTCCGGCATCAGCCCCGGATGCTCAGCTGTCTCGCCGCCGATCAGAGCTGCCTCCGACTGTAAGCAGCCTTCTGCAACGCCTTTTACGATATCCGCGATCTTTTCCGGATAGTTCTTGCCGCAGGCAATATAGTCCAGGAAAAACAGCGGCTCGCCGCCTGCACATGCAATGTCGTTGACACACATCGCAACCGCGTCGATACCGATCGTGTCATGCTTGTCCATGATGATCGCCAGTTTTACCTTGGTACCACAGCCGTCCGTACCAGATAAGAGAACCGGATCTTCCATCTCTTTAATCTTTGCCAGGGAGAATGCACCGGCAAAGCCGCCCAGACCTCCCAGCACTTCCTCACGCATCGTTTTCTTTACATGCTCTTTCATCAGTTCTACCGACTTATAACCAGCCTCAATATCTACTCCGGAATTCTTGTAATCCATGGTTTTCCTCCGTATGTCCTTGTTTATATTTTTAATATTTATTTCTGTGCCAGATACTCTTTATGTCCCAGTTTCTGTAATTTCTCATCCTTACCGACCACTTCGTTCTTCATCTCCTCAGAGTATGCTTTTAATTTTGCTAAAAGCTCCGGATCGGAAGTTGCCAGAATCTTAGCTGCCAGAATACCCGCATTCTTGCCGCCGTTGATCGCTACCGTCGCAACCGGAATACCGGACGGCATCTGTACGATCGAATACAGAGAATCAACTCCGCCTAAATCCGAGGTTTTCATCGGAATACCGATCACCGGCATCGGAAACAGTGCCGCGCACATACCCGGCAGATGCGCTGCCTTACCAGCACCTGCAATGATAACCTTAAAGCCTTTCTCCTCAGCGGATTTTGCATAGTTAAAAAAGATGTCTGGCTCACGGTGTGCAGAAATGATTGTCATTTCATAATCAATCCCCATCTTGTCCAGAAAATCTGCTGCCTGTGCCATGATCGGCATGTCCGAATCGCTTCCCATTACAATTCCTACTTTTGCCATCGTTCATTCTCCTTTTCTCTGCATTGTATTTATTAGTTCTACTTATAAGTAATTTGAATAAAAACAGCCTTACTTATTAGTAATGATACTAGGTTTTTGATCGCAAGTCAATAGGGTTTCGAGAATCCTTCAAAAAATACTATGAGATTGCAGCCTCCTTGCTTTTATGTTATCCTTATTGGCATCACAATGATTACAAAGAGGTTCCCTAAATGAAACGGACATTATCATACACTATTACGAATAAAAACAAAGCTGACACCATCGGCGCCTTCCTCCACGATGCCGGATATTCCCGCCGCATCCTCATCGAGCTCAAACAGAACCCTGAGCAGATCTGCCTGAACGGAACACCGTCCTGGCTGAACACACCGCTTCAGATCGGAGACACCCTGATGCTCTTTCTCCCGGACGAACCCGTTTCTTCAGATATTCTTCAATCTTCCGATCGATATAGTATATGAAGACGAAGATCTCATAATACTCAACAAAGCCACCGGAATGCCTGTCCACCCGTCCCAGGGACACCATGAAAATACGCTGGCAAACGCCCTCGCGTACCGGTTTGCCTCGCGCGGCGAACATTTCGTGTTCCGTGCCGTGAACCGCTTAGACCGCGACACCACCGGTCTTCTGCTGATCGCCAAACATAAAATAAGCGGCGCATTTCTCTCCGCCATGACTGCAAAAAAAGAGATACGCCGCGAATATCTCGCGATTGTTGCCGGTAAACCAGAAGAATCCGGCACCATCGATCTGCCAATCGCCCGAAAAGATGGTTCCACCATCGAACGCTGCATCGATATGGATCATGGGGAACACGCCGTCACCCATTACCGGTGTCTCGATTACCGGGACGATCTCGGCTGCTCCCTCGTCCGGCTTCGCCTGGAAACGGGGCGCACCCACCAGATCCGGGTCCACATGAAAGCCATCGGGCACCCGCTTTTAGGGGATTTTCTATACAACCCGGATTACCGCTTCATCGGACGGCAGGCGCTTCACTCCTATACGGTGGCATTCCGGCATCCGATCACTGGGGAAGCAATGGAGTTTACGGCTCCGATGCCGGAGGATTTTTCCTTCTTCTATTAATACTGCTTCCGCAGTCCCTTCGGATAATGGTTTTTCAGCGTCCCGCCGCTCTTCTTGCCCCATCCGAGCGAATACCCGTCCACACTCACAAGGCACCAGCCTTTTCCGGCGTCTTCCTCAGAAAGCTGGATCGTCTCGCCGCGCAGGTATGCCGCCGTCTCCGGCGCGTCGGCAGACAGGTTCACGTTCTGTTTTACCTCCGATGGATGCAGGGCAAGTGCCAGCGCGTGGGACGGCTCAAAACGGTTTTTCTTAAATTCTCCCATCTGAAGCCCCGGGCGAAGCACCCGCAGCCCCTTAAAATCGACCATATTCTCCGGCGTCCGATAAAGCTGGTCGCCAAACATCGTCATCGTACTGTCCGCTGTCCATTTCTTCGGCTCAATAAATATCTCTTTGCAGAAATCCTCATAGACTGCCAGAAGCTTCTTGTCCTTCATCGAAGCCGGATATTTACGCTTCACGCTCTCCGGCTCGCCCGTTTTTCGAAGAAGTGCCGCATAATGGCCTTCTCCCTCGGTCCGGTGCGGCCAGATACGGACCGTTTTCTCGATTCCATCCGTCACGCCCGCCCCCCAGGCTGGAACGCCGTGCGAAAGTCCCGGATAGTCCGGCGTTTCCTCTAGCGCAAACTCTGGATGTGCCTCTAAGAAACGTCCGATCGCCTGCTCGTCCTCCTCCGGCGCAAACGTACAAGTGGAGTACACCAGCCGTCCGCCCGGTTTCAGCATCATCGCCGCATTTTCAAGAATCTCCTGCTGCCGCCCAGCACAGCGACGCACATTCTCCGGGCTCCATTCCGTGACCGCCGTCTCATCCTTGCGGAACATTCCCTCGCCGGAACACGGTGCATCCACGATGATCCCATCAAAAAATGCCGGAAAATACTTCGTCAGCCGCCCTGAATCTTCATTTGTCACAACCGCATTCCGGATTCCCATGCGCTCGATATTCTGCGAGAGAATCTTTGCACGCGCCGGATGGATCTCATTGCTCACCAGAAGTCCTTCTCCGCCCAGTCTCGCCGCCGCCTGCGTCGATTTTCCGCCCGGTGCCGCACAGAGATCCAGAATCATTTCCCCCGGTTGCGGGTTTAAAAGCGAAGCCGCAATCATCGCGCTCGGCTCCTGAATATAGTAAACGCCCGCATCGTGGTACGGATGACGCCCCGGACGCTCCTCCGCCCCATAAGCGAATCCCTCCGCCGCCCACGCAACCGGATTCAGAGAAAATGGAGCCGTCTTAGCAAATTCCGCCGGATCCGTTTTCAGTCCGTTCACGCGCAGTCCCTGTGAGCGCTCCTTGTCGTAACTGGCGATAAACGCATCGTACTCCCTGCCGAGCATCTGTTTCATTCGTTCAGTAAATGCTGCTGGTAAATTTATCATGGTTTTGTATTATCCTTCTTAATCAAACATATACTTCATCTTTCCTAAATAATAATACTATTACATAAACAGCAATTCCGTCAACTATTTCTGCCTCTTCTTTCCAGTATCTTTTCCGCCCCATTTTCCCACACTATCCTCATGATTCGATGGATATTTACGTTCGTTCTCCTCCCATTTTTTAGTTTCTCACTCACACGCGGATGCAATCTGTTTTCTTCCAATTTTTCCAATATCAGCATCGCACTGCACCGACGCGGGGAATTTTTTCTCTGGTGCCTGCTCTGCGGCGGCTTTTTCTACTCCCAACTCTCCCTGTACCGCCCCCGCCAGGCAAAATGCTGCCTGCTTCTCCTCACTGCCGCTGCCCTGCTGCCCTATACCCCGAAGCACCTCCCAGTCTGTGCTATCCTTCACACGCTTCTGGCGCTGGCGGCTGCACTGTTATTTCTTTATAATCTGTTTTATTTAAGCTTGCAGCTCTATCTTTCGTCCCCAGCTCCTGCCCGTTATTCCCAAACACCCTCCAATACTGCCTTTTTCAGCAAATTGACTCACTCTTTGGATTCTCCTGCTGCCCGTGGGCGCCTCTGCCTCCTGCTTCTCTGGATTTCTTGTGTTTTCTGTCTGGACAGCTGGATTTTATCGGGAATCATCAACAGTGCCATGGAAATTTGCCTGACCTTAACCGCTGGCGCACTGTTCTGGCTGTTTTTCCCTTCACTACGCCTGGCATCGAATCATCCGCATTCCCTGTTGTAATTCTTGCAAAGCGTTTTTAAAACATCTCCTTATCAACAAAAAAGCCAGTTCTATATCTCTCTTAATACACCAAAGATATAAAAACTGGCTTTTTACCATTCTTAGATTTTTATACCTGCTCCCTCATTTTAAGCAGATATGGTATGTAAACTTCCCGACATACAGAGCCGGAAACTTCACCGAACGCCCACCTTAGTACACAATCTTGTACTCGCTGGAACCTTCTCCATTTACCACATAGTAAACGGCACTCTTCCGGTTTAACATACAGGGTCAGAGTCTCAATCTCGTCCTCTTTATGTCCCAGAGCTGCATATGCTTTCTTTGCTTCTGCCTCCAGCTTCTCGATAGAAATCTCAGCACCTGCGTACTGTACGTATGCAACTGTCTTTACTTCCTTTTTCTCAGCTGTCTTCTTTGCTGCAGTGGTTGTCTTTGTGGTTGTCTTTGTAGTTGTTTTCTTTACGGTCACGTCTGTCTCCTTTTTCTCTGCGGCT
>ENA-OOZR01001573-OOZR01001573.1-human-gut-metagenome-genome-assembly--contig:-NODE-1573-length-11457-cov-2.058499_pt1 | contig 11457 bp, 5 predicted proteins | sample MGYA00241045_ERZ501406 | MGnify/ENA primary metagenome ERZ501406 (study PRJEB25962, sample SAMEA2042920) | human gut metagenome | biome: human gut; feature: human-associated habitat; material: faeces...
GGTCAGGCGGCGGATGAAGATCTGCCGCTTCTGGTGGCCGGCATGGATGCGGCCTACCCGCCCTTTGGCTTCAAGGATTCCAAAACAGGTGAATTCATGGGCTTTGACGTGGACATCATCCGAGCGATCGGCCGCACGGCGGGCTTCAGGGTTAAAGTGGAGAACATTCCCTTTGACGGTCTGATTCCGGCCCTCAAGACCCGAACGATTGACATTGCTATTAATGACATTGGGATTACGGCCGAACGCGCCAAGAGCGTCGACTTCTCGGACCGCTATTACATTGCCGGCATGGGCATTGTCGTCGCCAAAGGGTATCAGGGCATTCAAAGCGCAAAAGATTTGGAAGGCAAACGACTAGCGGTAACGATCGGATCGACCGGCGAAATTGCCGCCAAACGAATTCCGCATGCGCAGGTACGCGTCTTCAATACGCTGAGCGACTGCTTCCTGGAGCTCATCAACAACGGCGTCGATGCTGTACTCAATGACATTCCGACCAACGACTACTATGCCGTCACTGCCGGCGCCGGCAAAGTCGACTCGCTCTCTATTTCACTCGCAGCCGAAGATCTCGGCATTGCCGTCAAAAAAGGCCGCAAGGACCTGCTCGAAAAGATCAATAAGGGGCTCGCGAGTCTAAAGGCGTCCGGTGAATTCACTGCCATCTACAAGAAGTGGTTTGGGCGTGAGCCCTCCCCCGAGCTGCTCCATTAAGTTTGGCGCACGGCATGGCATAAAAGCGCCTTCTCACTGAATACGCTGACATTCAGTCAATACTCAATCTAATAACGGCGTCACTCCATTTTTATTCGGAGCGGCGCCGTTTTTTCATTGAAGATGATTTGAGAGACACTCAACCCTGATGAAAAGATTTGCGCTTTGAGCTTATGGCGGCAGAATGACTTCCGGATGCCGCGACGGATCTTGGTTATGACATCAAAATAAAGAGATAGTCGTAAGGCCATGCTCCTCATACTGCGCATCACGAATGCCGCAGCATTCGATTAAACCCATTGCTGGCAGCCGCTGCCCGCCAAAGGGAAGTCCGGCACGAAGGAGGACCGTTTATCGAGGCGATGCGTCACGATACATGGCGGCATATGGATGTCTTTAATGGCGGCGCTTTTCCGATTTAAAATGGAATGACCCTCTAAAGAGGAGCGCCAAAGAAGGAAAACACAGCATGGAACTCGTAAAGATCAAGGATGACCGCAAAGCGCTCTATATGGATCTGCTCCTCATTGCGGATGAGGAAGTTCGCATGATTCAAAAATATCTCTCTCGCGGCGAGATGTTTGCCTTGCGTGACGGCGACCTGAAGGCACTTTGCGTTGTGACGGAAGAAGGCCCAGGCGTATATGAAATTAAAAATTTCGTGACAGTCCCAAAATATCAGCGCCAAGGATATGGTCAGCGTCTCATTTCACTCATCGCGGATCACTACAAACACTTAGGCAAAGAGCTCTATGTAGGCACTGGAGACAGCCCTGCGAACTCCTCTTCTACGAAAAATGCGGCTTTCAAAAATCGCATACGATCAAGAATTTCTTTAGAGACCATTATGACCACCCTATTTTTGAAGGCGGCAAACAGTTAGTGGACATGATCTATTTAAAAAGGTCTTTATAAAGCTCCGCCATTGAATAGAGATGCCGGCGTTTGGATTGAAGTTCAGATCATCTAACAGGCATCCCCAATCCAAATGCCGCATTGACGAACAATATCCATTGCTCACCTCATTAGCATCATTTCACATCTGTAACCCAACTGCTTGGGTTAACAGCACATTCTAACCCTCTAATCCGCTCAGCGATGAGGACTTAAGACTTGGGGAGTCTATTGCCATTTGACATTTCAATAACTCATCCCATTCAAAGAATGAATAATCTATTCATTCAACTTCATTATTCGATGAGAGCGCCATAGCAAATGCTCGGTACCATTGCCCAGCAACATGCTCTTTGATTGATTTATTGGAACAGCGTTCGTAATGCACTCTCTTCTTTTCATCGACGAGTCTCTTCATCGGCATTGACAACAATGGTTTTTGTGATGCCAGAAGTGAATACCGAGAGACCATTCACTCACCCTTAGTACTTCTTTGGATGGGTTTTTACTACCTAATCCCACTACCTCCCGCGGGATGTATTCATTGGGAGAGGGTCTTACTAGACATGCCTTTATCCAAGTCGGGCGTACCCCAACCGTAAAGAACATCAGGCACACCGTCTTCAGCAGTCCAACCAGTGAAGAGAGAGCCGTCCGTATTAGTATGGCGCGCCGTCGTGAAAAGGATGTCGCGGACCTGGATAGCATTCATATCCTGATAGCGAGACATTAGAACAGTCATAGCACCAGAGACGTGAGGCGCCGCCATGGATGTACCGCCGTAAGAGGCATATCCCGGCGTGCCCAGAGGATGCAGGGCATCAGTATCTTCGTAGTGATCGTCGTAGACGATACTGCTGTAAATATCACGCCCCGGCGCTGCAATAGTCCACCACTTCGCATTGCCAGCTTCATTGAAGTTTGAGATCCATTTATACGTGTCTTTACCGTCAGTTCCGACACCATCCTTCTGCAGACCAGCTACTGCAATCCAGTTCCGTTCTGCTTCGGGGGAAAAATACGGGTACAGCGGGCGATAGTAAGGGTTGGCAAAATCGCGGTTGCCAGTTGTAAAGACCTGAACCACATTGGTGCCTTTAACAGCATCCCAAGCTGCATCAACAAACGTTTTTTTATCGCCATAGACCTGCTTAAAGAGGAAGTATTCATATTCCGTCTGCGCAGTAGAGTTCACTGGAAGCGACGTGCCGCCCGAAGCACCATAACGAAGATTGGTACCAAAGGAATTGTTGATGACACCGCCGCGTTCAGTACCATTTGCGGCAATTAAATCCTGCGCGAGAGACGACCAAGCTGCATGGAAGTACTTGTAATCTTGGAATGGACCATAGTTGGTGTTGTCCGTTCCGCCGGAGTTGCCGACGTAGACATTGGCCCCCCAAGCTACGCCATGAAATTCACTGCCGTCACGATTGGCACCTACAGTTCCCGTCACGTGCGTCCCGTGAGTGTCGTTCTTTTCGGCAATAAAGTTGCCGTCTAAATTAAAGGATTCGCCCTCCGTGTAATCACCGTTTTTGAAGACGTCGCCTATTCCTCTGACGCCTGTCTGATAACGATTACCGGTCGAGCCGTACTTGCCCTGGGCTGAAGAGGCATGAAAACGATTTCCAGCCAACTCAGGATGCTTCTGTAAAAGAGCACCGGAATCCATGACGCCGACAGCCACATTCTGACCGCTAAAGCCGAGAGAATAGGCACTTGAGGCATTCATCGCCGCCAGTCCCCAGTCCTTTTGATATTCAGCACTTTCCCACGATGCCTGATTGCCTACAACACCTTTTTCCACATACGCAGCCGCAGAAGTGCCGGACGCGATTGCAAGAACGGCTGCAATAGCCAAGGTCACTGTATTCTTGGATGCTTTACCTTTGAGAACACGCTTTTCATCGGTAACAATATATTGCTGACGCGACGAACTCCACTTCGTCTTGAAGGTCTTATTCATCTTCATTGTCCTCTGAGAATATTTTTTGGTTGGTCCTTGTCTTTCCTACTCACGCAGCAAAAGACAAAATGAATCCTGTCATTACCCTCCTCATTAATATTGACATCAATCAATTTAAACCAGAGTCAAAGGGTATTCCATGCCGTCGTTTAGCAGCCAAAAAACATACACATCTCACAAGAAATATTGACTTTTCCTCCTTTCGAAAGCACAACTTGCACGAAATTAGTCTTAAATGATTTAAAAATTTATAAACGTAAACTTATAGCATTAGTGTGCATGGGATTTACTTAACTTTTTATTGTTTTCTAGGGGTTAGCTTCATGTATCTAATAAAAGAATTTTATTGTTAGATATTAACTATGAGTTGATACATAACTTCCAAGGCAGGCCCACCTTCATCACAACATTCTGTTATTTATAAAGAAATTTAATATTTGTCAGTAATACAGGATTTAAAGATGCAGCCTGTCAGCACACATTCGTACAACCTCCTCTCTGCGTCTTTATCAAACGCATCTTCTTATATGAGTCCTTGAAACCATCAATATGTTGACAGCGCATGAAAACAATTAAATGATTCTCAAAACCGGCCTGTCATCACTTATCTTTTATAATGCAGAAACATATTTCATATAGCAAAAATAATAAATATCAATATTTAATAAATCATGAAAGAAACATTCTTAATTACGATATAGCGGATACTAAAAAAACTTCGTGATCCCAGCTAAAGACTGGAAACACGAAGTTCATCAAGATTGAAGAGAACGCACTGATTGCCTTGCAAGAGAGAGCTCTTCACCTCCCCTGCGTGCTTTTAATAAATTATTAGTTATGTCAATTTAGCGTTGACAAATAAAATGGCACACCTTCACTGCCCTCAAGAAGGGGGAGCCTCCAAAAGGAAGCGTTTCTATGCTGGCCGGTCAAGCGCGCCGAATAAACCTCATCAGAAATTGAAGTTGAGACCCGTAAAGACTTGTGTAGTCTTGGTGAGGCCCTCCTTATCTGCAGCCGCTTTCAGCTCCCCGCCGCCCACGGAATGTGTCGCCGCAAAATAGAGCCAGACCTTCTTCGCCAATTTGTACTCATAAGCAGCCGAAAAAACGGTGCGGCGGAAGTTGTAGTCGGAATTGCCGCTGAGTTCGCCGTCGTAGTATTGAACACCGCCAATCAGTTTGTGGCTCCCGATCACGTAATCCGTACCCAGCAGAAGGCTGTAGCCCTCCCACCCATCGGCTTTTTCAGTCGTCGTAGCCGCTGTCACTTTTGAACTCGCGAGGCCAGCCCCCTTTTCCCAATGGGTGGAATACTGAGCGCCAAAGAAGACTCTTGACTCCGGAATGAAGCGATACCACCCGCCAAAAGAAATCGCCTGTCCATTTGAAGTCTGGGACTTCCCTTCTTGGTTGCCGTAATCCACATTGCCGTAGTTCAGGCTGAAGTACACATCCTTGCCCGTGTAATCCACAGCGAGCGCACCTGTATGTTTGCGGTCAGCGAGATTTGCATAAAGGTCGTCAGACTTATCGCCTAAAGAATAGGAAGCCCCAACACGGAACCCATTCAGCGTAGGTGAGACCCAAGTTACGGTGTTGTTCGTCCGGCTCGTATTGGAGAAAGTTGATCCAATTGAAGCATTGCCGTATGACGTCCCGAACGGATCATATTTGATAAGGCCCATGGTATAAGGCGCCACAGTGGACTGAACCGTGCCCATGCGGCCGAAGCCGATTTCACCCAATGAACCTTGCAGAGCGAGAATCGAGCGGCGATTGAAGAGCACTTTGCTGTCATCAAATTGGCCGTTGTCGATGTAAAAGCCGTTCTCCAAATAAGCTTTCACCTTCACGCCGTTGCCGAGATCTTCAACGACGTTGAAGCCGATTCGGTTGTGTGCACGGCCGCCAGCCTTCTGAGTAAAGGTGTCTTCACCCTTCTTATGTTCGTAAAGAAAGCCTGCATCGACGCGGCCGTAAATCTGAACATCGGCCGCTTGCGCAGCAAGAGCTGCGCCGGCCAGAACACCAAAGACTGCAAGGTGGAGTGCAGTATGCTTCATGGTTTTCCTCCTTTGGAAACGGTTGAAGTTTTGGAATTGAGAGTGCTTCATATCGGTCATTTGCTGCTGAGCGCCGCGAACGCTTTCACGGCGAGCGGCGCCTGCATGGCGGTTTCCCAAAAAGCGGGATTCGCAGCATCCGCACCGCAGTGACGCCGCACGATGCCGTCGACCGTGTCGCGTCCGGTATCACGCAGCATTGCGCGGTAAAAAGGCATGAAATCAGGACCGCGCTTATCGAGTTCGGCAAGGAGCCCCGAGGAAAGCAGATAGCCCACGGTGTACGGATAGTTGTAGAGAAGCTGGTCAGTCTTATAGAAGTGGAGCTTATAGGCCCACAAATAATCATCAGCCCCATCGGTCGAATCGCCGTACCAGTTTCCCCAGGCTTCGCGCATCAGTTCGACACAGCGCTTGGCGGGGACCACTCCCGTCTTTCGCTGCTCAATAAAGGCGCATTCAAAGTCAAAACGCACCATCGTGTTGAGGAGAAAATTTGCGGCGCTCCGCAGCTCCTGCCAGAGCATAGAGAAACGGTCGGCGTCGCTCGCGGCATGCTCAAGAAGGTAGCGCCGAACCAAAGCCTCGTTAAAGGTGCTTGCCGTTTCGGTGAGCGTCATGGGGAATTCCGTCTGTACCACGGGAAGATCGCGCATGATCCAGTAATGGAAGGCATGCCCGAGTTCGTGTCCCTGCTGCAGCACGGTTGTAATAGTGCCCATATAGCTCGAGAAGACGCGCGGGATCCGAAACTCATTGAAGCGCGAATAAAAGGCTCCGCCGATTTTCTTGTCCGATGGCGCCGCATCGACCCAGCGGTTGCGAAGCATCAATTCGATGAAATCCGACATTTCCGGATCTACGGCGCCCAAAGCCTTCTTCACTATGTCGATGCCTTCGGCATAAGGAATCAGCGCAGGAACCGCGTTTTTGCCCTGCTGGGGGGCCGGCGCCATCAGGTCGTACACGGCGAGCCTGCGTGCACCCTTTTCAAAATAAGGCGCTCTCAGCCGTACCGCCTCCCGAATCTCGTCGAGATGGCGCACAATCGCTTCCCGCATGGCAAAAAGCGCTCCTCGGCTCATGCGGTTCTGCGCGAGAGATACATCCACGGCATCAACGCCTGCCCGCCCGAAAGCGGCGAGCCTGAAGCCATGAAGTTCATTGAGAAGCGCTGCGTAAAGTTCCGCTCGTTCGCCATAGGACTTCGCAAGACCAATATTTACGTTTCGGCGCAATGTCCGGTCAGGCGCCCCCTTAATGACGGAGACGAGCTTGGCTGCACGGATACGTTCAGATTCGCCCTGACTGTTCTCAGCCTCGAAGTCAACCCCTTTTTGGAGCGTCTTAAAAACAGCTCCAAGCGGCAGAAAACACTTTTCTTCGAAGTCAGAGAGCCACTCACGATCGCTCGGCGAGAGCTTTCGGTGCCACTCATTTTTTCGCTCGCAAATCACAAAGCGCCAATCAGCGAGCGGCGATGACTGCCAAAGCGCATCGTCTGCCGGCAGAGCTTCAGCCGCTTCAAAGAGCGGCAGTGCCGCGGCTTCAAGTTTGACTTGGAGCGTACCCACAGCACCTGCTGCAGATGACGCTTCTTCATCACCCGCGTCCTTTGCCCCCTGACACTTCGCAAAAGCGGCGAGCGACGAAATTAATGTATTGGCTTCATCGAACTCTTTGAAATGATCAGCCAGCGCCTCACGGGCAACGGGCCGTTCCATGGAATGGAGCGCATTTACAAGTGCCGCCGCGCGTTCAATGCTTTGATTCCACTTCTCTGAACCGACCGAGCCGTAGGCGTCATCCATCGACCATTCAGGAGCCTGAAGAATGCTCTGCAGATCCTTCGTCATTTTTGTTATTTCCTATTCGTCGAAGTCATCAATCAAAGAGAGAGCCAGAAAGCGAAGATGTGGTGAGCAATCAAGCCTGCGATCGAAGGCACGCTTGCACGCTTGACGAGTTCAAGCGGCGACATTTTGAGCATTGCGGCAATGGCGACCACAACGCCGGCAACGGGCGAAAGCGGTCTGGCAATGGTTGAAGCCTGATGCATCGGCAAAACGAGCATCACCGGGTTGACGCCCATGTCCTTGGCGATCTTCGGCACCATTTCGATCAGCGGGTAAAAGGATGCGCCGTTCGACCCCGTAATGATGGTGACGAGCGTCGTGATCACTACGAAAAGGATGGACATGCCGATCGCACCGGCACCGACTGAGCTCGAGAGGTTAACGATCGCATCCACCATGCCGAGTGCCTTGAAGCCTTCGGCAAAAATACCGGCTGCAATAACGAGAGCCACCACACCGGACATGGCCTTACCCATGGACATGAGAAACGCCTTTAGTCCGGCCCCCAATTTCTCGATGCTGCCGCGCCAGCGCACAGCTTCACAAATCATCGCAATCGCAACGCAGAAGAACATGAGGGTTGTGATGTCGAGTTTGATGGAGTCGATGCAGTAGCGGGAGAAAACCACCACAAAGATCATCGGCAGGAAAGGCAGGATGGCGTAGAACTTCGGCGCCGCAGTGCTCGGCTTCTTCACATCCTCGCCTTCAAAGACAAGCTGCTCACCCATATGTTCTTGGGGATTCCAGCCCTCGCGGCGGTCGAGATACTTCTGCCAGAAAACATGGGCAAGACCCATAACCAGAACGGTGGGAAGCGCTGCAGGAATTTTGAATACAAAAACGTAATCAAGAATCGAGAGCGAGCAAGCCTTCGCCGCAGCCGCAGTTGAGCCGCCGATGAGAACGAGTGAAGCTGCACCGGAGGTGACAAAAACCGCACCGATTGCCTTCTTGTTCATGCCGAGGGCTGCAAGCGCCGGGCCCATCAATGCCAGGCACAGCACGCCGAGACCAACTGCGGAGGTAATCACCATGGAGACCGCCTTGCCGAGAAGGAAGGCCAGGAACACCAGCGCATAAGGGCTCTTGATGATTGAAAGCGGCTTGATCGCGATATTCACAAAAGCATCATTCGCACCGATATGGGTCATATAGGAGGCAAAACCCACCATCGTCATAATGAGGAGACCCAGGCCGGCGAGACGAGTCGAGAACATGTAGCGGATGAACTCGATAATGTTCAGGTAATCGTTTCCAGTCGGAAGCGCTTTTTTGGGCATGAATGTGCCCGTATCAAAGAAAACAGAGAAAGCAAGCATGGCAACGCCGCTTGCAATGAGAATAAAGGGCGCGTACTTCCCTTTTACGATCGCCCATCCGACGAGGACGAGTATGATGCAACCGAAGATAATTCCGGCCATGAAAGTCTCCTGAGATCAGACTGCAGCCAGGATCCGGGTCGTGTTTTTCCGGGTATTTACGCCCGCTGCACTCTTTCAATGCATTCCATTCTGCTCAGCCGCCTGCACCCTGCCTAGGGTTTGTCGGGATGGTCAGACTGCTTCCGGGGGTACTCCCGTACCTCCCATTGCTTAGAGCCAGAGCAAAATGCGGTGATCCGCCCCCTTCCAGCACCATCCAATTTCTGTCACACTGACGTTAACCCTTGTCCGATAGGTGGTTCTACTACCACCGCTTTTTCTATGAAACAGATCAACGCCCTGCCCTCCTGGGCTGACGACGGTGCGGCCAACGTCCGCAGCGCCAAGTTTCAGGAACTCTCCTTCAGTCTTGACGTGACGCTCGGCGCTTTGGCTGGAGCTACGGCAGCCGCGGCCGAGAGACCTGGAACCTATCCGGAAGTCCTCCAGCTCTTTGCACGAGGCCAAGACCTCGTGAAGACGCTGCGGACGATCTGCCGCGCACATCTTGGTCTTTCTGCAGCGGATACGGCAGCGGTCAAAGCCAGGGGGGATATCGGACACAAAGCCGCAGAGCTCAACAAACTCGTTGAGCCCATTTTTCGCGATCTCGCTGAGCGTGCGTCCAATGACCCCATTTTTAGCGCTCACCCCGAACTGCGTCTTTGGAAAGAGGCAAGACGCCTGCGCGGCACCATTCTCGACGACCTGCCGCCCGACAAAGCGTCCTTTGCAAATGATGTTTCCGTATCGGTGCTCGAACCGGTCCGCGCACTGCACACCCATCTCACGAGCACTATGGCGCTCAATGTCAAGGACTCTGACGGCCATTCGCGTATCCAGGGGTTCGGCGCAAGCATTGCTGTTCTCAAAAATGCAGATGATCCTGTATTGCGGCGCACGACTTTTGAGGCGATGAATGCTTGGTTCGCATCGCACTCTCCGAGCTTTCTGGATGTTCTCAACGCTCACACAGGATTTCACCTTGCGCTCTTAAAGCTCGCCGGAGAAGAGCTCTTTCCCTATGTCATGCGTTCTGAACGCATGGATCTGCGCGTCTACCGAGCACTCTTTAATGCCTTGGAAGCCCGGCTGCCGCGCATCCGGCTGGCTGTTTCGCTTCGGCAGCGCGCTTTTGGCGATGGACCAATGAGAGTTTGGAATCTCCTCTCGCCGTCGCCAGACGCGCTATATACAAAAGGCCGATTTTTTTGGGGTGCCATTGAGGATCTGAAACTCGCTTTTGCCCAGCTCGACCCTGAATTCACTCAATTCCTCGACACTGCTTCGCATTCGGGCTGGATTGACGCACATGGTCAGTCGATGAAAACCGGCGGCACTTGGTGTGATGATCTGCCGGCTCTCGACGCCGTCAGGATTCTTGCAAACTATCTTCCCACGCTATCGGGCGAAGCGGCATTGTCACACCTGCTTGGCGCGGCCTGGCATATGCAGGTGCTTCATCAGGCCCCCGCTCCTGCGCGAGTGCCGATGCTTGCGATGACGGAACTCGCCGGAAACTTCTGTGAAACGGTTCTTTCCCGGTCGCTGCTCCGTGCCGCGGTGAATACGCCAGAAGAAAAACTTCACCGCTGGCAGATGCTCAAACGTCTCACCAACTGCCTGCTCACGATCCCTGCGCGCCACCGTCTTTTGAAGCACATTCTTCTTGAACGTCAGAAAGGTTTGCTGTCGCTCGAAACGGTAAACAAACTGTCCGTCGAGTCATGGCATCACTATTTTGGGGACGCTGCAGTGGGCGAAGACCGCTATGTCTGGGCCTATAAAACGCACTTCTACCGCACACAGCCCGTCTTCTACGATTGGCAATACACTTTTGGTTTTCTGCTCTCACAAGTGCTGGCTGATCAGTTCGAGCAGCACGGATCCAGCGCCTCCGGAGCCAACCTCAAATCGGTATGGATTGACAGCGCCACGCTTCCCGCCAACGACTTTGCGGCAAAACATTTGCACGCTGACCTCGCCAGTCAGGCATTCTGGCTCAGAGCAGTAGACCGTGCGCTTCTTCCTGTCACGCGGCTTGAAAACAAGCCTGATTATTTCTCTTCATAGACAGTAACAGTCCTGCAGGAGAGGAAACCAACGCCGGCGGGCAGATTACTGTTTTCAGGCATCAAAAAACAGGAGATTTCTATTATTGATCACTCCTTAAACAGTTCGCGCGTGATAATCATGGCACTGTCTACCTCGGATTATGCATAAAACTTTTTTAGATATCCCTGATTCTCCGGTGAATTGAAAGGATCTTAGGACGGTTGAAATGGCAGAGTGTTATCTGTCACCATCTGCTTAAGAAATTGTCCTCGCTGAGGCGAATGCCCTGTATGAACTCCACTTCCCGATCAATCTGCTTTTGGATGTTGATTAGGCTTTGATATCCACGATCCGTCACCAAAATCACTTTCGAGAAATCAAAACCGGCATCCTTCATGCGATAAACAATTTCTCCAAAGGCTGTGACATCAGGGATTGAGCCTTCATAGGCATGGGCGAAGACAATGTCCCCAGAGT
>ENA-OOZR01001578-OOZR01001578.1-human-gut-metagenome-genome-assembly--contig:-NODE-1578-length-11427-cov-1.828174_pt1 | contig 11427 bp, 13 predicted proteins | sample MGYA00241045_ERZ501406 | MGnify/ENA primary metagenome ERZ501406 (study PRJEB25962, sample SAMEA2042920) | human gut metagenome | biome: human gut; feature: human-associated habitat; material: faeces...
GGCAATTCACCTTGTCCCCCCAAGGGGAGCCTTTTTTCTATAACATATTATTTTACTTTGCAGCCGCACTCGGGGCAGAACTTAACCAAAGAGCTGATTTTTGCGGAGCAATTCGGGCACAAAATAAAGGCACGGTATTCTGTGAGCTTCTTTTCGAACAGCTCATAGAACTGGTTAACCTCTTTGTCCTCGCGCTTCCAGTTATAAATCTGCAGACGCTCCTTAGTGGAGTCCATGATAACCTGTACGGTTTCCTCATCCAAAGACTGCATAGCCAGCTGCATAATTTTTTTCTTGTTATGGAAGTGCAGCTGATGTGCAGCATCATCCTGCTCATCAATAGTTACACCCATCTCATTGACGCACAGCAAGGCAATATTCCAGGCTACGTCAATATCAACTTCATAAAGACGGTTATCAAAGCAACCGCCGGCACCATCTATTCTCATAGCTACCTCCTGCCAGATGTTTTTTCTTAATTATAGCACAAGCGCATATTTGCTGTAAAACAAATCGTTCGTACCGCAGCATTATTTGTTCAGCTCCGCCGCCATTTCACGCACAGTTTTATGCAACAGCGGATGCTCCAGCTCCGGCGCAATATCCAAAAGCGGCAGCAGGACAAAATCCCTGTTCTGCATATCGGGATGCGGCAGGGTAAGCTCCTTCGTCTGCATAACGACATTCTCGTAAAGCAGCAAATCCAGATCAATATTGCGCTCGCCCCAATGACGCAAACGCACACGCCCCATCGCCAGCTCCGTTGCCAACAGCGTATGCAAAAGCGCTAAAGGCTCCAAATTAGTGCGCACCCTGCACACAGCATTCAAAAACTGCGGCTGGTCCGTCACACCGTAAGGCTCCGTAGCAAAAAAGCCGGAAACCTGCAGCACCTCCACGCCCTGCTGCATCAGCAGCATCAGCGCGCGCTGTAAATTCTTTTTCTTATCGCCAAGGTTACTGCCCAAGGCAACATATGCAATAGCCATATCCGACTCCTGTTCTTTTGATGCAGCGCGATAGACTATAATACAGCAATTATCTATCGCGTTACAGCGAAAAATTTTTTAATGTAGATTGTATAATGAAGTTGCACACCTAAGTGAGTAAAAAAAGAATAAAAAAATCCATAGCGTTCTTCCTTGTGTTAGAATTAAGTTACCACACCAAACCTAAAAAGGAGAATCACTATGGATCAACTTAATTCTACCACACAACATCAAAAGGGTAAACACTTATCTTTCGAGGAAATGGTAATTATTCAGCGCCAAAACCTTAGCATATTACGCTCATCCGTACTCTTCATGGAGAAAGGCAGCAACGAAAGGCATAACCGGCTGGTAAGGCGTTTTATAGCCAAGGGAGAGCGATTAGTGACTATGGCATAGATGCAAACTGGTGTAATAACCTTCCACGTAAGATTCTGGGATATAAAACCCCTGATGAGTTGTTTGAGGCTAAACTGGATGAAATTTATTCTGCTTGATTAGGAAAATGTGCAACTTGTTCTTGCAATTCATGACGAAAAATTTTTTAACGGCAATTTCTTTTATTCCAAGCACTCACTTCCTAAAATTTTTATGCTTCCACTGCGATAGAATAATTGCACGCACAACCTATTCCACACTGCCGCGCAAAATAGCCTCCAGCGTGCGAATCGCACGCACGTTCTCCTCAACATCATGCACGCGCACCATCTGCGCCCCCGCGTAAATTGCCTGCAGGCTCGTCGCAATCGTCCCCTCCAAACGCTGCTCCGCCGGCACACCGCCCAGCACAGCCCCAAGCGTACTCTTGCGCGAAGCCGCCAGCAGCACAGGATAACCAAAGCTCGTCAAAGCCTTCAGGTCACGCATCAGCAGCAAATTCTGCTCCACATTCTTGGCAAAGCCGATACCCGGATCCAGAATAATCTTATCCGCACTCACACCGCGCTCACGCAAAAGCTGTGCTCTCTGCGCCAGATAAACGGCAACCTCCTGCACAACATCCTTGTACTCGCAGTTCTGCTGCATATTCTTCGGCGTACCGCGCATATGCATAAGGATAATCGGCGCCTTCGTTGCCACAACCACGTCAGCCATACGCGGGTCAGCCTCCATTGCGCTGATATCGTTAATCATATCAGCACCGGCAGCAATAGCTGCCTCCGCCGTATCCGCACGATAAGTATCAATAGAAATAACAGCATCGGGATAAGCCTTGCGCAAAGCAGCAATCGCCGGAACTACGCGGCGGCGCTCCTCCTCCCCGTCAACGCTGTCGCTGCCCGGACGGGTAGACTCACCGCCGATATCCAGCACACCGGCACCCGCAGCAAGCATTCTGCCGGCACGCTCCACCAGCTCCTCCATCGCAGGCACACGGCTGCCCTCATAAAAGGAATCTGGCGTAACGTTCAAAATGCCCATCACGCACATCTTCTCATAGGCCAGCACGCGGCCGTCAGCCAGAGCAGTGCACAGCTTTTGCGGCGTCAGCGCCATTTCCAGATCAATAGCAGCCTGAGGAATGCCAAAATAAGGCATTTGCGCCATTTTCTTCAAAAGCACCTTATAATGCTTCAGCGTACCCAAAAGCAGGATATCAACATACTTTGCAGCGCAGGTAACAGCACCGACGGGCGTTACAGCATCGCCGCCCACCGCCAGCATCTCCTGCTTGATAATATTCGCCGCCGGAGTGCGCACACCAAGCAGCTTGAACGGAATAATCTCCGCCTTATGCGCAAAAATAGGCAAACTATCGGCATGAGCGCCGATACTTGCCAACGCTGCCTCCAAGCCTTCACGGTTAACCTTTAATAACATTCATTCTCACCTTTTTCCACAACAGCAAAGGCGTTATGATTATGGATGCTTTCCATGCTCTCCACCTCTGCACGATACCAGGTAATGCGCTTATCCGCCTCCAGACGTAAAGCAACCTCACGCACGGCATCCTCTACAAAACGCGGATTCTCATAAGCATGCTCCGTAACGTATTTTTCGTCAGGGCGCTTCAAAAGACCGTACAACGGCGTGCTTGCGGAAGCCTCGGCATATTCCACCAGCTCCTCCAGCCACACCATCTCCTGCGCTTCAACCTCCAGCTTCGCCCAGGCGCGCTGATTATGCGCACCGTATTCGCTGATTTCCTTGGAGCAGGGGCACAGCGTCTGCACCGGCACAACAGCAGTAATACGCCAACGCAGCTTCTCGCCCTTCTCTGCCTTATACACGCAATCGATATCCATCGGCGCTTCCATGCCGCTCACCGGAGCCTTCTTCGTTACAAAATACGGGAACTTCAGCTCGATAAAAGCTCTTTCAGCCTGCAGATGCTGCTTCAGCTGGTCTAAAATTGCCTCCACATCAGCAAGGCCCACAGGACCGAGAGTGCGCAGACACTCCACAAAACGGCTCATGTGCGTACCGCGCATATCATGCGGCAAATCAACCGCCAGTGTTACCTCCGCGACGCTGTGCTGCGTACCGCGCTCTTTATCGCGCAGCTCAATCGGCCAGCGCAGGCCCTTTATTCCCACATGCTTCAAAGGAATATTGCGTAAATCCTTTTCGCTTTGTACATCCTTCACGTCATTCACCTCTGTACACGCAGCCACTGGTGCGAGTTTCCCAAACTTCTACTTCATATAAATGATAATGGTCGCTCTTAAGCAGCTCCACTAATTTATTCCAAACCCAGACACTGATATTTTCTGCGGAAGGCACCGGCAGAATATCATTCAGGCAAGCGTGATCCAGATGCGCCAGCACCTCGTCCTTCACCAGATTCTTCAGCTTAATGAAATCAATAACCATACCCTCGTGGTCGGGAGTGCCCTCCACCTTTACCACCAGCTTATAGGTATGACCGTGCAAATGCTCGCACTTGCCGTTATAGGCAGGCAGATAATGCGCAGCGTCAAAATCGAATTCCTTGATAATTATCATTTATATTCTCCTCCATAAAGGGTTAAATCAGCAAAACCGTTCTGGCGCAGAGCCTCATAAGCCACAATCGCCACTGAATTGGACAAATTCAAAGAGCGTGCATCCTCAATCATCGGAATACGGATACAGCTTTCGGGATATTCGTGCAGCAAGGTTTCCGGCAGACCGGCAGTTTCCTTGCCGAAAATCAGCAGGCTGTCCTGAGCATACTGCACATCGGCATAAGAGCTGTGTGCTTTTGTCGTCAGGAAATACTTGGGGTTATCCTTATATTTTTCCAGCACCTCATAAACGCTGTCGTAATAATGGATATCGACAAGATGCCAATAATCCAGGCCTGCACGCTTCAAATATTTATCCTCTACAGAAAAACCAAGCGGACGAACCAAATGCAGGTGGCAGCCGGTTGCTGCGCACAGACGTGCAATATTGCCGGTATTGCCGGGAATTTCCGGTTCAACTAAAACTATATGCATTTTACTGAATGCCTCCTCAGCTGACTGCTGCGCAGTCATTAATTTATTTTTTCTCCTGCAGTATTTCAGAAACTCTCTGCTTCATACTGCGTTTCTTTTTATTCTTTTCCTTAACCGGTTCAGCCGGTGCCGGCTTAATCTCCGGCTCAGCAGGCTGCTGTGCCAAGATTTTCTGATAGGTAGCCATAATCTTTTCGCAATACAGCGAGCCCATCGCCCAAGTACCGTTCAAACCGTACCAGGTGTTGACAACGCCGCGCTCCAGACGGATATTATGCGCCAGATCATAGCGCGGATCAACAATATCCGTTGAAGGGCGCTTCGTCTGCGTGTAGGCCAGCAGATGCTGGATGTGCGCACGCACTCCCAGCTGCGGCGTAGCAAAGGACGCACCGCGCACACCGCCGCCGATAGTACCGAGACCGCAGAAATTATTCTGATGATGCAGCACATCACCACCATAGCGGTAAGCACCTGTTTCCACCAATGATTGCGCCAGTGCAAGGTCAGGACGCACATTTTCACGCTTAGCCTCCTGCCAGTACAGCTCAACAAGCTCCTCTACCGGGCAGGCCAGCTTCACAGCCGGGTTAGCCGCCAAAATATAGGCAACAGCCTGCGCCTTACTGGCAATCGCCTCACCGTAAATAGCGATATTACGGTAATCGTCCGGCAGCTGTGTCCCGGAAAAATAAAACTTGCCATCCTTCTCCTGCAGCAGCGACGGACGCGGAGCAGCAGGAACATTGATGGTACCTGCCGGCTGCTTGGCTACAGGCTTGTTGGATACGACTATTTTATCCTTATCTTTAGTTATTTCAATATTACGCTGCTTTTTGACAGGCAGCTTTTTAGCCTTTTTATCAGCAACGATGGTCTGCTTGGAGGCAGGCGCTTCATCTGCAACCTCACGCACAGTTGCCGCACACACGCCGGCGTACAGCGACAGACCCAGCAGAACACTCGCAAAAGTTATTTTTTTATAATTCATAGCGCATTACTCCTATATATATCACGCTATCAATTTTACCGCACATGAGGCAAAATTGTAAAGTTTTTCCCACCCCTGCAGTGAGGAATTCACAAAAAAGTAGATTTAAGCTATAATATTTATAAGATTACAGCTAAGCGCTGCTAATTAATTTTACAGCAAACAGCTATCTGCCTGACAAATTAAGGAGGGAAAATTATGACCGCAAAATTCCATTTCATCAACCATGCCTGCTTTATTTTGGAAAAAAATAATTCCGCTATTATCTTCGACCCGTATCTGGACGATAACCCGGAAGGACTCACCGCCAAAGACATCAAGGTTGATTATATTTTCGTCAGCCATGGTCACTTCGACCATTTGGGCAGTGCCTTTGAAATCGCCAAAAATTGTGACGCTACCATCATCTCCACCGCTGAAATCTGTGGTCTGGCGCAGGATGCCGGCTGCAAAGCACACGCTATGCATCTTGGCGGCACCTTTAAGTTTCCCTTCGGCAAGGTACGCCTGACACTGGCCTTCCACGGCAGCGGTGTTCCCGGTGGTCACGCCTGCGGTATCGTCATCGATTTCTACGGCACTAAGCTGTACTTCGCAGGTGACACCGCACTCTTCAGCGATATGCAGCTGCTGCCTAAGCTCGATGCTTTTGAATACGCAGTGCTTCCTATCGGCGGCAACTTCACTATGGACCCCAATGATGCACTTATCGCCTGCAAGCTGCTGCAGGCAAAATACGTTATTCCCGTACATTACAACACCTGGCCGCCCATCGCTCAGGACGTGGAAGCCTTCAAGGCTGCCGTTGAGGATGAAACCGACAGCAAGGTGCTCATTGTAAAACCGGGCAATACTATTGATATCGACTAAAAATTAAAACTTCAAAAACTTACGCCACGAAGCGTTCTTATTCACGTCGCAGTTGCCGCAATTGTTGCACTGCGACGTTGTTTTTTCACCAAAATATTCCAGCAGCACCTTGCGCAGGCAGGAGGACGTATTGCAGTAGTTGGTCATTTTGCTCAGCAGCTGGAGCTCGTGCTCCTTCCAGGTTAAATCAGGCTGGTCATGGCCGATAAGATAGGTATTAACCGCAATATCCGCCTTATCATACAGCAGCAGACATTCCGACGGCAGGCCGTCACGCCCTGCGCGTCCTGCCTCCTGGTAATAGCTTTCAATATCCTTGGGCATATTATAATGCACCACAAAGCGCACATCCGGCTTATCAATACCCATACCAAAAGCATTTGTTGCTACAATCAGCGGCACGCTGCCGCCAACGAAGGCATTCTGATTTTCGCGTCGCTCCTCCGGCGTCAGGCCCGCGTGATAGCGCAAGGCACTGAAGCCCTGGCGCCGCAAAAGCTGCGTCACGCTTTCCACCTTGTTGCGCGTAGCACAGTAAACTACGCCGCAATCCTTTTTATGCTTACGCATAAACTCCAGCAGCGAGCGCTCCTTGTCCTGCGTGCGCTGCACGGCAAAATGCAGATTAGGCCTGTCAAAGCCCGTCACCACAATTTTTGCCTCCGGAATTCCCAAACGTTTGATAATATCACGGCGCACATCCGGCGTAGCCGTAGCAGTAAAGGCTGCCACCAGCGGCTTCGTCGGCAAGGCCTGAATAAAATCGGGGATATTATAATATTCCTTGCGGAAGCTGTGTCCCCACTGCGATACACAGTGCGCCTCGTCCACCGCCACCATCGTAATATACGCCTGACGGGCGAAATCAATAAACTGCTGGTTTACCAAGCGCTCCGGTGCTACGTACAAAAACTTGCACTGCTTATTAAGCGCAGCATGCAGCACCCTGCCGTACTCATTGCTGCTCATGCTGCTGTCAAGATAAGCTGCCGGAATACCGCGGGCCGTCAGCGCCTCCGCCTGATCCTTCATCAGCGATATCAGCGGCGAGATAACCAGCGTCACGCCCTTCAGCAGCAGCGAAGGCAGCTGAAAGCAGATACTCTTGCCTGCACCCGTAGGCAGCACTGCCAGCACAGGCTGTCCGTGTAATATTTCACTTATAATTTCTTCCTGCCCTGTGCGGAAGCTGCTGTAGCCATAAAAATGCTGCAGCGCCCGATGCAGAAAATCACTGTCTATAATACGTGCCATAAAGCTCCCTTGCTTCGAAAAGTTTATTTGTAAAAAGTATAGCACATAAGCACTTTTATGTAAAATAACTTTCGTTTTTTCTATGATCAGCTAATAAAAAACAGGTACAGCCTAAGCTGTACCTGAATTTGTTACTTCAAGCGTCTAATTAGTGTTTACGTGCGTTGAAGCATTCGCGGCAGTAAACCGGACGATCGCTGGGTTTGAACGGTACCATGGTCTCTTTACCGCATTCAGCGCAAACTGCGGGGAACATTTCGCGTTGCGGACGGTCATTTTGTACGCCCATGCGTTGTTTGCGTGCTTGACGGCAAGCCGGGCAACGGCGCGGTTCGTTAGTGAAGCCTTTTTCTTCGTAGAACTCTTGCTCGGAAGCGGTGAATACGAATTCGTTGCCGCACTCGCAGCAGGTTAAAGTCTTGTCTTCTTTCATTGTTTAATCACTCCTAATCATAGATAGAACATACCCCAAAGAACGCATTAAGATGTTTACCTTGGCTTCCCCATGTCATCTATGATAGAAGAAGTTAGGAACTTAAACGGACCACTGAGATACACCACTTACAGTATATAGTAAGCGCCTGCAAAAGTCAATCTTAGTTTATCAAAAATGCGTAAATTCTTTAATAAGAAACTTTTCATTTCTCAACATATCCCAAAATCCGCTTATTAACAGTGCTCACAGGAAAAGCTTGCGGGTAAAATTAATGGTGCAGAACCGATAAGTTTACAGCAAAAACTATTACCGTCTTTTTTTGCCGCTTTATAGAAAAACCGCGACAGCTTTTCAGCTCTGCGCGGTTTTCGAACTTCAATTTTTATTTATGCAGCCAGTTTACAGATTTTCCCTGCTCTCTGGCAAAGTGAGCATCATTGATGGTTTCCGCAATAATATTGCCCTGCCAGTCATTCAGCGTGCTGACAGAAACATTATGCACACTCAGCTTCCACAGATTGTTCAGCGGGATGCCTAAAAGCAGGCACAGCTGCACGCGGATAATACCGCCATGCGATACAATTGCGATATTTTTCTCGTGGCCTTCACGCTCGAAGATATAGTCAAAAGCCGCCTGACAGCGACGCGCTACATCATGAAAGCTTTCGCCCTGCGGCGGAATCCATTCGCCCGGACGCGTCAGGAAATCATCCATCTCCTTAGGCCAGCGGCGGCTGATTTCCGCATACTCCAGGCCCTCCCAGGCACCGAAGCTTACCTCCTGCAGCAAATCCAGCGGCTGATAGGACATATTTTTGCTCATAGCCAGCGGTGCTGCCGTCATGCAGGCACGCAGCATAGAGCTGCAGTAAATTTTATCAACCGGCAGATGCTGCATATAGGCAGCCAGCTTCTCGGACTGCTCCAGACCTTTGGCGTTCAGCGGCATGTTGATGCGTCCCTGAAAGCGGTGTCCTTTGTTGCTGTCCGTTTCACCGTGACGGATTAAATATATTCTACCCATTAAGCCTTCGCTCCTTTTTTAGACTGCTCTGCCAGAGAAAATTCCTTCATCTCTGCATGTACGCCTGCTTCCTCAAAGGTTTCCATTTCCTTATAGGCCTTGATGCCGGCATTGAACAGCGTAAAGCAGACAGCAGCGCCCTCACCGGCGCCATCGGGAATGTTCAGGCGCAGAGGTGCCGTAAGCCCCAGCTCCTGCAGGCATTCTTCCGCTCCCGACTCTGCGGAAACATGACCGGCAAAGCAGTAATCTAAAACTGCCGGTGCCATATCCGCTGCCTTTTTGGCAGCCTTGCAGACAGCAACGCCGTCCAGCATTACCGGCACCTTCATTGCTGCAGCCTGCAGCAGAGCGCCGGCCATAGCGGTGCGTACCATCTCATTATCAGGATTAGAAAGACAGCCGAAGCCCAACAGCTCCAGTCCCTTCTCGTGCACCAGCTCCTGCACCAGGGCAGCGCCCTCCTCCAGAGCGTCAGCCTCCTCCTCCGAGGTTACGAGCAGAGCCACAGCCTTCGCACCGGTTTCTGCAGCAAGCACATTCACCGGCCATTTGGCGTGCATAATTTTTTCGGCCTGGGCAGCCTCTTCGATACCGCACCACACCAGCAAATCGCGTTTAGGATAATCTAAATCCTCTTTTTCATAAATGCCCTTGATACCGCAATAGCGCGAGGTCATTTCTTCCAGCTTGGCCAAACTGCCGACCGGCTTGATCAGATTATCAAAGCGTGTCTGTGCCAGCTTCATACAGCCTCTGTCCGCAGGCACAATCTTTTGGATTATTTCTTCTATATGCATAGCATTTTTCCTTTCTGTCTCTTTTAGAATTCGGCAAAATATTGCCGGGGAAATATATCAGATTATATAGGTTGCGAGCATCAGATAAACCACCACGCCGCATTCCGTCAAAAAGCCGTAGGTATCACCGGTAAGGCCGCCCAGCTGCCCGCTGAGAAAATGCGCAATGCCCTGGCAGATAACAAAGGCTGCTATTGCCGTATACAAATATGGCAGGCCGCAGGCTGCGACAAGCGCCAGACAAAGTGCAAAGGCAATATAGGTATACATCGGCTTGGCATAAGCCTTAAACATATGACCGATACCGGTTTTACGTGCATACTTATAGTTGACGATGTAGGTAACCATAAAGGTGCGCGTTGCTACAAAAACAGCCACCAGAGCAAACGACAACTTTACCGGCGGCAGCGTGGTATAGGCAGCCACCTTCAGCAGCACGAGGCAGACAAGCGCAATAACGGCATTGGAGCCTACGTGGCTGTCCTTCATGATTTCCAGCATACGCTCGCGGTCACGGGCGCTGAAAACACCGTCGGAGGTATCCATAAAGCCGTCATACATCAACGCACCGATAATAATCAGCTCCGCCAGCACCAGCATCACTGCACGCATTAAATCAGGGGTGTGCAGATAATACAGTCCGTAATTTACCGCACCCATAAAAACGCCCATTACCAGGCCGACCAAAGGGAAGTACGGCACGCTGCGGCTGAAATCGTCATCATGCCAGTCCGTGCGGTTGGAAAAGCGGATTCTGGTCAAAAATTCCAGACAAGTTACAAAATCACGCATCACATCACCTGCTTAAATGATTATATACATCCATCGCTGCCTGCAGCACAACAATAGCCAATGAAGCACCAGTGCCCTCGCCCAGGCGCATACCGGCATCCACAATCGGCGAAAGCTGCATCAGCTCCAGCATTTTCTTGTGGGAAATATCGCTGCTCAGATGCGAGCAAAGCATATAATCGCGGCACTGCGGATAGAGGCCGTAGGCCAGCAGTGCTGCAGCCGTGGCATTGACACCGTCAACCATTGTCGGTACACGGCGGCGGGCTGCACCGATAATAACACCGGCCAGACCTGCGTGGTCATAGCCGCCTACCTTGCAGAGAATGTCCATCGCATCACCCTGCTTCGGCATATTTTTTGCCAGGCCGTCGATAACAACCTGACGTTTAATCTTCATGCGTTCGTCATTGATGCCGCTGCCGCGGCCGACAGTCAGCTGCGGGTCCAGTCCCAGAAAGGCGCTGGCAATAGCGGAGGTAGAGGTTGTATTGCCGATACCCATTTCACCGGTATAAAGCAGATTATAGCCTTGGTCGATGCACATATCAGCCATTTCGATGCCAACAGCAATAGCCTTTTCAGCCTGCTCGCGCGTCATAGCGGGACCTTGGGTGAAGTCTTCGGTTCCCCAAGCCACCTTTTTTTGATAGACCTTGGGTAAATCGCTCAAATCAAAGGCAGTGCCTACATCGCAGACGAAAACATCGGCGTGCGCATGACGAGCCAGTACGGTAGCACCGGCAGTACCGCGCATATAGCCGTTAATCATCTGGCGCGTAACCTCCTGCGGATAAGCGCTGACACCGTATTTGGCAATACCGTGGTCACCGCACATCAGAACCATCG
>ENA-OOZR01001594-OOZR01001594.1-human-gut-metagenome-genome-assembly--contig:-NODE-1594-length-11331-cov-2.906261_pt1 | contig 11331 bp, 11 predicted proteins | sample MGYA00241045_ERZ501406 | MGnify/ENA primary metagenome ERZ501406 (study PRJEB25962, sample SAMEA2042920) | human gut metagenome | biome: human gut; feature: human-associated habitat; material: faeces...
AGTAGCATATATTAAGCAAAAGGGCATTGCCGAGAGGTGATGCCTTTTTTGCTGCGCACCCAGCATGTGCGCACTCTAATGGGTGAAAGTCCCTAGACCACCCGGTAGCGGGAAGGTCATAGCTGAACACCAAGGGTGTCCATCGTGAGGTGGAATCTGAAGGAAGGTGTAGGCAAATCTCTGGTCTGACGAACAGATAAGGGACGGAAAATATAAGCCGAACCCAGTCCGTAGGGTTGAAATACCCAAGGAAGAAAAAGGCAAAACTCGAAAATTGGGAATCCCGACGGTGGTAGATAGAGTTATACAGCAGGCGATAAGCCAGGTACTCACGCCAATTTATGAACCGCGGTTCTCAGAATCCAACTTCGGCTTCAGACCGAGGCGAGGAGCGCATGACGCTCTGAAACAGTGCCAAAAGTACGCAGATGAGGGATGTATCTATGTGGTGGATATGGACTTAGAGAAATTATTTGATACAGTCTGCCAAAGCAAATTAATAGAAATCCTCTCTCAAAAGTAAAGTATCTTGGATATGGATTCTACCGATATAAAGTTAAATGCCAACTTAGGGTACACAAGAAATCGCAAGAGAAGATGAAGAGTCACCTAAGGGAGATAATGAAACGGAACAAAGCGATTAGCAATGAAGCAAGAACACTTAAACTGAAACAATTTATTAGAGGATGGGTGAACTACTTTAAACTGGCAGATATGAAGAAAAAACTTAAGGGGATAGACGAATGGCTCTGACGAAGGATCAGGGCAATCTATTGGAAACAATGGAAGAAAGCCAAAACACGCTACAAGATGATAAAGCAGTATGATCTGCCAAAGTGGAAAGTGCGTGAACTGGCAAATTGCCGAAAAGGAATATGGAGAGCAGCATTAATGCTGAACCAAGTCCTAACCAATAAAGAAATAGACAGACTAGGATATATAACCCTGTCGGCCTATTATGAGCAAGTATGTGAAAACTAAAGAACCGCCGTGTGCCGAACGGTACGCACAGTGGTGTGAGAGGTCGGGGATTTTACTAAAAAATCCCTCCTACTCGATCCTAAAATTTGGCGTTTGGCTGAGAAGATGCTATACTTAATATATGTAAATATTGGGTATTAGGGAGGCAAATAATGAAACGTGAATTAACTATAGCTGAGTTGATAAAAGCAGCAAAGTATTTTTGTGAAAGTGAGTCTAAAGAAAACCATAAGGATTTAATAGGTGTGACTGATGGAAAAGCGGTAGGTACTTATGTTGAGCATCGTTTTAAAAGCTATTTGCAGTTATTCTATTCTTTTTCAGCAGGTAACAGTGCTAAAGGAATAGACTTGCCTGGGAAAAATATTATGACAGATATTAAAGTTACGTCAGTTACACAACCGCAATCAAGCTGCCCCTTTAAGAATGCCAGACAAAAAATTTTTGGCTTAGGTTATAATTTACTGGTATTTGTGTATGAAAAGCAAGATACGAGTGATGGCTGTGTACTACGTTTTGAACATTGTACTTTTATTGAAAGCGCTAGAACAGCTGACTACACTATTACAAAAAGGTTGCGTGAAATGTTAAAAGATGATGCAAATCAGGAAGATATAATAGCATATCTGCAAGATAGAAATGTTCCTGGTGACGATATTATATATAACGAATTAGCGTCTGAAATATTACAAGGAAATTTAAAGCAAGGCTATCTAACTATTAGCAATGCACTTCAATGGAGATTACAATATGGTAGAGTAATTTCGTTAAACAACGAAGTTAAAGGTGTAACTAATTATGACTGGTAAGAGGACTTTTGGAGATTTTCAGACTCCACTTGAGTTTACAGATTTTGTATGTAATGTCTTGAAGAAAAAGTTAGATATAAAGCCTGTTGTTGTATTAGAGCCTACCTGCGGAATTGGCAACTTCTTGAAAAGCAGTTTGTGTTTCGATGCAAAAGCATATTATGGAATTGAAATAAATCCAGATTATTGTCAAAGATGTATTGATGAAATAGCGGATAGCAGAGTGCAGATTATAAATCAAAATATTTTTGAGTATGATTTAAAGAAAATTAGACAAGACAAGACTCTTATTTTAGGTAATCCTCCGTGGGTTACTAATAGTATGCTTTCTGCTTTAGATTCAGGCAATGTGCCAAGAAAATATAATTTTAAAGGCTTAAAGGGTATAGAGGCGATTACTGGAGAAAGTAATTTTGATATTTGCGAATATATAATTATACAATTAATAAATGCTTTCAGGAATACAGATTCTGTTATTGCTATGCTTTGTAAAACTTCTGTTGCTAGAAATATTTTTAAGGAAATCAAGCGGCGTGAGATTAGCTTCCTTAGTTTCGAGATTATTGAATTTGATGCTAAAAAAGTTTTTACTATCAGTGCAGCTGCGTGCTTGCTGATAGTAAAGCTTACTGCTCAGAATAAATCACCTGAAACAGGATTAGCGTATGATATAAGTGATATTGAGAATGTGAAATATACTTTTGGCTATCGTCAGCAAAAATTTTATAGTAACTTAGAAGCGTCAGCTGAAGATTTTGATGGAAAGTGCTGCTTTGAATGGCGTCAGGGAGTAAAGCATGATTGCGCTAAAATTATGGAAATCTCGGTTGTTGATGGGAAATTTGTAAATGGCTTAAAAGAGCAAATAGATATTGAAAAAGATCTGCTTTTTCCGTTAGTAAAAAGCAGTATGTTCAAGAAACCTGTTATAGATAAATTTTCCAAATATGTTTTAGTTACACAGAGAAAGGTTAAGCAGGATACGCAATATATACAAGAGCAATATCCTTTAACCTGGAATTACCTTTATAAGCATAAAGATAAATTCGATGCTAGGAAAAGTTCGATTTATCGTGAAGCACCTGCGTTTTCTATGTTTGGTATAGGAGATTATTCTTATGCTAGCTTTAAAGTTGGTCTTAGTGGCTTCTATAAAGAGCCGTTGTTTTCTGTGCTTCACTCTAGGGATAATAAACCAGTAATGACGGATGATACAGCTTATTTTGTGTGTTTGCCAACATATGATATGGCTTATGTAGCTATGTTGTATTTAAACTCTCAAAAAATGAGAAGCTTCTTGAGGACTATTGCGTTTGTAGATGCCAAAAGACCGTACACAAAAAAAGTATTGGAAAGAATAGATTTTGGTAAGGCGATAGAAAAAATAACTTATATGGATTTGCGAGAGACTGAAAATCAATTAGATTTAGAAAAATATTTGACGACAGGTATGATGTGTGAATTTGCGGCTTTACCTGAGATGCAGCAGCAAGTACTTTTTAATTAAAAAATATTTGAGGGAGGCAGTGACAATGGAGTATAACAAGCTGTCTGACGAAATAATTGCCAAGCTGCAGGCTTTGGTCGGCGTGCAGAATGTAGTGACGGATGCAGGGCAGATGGAAATATATGCCCATGATGAAGTAACTGACCCGGCTTATCATCATATGCCTGAGGCTGTCGTATTTGCGGAAAATGCACAGCAGGTGGCGGCTGTGGTCAAGCTGGCGAATGAATATCACTTCCCGGTTGTGCCCCGTGGCGCAGGCACAGGTCTTGCCTGCGGTGCAGTGCCCATTTACGGCGGTGTAGTGCTTTCGCTCGAAAAGATGAATAAAATTATCGAGGTTAATGCCGATGCTATGTATGCGGTTGTAGAGCCGGGTGTGCGCACTTCCGATTTGCAGACTGCGGCTGCGGCCAAGGGAGCCTTTTATGCAGGCGACCCCTGCAGCGGTGATTCATGCTTTATCGGCGGCAATGTGGCGACCAACGCCGGCGGCAACCGTGCGGTTAAATACGGCACCACGCGTCATCAGGTATATGCCGTTGAGGTGGTAAATCCTACCGGCAAGATTGTGCAGCTGGGAGCACGCCTGCAAAAGCAGACTACAGGCTATTGCCTGGAGCAGCTGATAATCGGCAGTGAGGGTACCCTTGGTATCATCACGCAGATTACCGTGAAGTTGCTGCCGTTGCCTAAGTACAGCATGGATCTGCTGGCGGTTTTTGAATCCCCTGAGGATGCTATCGGCACGGTAAACAAGCTGATTATAGCCGGTATTATGCCTACTTGCGTAGAATACATGGATAATATCACTATCAAATCCGTAGAGCGTTATCTCGGTACAACGCTGCAGGGCAGTGACAAGGGCAATTATCTTATCGTAGAAGTGGAAGGCACCAGCGAGGATGACTTGGATGAAAAGGCTTGTACGATGGATGAAATCTGCTCGGAAAACGGTGCCGGAGATGTCTTGGTAGCGGAGCATGATAAAATCTGGCAGGCACGCAAGGCCTTTGCCGAAGCAGTGCGTGCGGAAAGCCTGATTGTCTGCAAGGAGGACGTTGTCTGCCCGGTAGATCATGAGCCTGCGCTGCTGGCGGAAATTTTGCGTCTGGCCGATAAATATCAGCTGGTAACACGCATTGCCAGTCATGCCGGTGACGGTAATATCCATTTGAATATCCTGAAGCAGGAGCAGGAGGATTATGCGGACTGGGATGCCAGAGTCAAAGCCAACCAGCAGGAGCTGTACCGCTTTATTTACGCACACGGCGGACGCTTGAGCGGGGAGCATGGTATTGGTTATAAACGCAAACAGCTGATGGAGGAATTCACTAATCCCGATGAGCTGGAAATGATGCGTGCGATTAAAAAAGCCCTGGATCCCAATAATATCCTGAATCCGGGCAAAATTTTCGATATAGAGTAGCATATATTAAGCAAAAGGGCATTGCCGAGAGGTGATGCCTTTTTTGCTGCAGTAATTTTTTGGATATAACGCATAAACTATATTGGTGTTTGGAAATGCGTTCGTAAAGAGCTGGCAAACAGCAAACAAAAATTCATAATAGTATTGACAAAGTTCGTGGCAAGCGTTATAATATAACCAAACAGAGATTTATTAGGTGGTGATAGATATGAAAAAGTTTTTAAGTATTATCTGCTGTGCTTGTTTCCTTTATGCCGGATATAGTGCTGTGTTTGCTGATGAACCTGTTTATAAGGAATATACGGTGACTGTCGCTGAGGGCGAAACACTGTGGGAAATTGCCGGTCGTCATACAGAAGCGCGTGAGGATGTGCGTGAGGTTATTTTCCGCATTGAACAGGCGAACAAACTTAACTCTAAGCATATTTATCCCGGTCAGGTTTTGAAGGTGCCTCTGCGCGTTCATGATAACGGACTGATGGTAGCGGAAAGATAGATGAGAATATAAAATATAATAAGCAAAGAAATAAGAAGGCTGTTGTACATGTAGGGTGTTAAAATAGCCTTTTGTGCTTTAAAATCAAGATTGTTGGTAAAATGTCAGTTTGGCAGCCTTTATGGATGCAGTCAGATTATAGGGTAATGCAAGGCTTGTGCAGTAACAATCTCGTTACTTTAATTTCACAGAATGCTTGCAAGGCTTTTGACGTTGTTTGTCGAATATAATAAGTATTCGAGGAGGTATGCGTTATGAGAAATAAAAAATGGATTGCGGCAGCACTTGTGTGCGGTTTTTTTTTAGGTAACAGTATGCCTGCAGCGCAGGCTGGTATTTTGGATAAGGTTCTCAAGGGCGGCGTTATCGGTTATGCTGTAGATGCTACCGCTCCGGCGCTGAATAACGCAATTAACTCTGTAACGGCTAAGTATGGTGTAAGCTCGACGGATGCTACGAAAGTAGTACCGGTTATTTCTGTCGGTGACGGCAGCCGTGCCGGTGCAGCGCAGGTTTCCGGCCCGCAGTCTAAGGTTGACCAGGTGAAGGCGGCGCTGATGATTGAGCAGACGCTTTTGGGAGTGCGCTGCAAGGTGCTGATTCCGGTAGACAATGTGTCCTATCAAAATGTTAACCGTGTACAGGGCGTGGGCGTGAGCGCTTCGCTGGACGTAAAGATTTAAGAAGAGTGAATTTGGCATAAAAAGTTGCTGGGACATAACTCAGCCTTAAATAGAAAAACCGGTGGAAACTTACCTAACGGTAAACTTCCACCGGTTTTTTAGTACATAAAGCACATAACAAGCTTTTCTGTTAGGCTTAAATAATCGGCGACACGTTCAATGCCATCGGGCCGTGTTTACCGCGTGACAGATGATAGGAAACACGCTGGCCTTCCTGCAGACAGCGATAGCCGTCGGAACGGATGGCTGAAAAATGCACGAAAACCTCCTGACCGTTGCGTGCTTCTATGAATCCATAGCCTTTGTTATTATTAAACCATTTTACTGTACCAATACTGAGCATAATTAAGCACCTTCTTTGACAAATATTATACTAACAGCTGTTGTAATGGATTATAACATACAATCTTGCAGAAAACAAGAAAAGTTCAGAAAATTAAAACGAAATAATTAGAGTAAGCAAAAAATCTTACTCTAAGATGCTCCATTTGTCGAAAATATGCAGCCAGTTGCTGTAAAGCTGTATCCAGCGGCCGACGAGGATGGCTGCGGCAATCGTGCCTACACCTACGCCGCGCATAGCACCGAAGTGCATGAAGGAAATTGCCAAGCTGATAGCGACTAGCGTACAGTCGAAGCAGTTTTTGATGATGCTGAATTTAATTTTGCTGACGAAGGCGATAACCAGGACGAGGCCCTCACCGGCAGCAACAAAAATTTTAGCGCGGATGCAGAGAAATACGCCGAAGGCCAGAAGAATAGTGCTAAGAATACAGTCAAACCATTGCCAAAACAAGGTATCCGGTGCTACCCAGCTCAACAGGCTCATCGAAAAATCTATGCAGTAGCCGAAGGCGAGCAGTGTTGCCAGCTGGCCCAACAGCTTACGCCAGTAAAATCGCCGCAGCAGGATGGGCTGGGCGATGATAAAAAGTAAATTCATGACGATGGTTATTTCACCTATGCTCCAGGGCATGAACATACTCATAACCCATGGTACGCTGGAAATAGGCGAAGTACCTAAATCGGCCTTACAGGAAAGAGCGATGCCGAGTGTCATGGTAAAGATACCGACGAGAAACATGCAGCAACGCTGCGGAAAATATTGCTTGTGCAAGCTAAGAACCCCTTTGAAAAAAATAAAAGACGCCTATGTACGGCAGTCATTGTTGTACAAGAACGTATATATATATTATACCATTTTTGTATGAAATGCACAATACGGCTTGCCAGCGGGTGCAAAGCCTTTGCTTTTCAGCGGTTGATGTAGTACAATAATATATTGAAGAAATATATCCATGAAGGAGGATAACCTGTGATTCGTAAAACATCTGCCATGGTTGAGGCCGGTATTTTAGCTGCCGTTGCCATCGTTATGGCTTTAATAAGTATGTATGTGCCTGTGCTGGGTGCTTTTGTTAATTTTGTCTGGCCCTTGCCGATAGTTATCTGCGGCTGCCGTCATGGCTTGAAATGGAGCATTATGACGCTGTTGGTTGCTACAGTGATTATCGCGATGATTATCAGTCCGATTAATGCCTTTTTCCTGGCGGCGATTTTCGGCCTTTTGGGCTTGATTTTAGGCGAGTGCATGCGACGTCATCTGCCGCCGATGAAAATGATGCTTTACGGCAGCGTCGGCGCGGTAATTGCGCTGGTTCTGAATATTGTGCTGAGCTTCTGGGTACTGGGTATTGACCCGATCGAGATGATGTTCAGCTCCTTCCACCAAAGCTTGGAGCAGCTGACGGTTTATTATCGTGAGCACGGCATGAGCGAGGCCGATATCAAAAAGACTGTCGACGGTTATGCTGAAATGCTGCGCATGATGCGCATTATCATGCCGGGTGCATTCATGATGTGTGCGCCGCTGATGGCCTTTGTGAACTATATGGCTGCCAAAAAGATTCTTACGAAGCTGGGTGAAAGCTTTGAAGCCTTTCCTCCGTTTACGATGCTGCAGGTTCCCGGCTGGATTTTGTGGCCTTATGCTGCGTCTTTGTTTGCGGTAACCTATTACTATCAGCATGATCAGGCCAGCTGGATGTATACGCTGTCTGTCAACGTGCAGACGGTCTGCAGCTTTGTGCTGGTTTTGCAGGGCATCGTGCTGTTGTACTGGTTTGTAGAAACAAAGCACAAGCCGCGTTGGTGGGCAAATATCGGTATAGCGTTGCTCTTTATAGTGCCTATCTTTACCCAGATTATGGTTTATGTAGGTGCCTTTGATATTGTTATGGACTTCAGGAAAATCCGTCCTGCAAGCAGATTCAGAAAACAAAGGTAAAGTTCGGCAACTGTGCCGGATTTGAGGTGAAAATAATGTTCAGTAGGTTTAACCGGAATATGAATTCCAAAGCGGATACTAATATTTATTTGCTGATAATTGTGCTGCTGGCAATATTAGTCTGCTATCTGCAGCCCAAGCTGATTTTTCCTGCACTGATTCTTTTTGGCGTTATCTATTATTTCAGCCGCCAGAATCTTATTAACAGGGAAATCTTCTTCAGCAGTTATCTGGATAATATTATCCGCAATATTGAACGTACCAACCATTTTGCGGTGCGCAAGCTGGATGTAGGCATTGCAGTTTTTTCCAAAGATGGCAAGCTGCAATGGAAAAATGAATTATTTGCCGCCTGGACAGGCAAAAGTAATCTGGAGGGCAAAAAGCCTGAGGAAATTCTGCCGTTGGCACAGAATGCGTTTGAGCTGATGAGCGTGCGTGACGGAGAGCAGGTTATTCAGATTGAGGACCACTATTATCGTATGCGCTATTACAGTGTAGAAACGCAGGAGCGTCACAGCAAAAAGGAAAATACCTCCAGCGGCCTGATGTTGTATCTGACGGATATTACGGATTATGAGCTTTTGCGCCAGAAATACAGCAATGATAAGCTGTGCCTGGCCTATGTGCGCTTTGATAACTACGAAGAGGTTATGCGCGGGCTGAGCGAAACCAATATGGCCAATTTGAATGGCGAAATCAATGAGCTGCTGACAAAGTGGGCTGCCTCTAAGCAGGGCTTTATCTGCCGCATGAACAAGGAAAGCAGCCTGATGGGTTTTTCCCTGTCTGCCGTAATGGATATGATGGAAGATAAGTTCATGATTTTAGATAAGGTTCGCGAAATCCGCAGCGGCAATAAAATACCGCCGACTGTAAGTATAGGCGTAGCCTGTGACGGCGTTACGCTGGAGGAGCTTATCGGCAATGCCAATAAGAGCCTGTATCTGGCATTAGGACGCGGCGGCGACCAGGCTGTTGTTATGAAGGATAAAAATACGCAGTTCTTTGGCGGCACGAGCAGTGTCGGTGCCAAAAGTACGCGTGTACGTGCCCGTATCGTGGCGCAGACGATCCATGAGCAGATGCTGCAGGCTGACCGTATCTTTGTTATGGGACACGTTAATGAGGATTATGATGCTATCGGCGCTACCATTGGTATGGCTAAGCTGGGCTTGTCGCTGGGCAAGGAAACCTATATTGTCAGCAGCGAGCATAATGCCTATTATAAGCGTATTACCGAGGTGCTGGATAATGAGAACATCATTCTTTCGGCTAACGAAACTAAGTATATAGATATTATGCTGAGCGGTGCGGATGCTTTGCCGCTGGTTACCAATAAGAGCCTTTTGGTTATTGTCGATCATCACCGTGAGGTGCTTTCGGCAAGCAAGGCTGTACTGCAGGCTTGTCGAAACCGCATTATCATCGACCATCACCGTCGTGCCGAGGATATTATCGGTGATACAACACTGCTGTATCTGGAGCCTTCTAGCTCGTCTACCAGTGAGCTGGTAACGGAGCTGATTGGTTATTTTGATGACAGACTGGATATTACTCCGGCGGAGGCAACTGCCTTGTATGCAGGCATTGTCCTGGATACGAAAAACTTTAATGTGCAGACAGGCGAGCGTACCTTTGAGGCTGCCGCTCTGCTGCGCCGCTGCGGTGCCAATCCGAATCTGATACGCCAGCTGTTTAAGGATGATTTGAGCTTTGTACAGCAGAAGGCTAAGCTGATAGCCGGAGCTAAAATGCCGATACCCGGTTTATCCATTGCAATTATGCGCAATGCCGATAATGATACTATGTCTTCCGTGCTTGCCGCGCAGACAGCGGATACTCTGATTACTATTGAGAGTGTAGCTGTAGGCATGGCAATTGTTGAATATAAAGATGGTTCCCTGAGCATAAGTGCCCGCAGTGACGGCAGCGTCAATGTGCAGGTAATTATGGAAGAGCTGGGCGGCGGCGGTCATCAGACGGTGGCCGGTGTGCAGCTGGCAAATAAACGTGCCAGGGATGTAGAAGCGCAGATTATCGCGCTGACTAAAAAACAGTTAGAGGAGTGTCGAACAGATGAAAGTAATTCTTTTACAAGATGTTAAAAGCTTAGGCAAGAAAGGTGAAATCGTAGAAACAGCCGAAGGCTATGGCCGCAACTACCTGCTGCCGCGTAAATTGGCTAAGGAAGCTACCGCAGCTAACCTCAACCAGGCTAAACAGGACCAGGCAACCGCTAAGCATCGTGCAGCTCAGGCTAAGGATGAGGCTGTTGTTTTGGGCGCACAGGTAGAAAAGGTTGTAGTAACCATGAAGGTACGCGTGGGTGAAAACGGTAAAATGTTTGGCTCCGTAACCTCCAAGGATGTTGCCGAAGCTTTGATTAAGCAAACCGGTCTGAACATTGACCGTCGTAAAATCGAGCTGAAATCCGCAGTTAAAGGCTTAGGCGAATACACCGCTGTTGCTAAGCTGCATACCGATGTAACTGCTACCTTCAAGGTTATGGTAGTTGCCGAATAATTTCAGAACGAAGCTGATGCATGTGGCAGTCGCCGGTGGCGGCTGCCGCTTTTTCTTGTGAGCCCTGTTACCTTCCACTCTTGACGGCTGCAAGGGCATGATGCTGCCATGTCTGGCGGTAGCTGGGAAAAATTAACTTTTCCTAAGTAATTTATATCACAGGTACTTCCTTTTTTGATTATTTAGGTGTAAAATATTTGCTGTTACGCAATTGTTTTTGAATACTTGCGGAATATATGAGAATACAGGTCAAAAGATGATTTTGACCGACGAGAGATTTAAAAAAACTAAGCTAATCTGCAATGAGAATTATGAGAGAATGAGAGGGATGCAGATGGAAGTAGCATGCTTTTTGGCCTTAGGTATTTTAGTTGGCTTATTGGGGGCGCTTTTAGGCATTGGCGGCGGTATGGTGATTGTACCGCTTCTGGTGTTTGCTTGGGATTATGAGCCACAGCTGGCTATCGGTACTTCGGTGCTGGTGGTACTGATGAATGCTGTTTCGGGGACTTGGGGGTATATCAGGCAGAAGAAGGTTTGCGTAGATGCGGCCTTGAAATTTGCCGTGGCTACCGTTCCCGGTGCATTTTTAGGCAGCTATGCTGCAGAATAT
>ENA-OOZR01001597-OOZR01001597.1-human-gut-metagenome-genome-assembly--contig:-NODE-1597-length-11315-cov-2.341474_pt1 | contig 11315 bp, 9 predicted proteins | sample MGYA00241045_ERZ501406 | MGnify/ENA primary metagenome ERZ501406 (study PRJEB25962, sample SAMEA2042920) | human gut metagenome | biome: human gut; feature: human-associated habitat; material: faeces...
CTACCATTGCTAATACTTTCTTCATTCGCTATTTTCCTTTTATATGTAATTTTGTTCGATGATTCCTTTTAATTCACTACTGTGGATAACTCCGGAATGTCTCCATACGGCTTCTCCATTTTTGAATAAAATAAAAGTCGGCACTGCCTGTATGCGATATTTAGTAGCCAAATCTTCATGTTGGTCAACATCTATCTTCACAATACGGGCTTTATCTCCTACCATTGTTTTCAATTCTTCTAAAACGGGTTTCATTGCTTTGCAGGGTCCACACCATTCTGCAAAGAAATCAACTAAAACGGGTATCGGTGACTGTATTAAATCTTCAAACTTTTCCATAATCTTTCCTTTCTTAAATTTAAATATCAGTCTTTGAAGACTGCAAATATAATTTCTATTTTATTAATATAACGGGAAAAAGCTGTTTTTGTTCATAAAATAGTAATTGTAGAGTCATCTTATTGTAATCTAGAAAAGGGAACTTTGCATAACGAAAAACAAATAAATAAGAAATAAACTAATAATGATAGCCTCATGAAATTTTTATTTATTGTACAAGGCGAGGGTAGGGGACACTTGACACAAGCTATTACCCTTGAAGAAATGTTGTTGCGTAATGGACATGAAGTAGTGGAAGTATTAGTCGGTGAGAGTTCATCACGTATCTTGCCCGGATTTTTTAACCGGAATATACAGGCACCGGTCAAACGTTTTATCAGTCCTAATTTCTTGCCTGCGGCAGATAATAAACGAGCGAATCTAAAGAAAAGTTTTATTTATAATTTACTGCGTATTCCGGAATATTTTCGCAGTATGTGCTATATTAACCAGCGGATTAAGGATACAGGGGCGGAAGTAGTGATCAACTTCTACGAGCTTTTGACAGGACTTACCTACACACTCTTTCGTCCCTCCGTTCCATATGTCTGCGTCGGACACCAATACTTGTTTTTACATCAGAATTTTGAATTTCCGGATAAAAACTCTTTTCAATTACGGATGCTGCGTTTCTTCACCAAGATGACAGCTGTAAGATCTTCGAAGAAACTTGCTTTATCTTTCAATGATATGGAACCGGACAGGGTAGAACAAGTGGTGGTAGTTCCTCCTTTAATTCGGCAGGAAGTAACTGCTATTCAACCGGAAGAAGGAAATTATATTCATGGATATATGGTAAATTCCGGTTTTGCAGATAGTGTGGAGGAGTTTCATACGATATATCCGGAAGTTCCTTTGAGGTTTTTCTGGGACAAAGCAGATGCAGATGAGGTGACCAGGATTGACGAAACACTAAGTTTCTATCAGATAGATGATGTGAAGTTTCTTAATGGGATGGCCGGTTGTCGTGCTTATGCTACCACTGCTGGGTTCGAATCTATCTGTGAAGCAATGTATCTGGGAAAACCTGTATTGATGGTTCCGGCACATATTGAGCAGGATTGTAATGCCCATGATGCAATGAGGGCAGGAGCAGGGATTATTAGTGATTCTTTTGATTTGAAGCCTTTACTCCGTTTTGCCGGAACGTATTCTCCTAATCGTACATTCGTTCGTTGGGTACGTAGTGGTGAACGACGTATTATTCTGGAACTGGAAAAACTGGCTGCTCCACAATCAGCAATTACTTCAATACCAACATTTACTAATTATTTACCGATATGAAACTGAATAAAACAGATTATGTACTTGAGCGGGCGTCAGATGGCGGATATTATGCCTGGTTGACTGTGAATATGCAATGTAATGCTTACGGAGAGTCTCCTGAAGAAGCTGTGTTGAATTTGCAGGAAACAATGAATGAAATGATAGATGAGATGTATATGGTAGAAGAGTTTATTTAATGGAAAATGGATAATGGAAATGTCACCCTACATAGGGACTTTCCATTATCCATTTTTCATTATCCATTTATTCAATACTCAGTTCATCAATAATGTGGGAGGCTCCTGCATATTTATCGATAATAAATAAGGTATAGCGGATATCTACACAGGCGGCACGTTGTGAGGAGGGGCGGAAAGCGATGTCTCCGGTCAGACCTTCATAGTTGCGGTCGAAAGCTGTGCCCACTAGTTGTCCTTTGCTATTGAATACCGGACTGCCGGAGTTTCCTCCTGTATTATCAGTATTAACAATAAAGCAGACAGGCATTTCACCGTCTTTACCATAGCGTCCATAGTCTCTGGCTTTATATAGTTCCTTCAACTTCTGCGGAACTACAAATTCCCAGTTTCCAGGATCTTCTTTCTCCATAACTCCTTTGAGTGTAGTATGAGCATCATAAACTACTCCGTCGGCAGGTTCGTAAGGAAGTACCTGTCCGTAAGTCAGTCGTAAGGTTGAGTTGGCGTCCGGATAGATAGGCATTCCTTTTTCCTGTCTCATGTCCATCATTCCTTTTACCCATACCTTATGAGTAGCGTCGTAGTTCTGATTGGCCTCTTTCATGGCAATGGCAGTTTTCAATATTCCATCTGTGATGGAGTATTTGAAAAGTACCATCCAGTCATGACCTATCTTATATAAGCTTGGCTTTTTAATAAACTTTTCAAAGTTTTTGGGATTACCAAAAATCGAATATTCAAAACAAGCATCTACAAATGAATCTATATTTCCTTTGAAACGTGAGTTTATGATCTCGAAAATATTGATTCGTTGTTCCTCCGGAATGTAATTGGCATAAGTTTGCAGCATGGTTTTGGCAACCATTCGCTCTACTTCCGGGAAGGGAACGGAGGCAAAGTATTTTTCACCGGCTTGTTTCAGGTTTTCGGTAGCTGTTTTTATTTGTTCTTTGTCTTTTGACTTAAGGGCAGTGACCATTTCAGTCGTAGAAGGGAGGCGCATAAAGTCAAGTGCTGTGACAAGTGCTTCGTTAAGGGCTTGTTGGTGATAGAGTGCATCCCGTCGATGAGCAACGATAGAACGTATTTCATCAAATGCCTTCTGATAAGAATCATCACCTTTTTCGCGGCCACGGGCCAAGAGTTCTTCTTGTTGCTTACGTTTGGTATCCAGTACTTTGAGACGTACTAATCCTTCGTTCATACCAATTGCATTTTTCCAGTAATTGGCTGAAGATGCATACTTACTTGCATAATGGATTCGTACGGCAGGATCTTTCAGCATCTGCTCCATCAGAACTTTCTGACGGGCACCACGTACATGTTGACGCATAAAGTTAGTAGTCTGCATACGTTCTTCCACTTCATCGGAAATCATATATCTCCAGTTACGTCCCGGGAATCCCATAACAAAGGTGAAGTCACCTTCCTGTACTCCGGCAATGCTGATTTTCAAATGTTTTTTTACCTGCAAAGGAACATTGTCTCTAGAATATGCGGCAGGTTTGCCGTTTTTATCAGCATAGATGCGGAAGAGGGAAAAATCTCCGGTATGGCGGGGCCACATCCAGTTGTCTGTGTCGGCTCCGAATTTACCAATAGAAGAGGGGGGAGCACCTACCATACGAATATCGCTGTATACGGTCTTTACAAACATATAATATTTATTTCCTCCGTAAAAAGCTTTAAGTTCAAGTTTGGTTGCAGGGGTGACTTCTATATTTTCATCTTTAGCGAAGCGTTCTGCCACTTTGCTCAGGTAGCTTGGCGACAAATAATTAGTACCGTTCGGATCTTCATCTTTTTTCAACTGATCGTTTACGTAACTGGTTACATCAAGGATACGGTCGATAAAAGTGACGGTCAATCCCGGTGTGGGAAGTTCTGCATCACGGTTCATGGCCCAAAATCCTTCTGTCAGGTAATCATGCTCTACGTTACTATGTTGCTGAATGGCTCCGTAACCACAATGATGGTTGGTGAGTACCAGTCCTTCGGAAGAAATGACTTCTCCGGTACATCCGCCACCGAAGTGTACAACAGCATCTTTCAGAGAAATGCCATTGGCATTATATACTTCTTCAACAGGAATCTCCAGGCCGAGTTCCCGCATGGCAACTGCATTTTGTGCTTTCAGGTCAGTTAGCATCCACATACCTTCATCGGCGTGGATGCTAAGAGTTGCCAGTGAAAAAATAGCAAATATAATTTGTTTTCTCATTTATTCTACGATAGTCATTTCATTAATCAGATGGCCGCAGTTTCCTAATTTCTCAAGGATAAACAGGACGTAGCGGATATCAAGATTAATACAACGTTGCAGGTTGTTATCAAAGTTAATATCACCACTCAGAGATTCCCAGTTGCCATCGAATGCACAGCCGATCAATTCTCCGTTTTCGTTCAATACCGGACTGCCGGAGTTACCACCGGTAATGTCATTGGTTGATAGGAAGCAGACAGGCATATCACCGTTAGGTAATGTATAACGACCGTAGTCTTTCTTTTCTATAAGTTCTTTCAACTTGGCTGGTACCACAAATTCGCGGTCTTCCGGATTTTCTTTTTCAAGAATACCTTTTGTTGTTGTGTAATAGTTATAGTGTACGCCATCTTTCGGATCATATGGTTTTACGTTACCATAGGTCAGACGAATGGTAAAGTTTGCGTCCGGATATGAAGGAACAGGTAATTTCATTTCACCTAAACCGCGGATGTAAGTTTTGTGGAGCAGAGCAAGTTCTTTGTCCAGCTCTTTTAGCTGATCAAGGAGATTGCCGTATTGATCGTATTTGGATTGAGCATATTGCAAAGCCAGATCCTCATCAATAGCTTTTACTGTCGGCTTTTTGAGGAATTTATCAAAGTTAGCCTGATTGGCAAAAATAGACTTATCGTACATATCGTCTACGAACTTGTTGTAATCTCCTTTATATTTTTGCTCGATCACTTTATAGATAGCAGGGCGTTGGTTTGCCGGAATCATTTCTGCATAGAGAGGAAGCAGTACTTTAGCTACTTTGCGGTCTACTTCATGATCATAGTCTTTGTTATGGATGCTTTTGAAGTTTTCTTTCAGACCTTCCAGACGAACTTTGATCAGAGAGTCGTTTTTATCAACCAAAGCTTCCCGTGTTTTAGTTAACATTGAGTTACCAAATTCGATAGCTCCGAAGAAAACTTCAGTCAGGCAAGTCAGTTGATAATTGAGAGGAGCTGTTTGTGCTACCAGATCATCGATCTTTTTCACAACATTGGCATATTCGGTATTGTTTTGTGCCTTTGCATATTCAGCAAATTTAGCTTCCTGTTCTGCTTTAGTGCCCAATACGTCATTGTCAATGATCGCTTTGTTCATTCCGATCGAGTTTTTCCAGTAGTTACTGGAGCCTGCATATTTGTTTGCATACTGAATACGGATTTTATCGCTGGCGTTCATCACTTCTTTCAAAACAGCCAGGCGTGCACCACGAATGCGGATACGCGGTTCATTGGTTGACTCCATGCGTTCTTTTACTTCTGACACAGTCAGATAACGGCTGGTTCTTCCGGGGAATCCCATGATCATTGCATAGTCTCCTTCTTTTAAACCTTTGATGGAGATTGACAGATGTTTCTTCGTTTTCAGCGGAGTATTGCTTGCGCTGTATTCAGCCGGCTCTCCGTTGGCATCTGCATAGATACGGAACATGGAGAAGTCACCGGTATGACGGGGCCACATCCAGTTGTCTGTTTCGCCACCGAATTTACCTACTGAAGAAGGAGGAGCGGCAACCATACGTACATCCGGATATATTTTCTTGTAGAACAGGTAGAATTTGTTTCCTGCGTAGAAAGGAAGGGCTTGCGGTACAATTCCTTTCTTATCTTTCAGGTCACTTTTTTCATAGAGTTCTTTAGCCAGTCCTTCAAGGAAAGCACCGGTGAATGACTGGGATTCTGTAATCTCTTTGGCGGCGATTTTAGCATTCACAATATCTGTTATATCTTCGATACGTTCGATGAAGGTGAACTTTAGTCCCGGAGTAGGAAGTTCCTGATCTCTGGATGTAGCCCAAAAGCCATCTGTCAGATAATCGTGTTCTACACTACTGTGTTGCTGGATAGAAGAATAACCGCAGTGATGGTTAGTCAGGATCAAGCCTTCCGGTGAAATGATTTCTCCTGTACATCCTCCTCCGAATATACCGACTGCATCTTTCAAAGAGACACCATTGGGATTATATAAATCCTGGGCTTCCAGTTTTAATCCTTGTTTCTTCATCATATCTATGGAATGTTGCTGTTGCATTAGTTGCAATAACCACATACCTTCGTCCGCTTTTACGGTACATACCAGCAGCGCTGTCAGCGCTAATAAATAAAGTCTTAGTCTGTTCATTACTTTATGATAACAATTATAAATTATGATGTTAATATTCTATTTTTAAACTTCCGTCTTTTAGTGCTTTCATGATGTTGGCAGGAGCCTGTTGATTCATTAATTCTTTTTTCATGAAATCCATATAGGGAGCTACATGCTGAAAGTATTGGTAATATCCTTTGCACAGATAGTTCAGACCGGGTTCGCCGTCCGCTGTCCGACTGAAGCGGTTCTTTGGACATTCTCCGTTGCAGGCAAATAGAAAGTCGCATTCCTTGCATTGGGTTGGGAGTGATTGGTATTTCATTGTTCCGAAGTTATGCTGTCGTTCACTATGCATCATTTCCACCAAAGTCTGGCTATAGATATTTCCCAATTTATATTCCGGGAATACGAAGTGGTCACAAGAGTATACGTCTCCGTTGAATTCCATAACGCCGGCATGTCCGCAATGCTTCGCCATTGTACATACGCCCGGTTGCTCGCCCATCCAGTTAGCCAATGTGGAATCGAATATCTGTATGAAGAATTTGCCCACATCTTCTTTTACCCATTCATCAAAAATTGTACAGAGAAAGTTACCCCATTGTTCCGGACTTACGGAAAAATCAGCCAATGCCCCTTCTTTACCTTCTGCCAGAGAGGCAAGATGACGACCGTCCTGATGTGAAACAATGCGTTCAACAATCGGAGCGAACTGAATATAATGGCAATCTATTTCTTTGAAGAAATTATAAAAGTCTAATGGATATTCGGCATTGAAATCGTTCACAACAGCCATAGCGTTCCATTCTACTCCATGTTTTTTCAGGAGATTGATCCCTTGCATCACTTTGACGAAGGAGGGCTTCCCCATTTTATTTTTACGATATTCATCGTGAAATTCTTGAGGTCCATCAATCGAAACGCCTACCAGCCAGTTATTTTCTCGGAAGAACTCGCACCATTCATCGGTCAGCATGGTTCCGTTGGTTTGGATGCAGTTATCGATCGTTCGTCCGCGGGCGTATTTCTTTTGCAGCTCCATCGCCTTTTTATAAAAAGAAAGCGGACGCATCAGCGTTTCTCCACCGTGCCAGGTAAAAAGCACTTGAGGCATGGTTTGAGAGTTGATATACTCGTCGATAAACTTTTCCAGTAGCTCATCGCTCATTACATGTTTCGGGTTTTCTTTGTATAGATTCGCCTTTTCCAAATAATAGCAGTATTCGCATGCGAGGTTGCATACGGCTCCCACGGGCTTTACCATGACATAAAGCGGTTTGGCAAAAGGTGCATAAGTTGTTGCTTTCATGACTGCAAATTTAGATAAACTAAATGAAAAAAATGATCTCCCACCTCTGTTTATAAGGATTATTAAAGAAAAGAGTCTTACAAGTTTTAAATATTGATAAAATGTTTCTTTTAAGTCCGAATCAGTTGTACCTTTGTACCCAGAATTTAATGAAACAATGAACGTGAATAAGATTTTGCCTTTTGTGCTTTTGCTTCCCTTTCTAGCTTCGTGTACTCATAAGTATAAGATAGAAGGAACATCTTCAGTAAATGGTCTGGATGGAAAAATGTTATATCTGAAGACTTTGAGGGATGGAGAATGGACAAAACTGGACTCGGCTGAAGTAGTGCATGGATCATTTTCAATGAAAGGGAAAATCGATTCTGTACAAATGACAACACTTTATATGGATGACGAAAGTGTCATGCCGGTTGTGTTGGAAAGTGGCAAGATCGTTATTACCATTAGCAATACCGACCTTAAAGCGGTTGGAACTCCTTTGAACACAGCATTGTATGACTTTATTGCAAAGAAGAATGCAATGGAAGAAAGCATCGGTGAACTGGAAAGAAAAGAAACCCGTATGGTGATGGATGGCGCTGATCTGGAAGAAGTTCATGAACAGTTACTTGCAGAAGGAGATTCACTGATGAAAGCGATGAATCAATATGTCAAGACTTTCATCTCGGATAATTATGAAAATGTATTAGGACCTAATGTATTTATAATGCTTTGCAGCTCTTTGCCATATCCTATTATGACTCCACAAATAGATGATATAATAAAGGATGCTCCCTATTCTTTTAAGAGTAATAAGATGGTGCGAGAGTTCTTGACGAAGGCCAAAGAGAACATGCAATTGATAGAAGAGCATCAACGGATGCAACAAAATGTAGGTTCGAAGAAATAAATCTTGAGTTTTTTGCGTATTTTTGCATAAAACTCAAGATAAGATGAAAACGTCCTTTTCTATTCGTATTGCTTTTTTCTTTATTCTTTCTTTTTTGGCAGTTTCCTGTCATAGAGATACGGACGCTCTCAACATGACTTTTTCAAAAGTGGAAAAGTGTATGGATCTATGTCCGGATAGTGCTCTAAACCTATTAAAAGGTATTCATGATCCTGAAAAATTGTGGGGTGAGTCACAAGCGACTTATGCTCTTCTGATGACGCAGGCAATGGATAAGAACTATATGAAGTTTAGTTCGGATTCGTTGATTGCATTAGCTCTGAATTACTATACAATAACTCAGACCTCCCCAATAATGTATGCAAAGGCTCTATTTTATCATGGAAGAGTTATGCTTGAATTGGATAAGGAGGAAGAAGCCTTGAAATCTTTTCTTGCGGCAAAAGATGTTTATGAGAGAACTAAGGATCATAAAATGTTGGCATTGATTCTTGAAGAAATAGGCATGATTAACCGAAGGCAGGAGCTATTTGATGATGCTTTATCCTATTTTCGAGAAGCATTGGATACCCATATACGGCTGAAGGATTCTCTTGGGATTATTAGTGTTAGTCAAAATATTGCTAGAGTTTATTTGTTTAAATCTCAATGGGATAGCTGTTCTTATTATTACAATAATGCTTTGGAAATAGCCGTAAAAAAGAATTTGTCTGAAATTTCAATTTTGCATGAATTGGGTATTTTATATCGTTCTATGCAAGAATTATCGGAAGCAGAACGTTATTTTTTAGCTGCTTATGAAAAAGAAACTGATGAAGAGAAAAAATATATGGAATGCTTGTCTTTGGGATATTTGTATATGCAAATGGGACAGACCGAAAATGCTAGAAAATATTTAAAGATGAGTGCTAAATCTTCTAAGGCATATACGCAAATTAGTGCATTTGATTGTTTGTATTTTCTAGAAAAAGATATTGATAATTTTGAAGAAGCGATTATCTACCATGAAAAAGCGGACTCTATCGTGAATGTATTGGATGAAGTCGATTCGCAGGAGTTGATAACAGAACTGCAAAAGCAATACGAGAACGAGAAACTCCGGAATGATAATCTACAACTGAAAGTGGACCGTACAGTTTTTATATTTTGCGGTACGGTTATTTTCCTGATTGTGGCCTTCTATATGTGTTATTACTACTACAAAAGTAAAAATCACAGGAAGAAGATTGCCGAAATCGAATCCCAGATTAGAGATAATGAAGAGGAGATAAAGCGATATCAGCAGGAGATGGAAGAAATCCAGGAGTTGAAAGATCAAGTACTGGAAGAGAACCGCATACTGGAAGAAAATCGAATGAAGGTGGGCGAGTTGAATGGAAAGATTGTACTTCTAAGTATGCAGAACAAAAACTTATCGGGACTATTGAAAGAACTGGGAGGAGAATTAACTGTCGGACCCTCTTCTGAACAGTACATATCCGCTTTTCGTCTGCTGCTTGCTATCAAAGAGGGAACATTAAGAGGTAAATTGTCTAATGGAGAACGCTATAAATTGTTTAGCCTGTTTGATTTACTCTATTCTAATTACGTTACCCGGTTGCTTGACAAAACTCCTTTATTAACTAAACATGATCTTGAGATCTGTTGCTTTCTTAAATTTGGACTGACCAATGAAGAACTGGCGCGTATTTTTCAGACCTCTTCCGATTCTGTTACCAAAGCAAAAGGAAGGCTGAAAGGTCGATTAGGCATTTCTCCACAAGAAGATTTGAATGTGTTTTTAAGGGATTTTTGATAAATAAAAAATGAATTGTCCGGGTCATTAATAGAACGCTAATCTGTATTTGATTGAAATGTAAGTGTTTACGAAAAATCAGGCGCACTGATTTTGTCCGGGTGACTTTTTTTGTGTTTTCGGATGCATGCTGTACTTTTGACACAACAAAAACCAAATAGCTATATGAAAAATCCTAATGAATTATCTGCCGCCTCTTCTTTGAGAGGTGACGAATTGCAGTTAATAGAACAAAAAGCCAGCATTGTTGTCGGAATAGCAAATTCTCGCACCAGGTTACGGATAGGAATTCTATTAAGTAAATATTCAGAGTATCAGGTGGATTATATATCCTCCGAGAGTGAGATCGGTAAACTGATTGAAGAAGCCGACTTGATTATTGGTGCAGGGATTACCGCTTACGAAGGGGTATTGCGCCGAAAGCCGGTGATTGTAGTGGGTGATTATGGCTTGGGAGGTCTGGTTACTCCGGATACATTCCGCAAGCATTATAACAATCGGTTTAGAGGGAAGATTAATGGTGTCAGAAATGAATCTTTCTCATTAGAGAATTTAGAAAAGGAAATTTATAAAAGTTTTAATTTGACTTTTCAAGAATTACAAATGATGTCAAACCAAACTATAACCTTGCAAAACATCTAAATATCTGAATTTCTTAATTTAATAGTTTGATGCATAAAACTGGTTAGGAATATGGGGGTGCGTGAGCATCCCCATATTTATATAAGATTATGTACTGACTATCGGTCTTGATCTTCGTTTTTCACCATTCCCTTGTATTGTTCCGGCAGGGCGCTTTCAACCGCAGCGTAGGCCTCTGCCATGGTTGCCTTGATATTTTCCATTCCTTTCCCTTTGGGAGGAATAGGCTCGTGAATAGTCAGAATCATGCGATGACGGTGTATCCATTTGCCTGTGCGTGGCAGAATCTCGAATGAGCCGTCAATGGTGACGGGTACAACCGCCAACTGTAAATCATCAGCCAACTGGAAAGCGCCTTTCTTAAAGTATCCCATGTGTCCTGTAAATGTACGCGCTCCTTCAGGAAAGACTACGAGAGAAACCCCATCTTTCAATGAGTCTTTTGCCTGCCGGATTGTTTCCAATACTTTTTTAGGACCAGATCT
>ENA-OOZR01001614-OOZR01001614.1-human-gut-metagenome-genome-assembly--contig:-NODE-1614-length-11174-cov-2.577030_pt1 | contig 11174 bp, 10 predicted proteins | sample MGYA00241045_ERZ501406 | MGnify/ENA primary metagenome ERZ501406 (study PRJEB25962, sample SAMEA2042920) | human gut metagenome | biome: human gut; feature: human-associated habitat; material: faeces...
GCCGGCCAAGCCTACGCTACCAAGGCGCCACCGGCGCCTTGGCTTAGCGCTGCGGTTTCGTCTGCGTGTTTCGCTGTTGTCCTGCTCCGCACGCCTCCGCGCTTCTTCTTACTTTCGGATGCCGAGCTTGGCGATAATGGCGCGGTAGCGCTCGATGTCCTTGGCCATCAGATAGTCCAGCATCTTACGGCGCTTACCGACCATCTTGAGCAGGCCGCGGCGGCTGTGGTGATCCTTGGCGTGCACCTTGAAGTGCTCGGTAAGGTGGTTGATGCGGGCCGTGAGAAGAGCGACCTGGACTTCAGGAGAGCCGGTATCGCCTTCGGCGCGCTGGAACTTAGCAACGATCTCAGACTTGGTCAGTTCAGACATGGATATTCCTGTCAAAGATGAAAGAACTTGCGGACACGAGCGTTGTGACTCGAGCCGTGAAAGCGGGCATTTTAGACATCGAGCGAGCGACGTGCAAGCGCAACAGTCTTTATTTTTTTATTCGCTCGATATCCAAAACGAAATTAAAGGAGGGTCACCGATCGTCGGACTTGCGGAAACGCTTTTCAAGCGCAGCGACGAAGCGCGAAATCGTGAGCGTGAGCGTGAGGTAGATGATGGCAACGCAGGTCCAAATTTCAAGCGTGCCGTAGGTCTCAGCAATGATGAGCTGCCCGGAGCGCGTGAGTTCTTCAAAGCCGATTACCGAAACGAGGGACGAATCCTTCAGCATGGCAATGAATTCATTGCCGAGCGGCGGAATGATGCGCTTAAAGGCCTGCGGCAGCACGATGTAGCGCATGGTCTGTCCGTAGGTCATGCCGAGAGAAAGACCGGCGCGGAACTGCCCCTGAGAGATGGACTGAATGCCGCCGCGGAAGATTTCGGCAATGTATGCGCCGGAGTTAAGCGAACAGGCGGTAACGGCTGCGATAAACGGGTCAATGCGGTGGCCGATGATATTGGGCAGCGCAAAGTAGATGATGAAGATCTGAATGAGGAGCGGCGTGCCGCGGATGCAGTCGACGTAGACCTTGGCGGGCAGACGCAGGAGCGGGGACTTGGAAAGCTGAGCAAGGCTCGCAACGAGACCGATCAGGAGGCCCAGGCCCACGGCAAGGGCCGTAATTTCAAGCGTCAGACCCGCGCCTCGCAGAAGGAGCGGAATGCTGTGGATGATTAGGGAAAAATCAAATTCCATGGCCTTCGTGGTGTATGAATGGGGGTTGATGAATGAGTGCGGTGCTCTATTTCAGCTTCGGGCAGCCAGTGTGAAATGAGCTGCAGGATTCTACACAGATGTAGTATCACGAACGCGGTCGACCGGCTTTCGATCGACCGCGTCGTGCGGAATACGTTAAAGATTCAATGACAAAGCGCAAATACGGGCGCTTTGATCGTTCGAATTATTCCTGGAACCACTTCTTGTAGATCTTGTCGACTTCGCCGGAAGCCTTGAGTTCTGCGTAGGCCTTGTTGAGTTTGTCAAGCAGAGCCGTGTTGCCCTTCTTCACGCAGAAGCCGAACTCTTCAGCGTCGGCAATGTAGGGCGGAATCGTGAGCTGCTGGGCAGCCTTGGGCTGATTCTTAAGATAGTAGGCGAGCACGGGGCGGTCGAGCACAACGGCCGAGGCGTTGTGCGAGAGCAGATCCATGAAGGCTTCGCTCGTCGTATTGAAGCTCGAAACCTTGGCGCCCTGAATGTCCTTGGCCTTATCTGCGCCGGTCGTGCCGATCTGGACGGCAAGGCGCTGGTTCTTCAGGTCGTCGAACGTCTTGAACTTTTCTGCGTCCGTGCGATGGATCAGCATCGAGAGACCGGACGTGTAGTAGGGCGTCGTAAAGTCAACGCGCTTCTGACGTTCCGGCGTGATGGAAACGCCGGCAGCAACCACATCAACATTGCCCGTCATCAAAGCCGGGATCAGTGCGTCAAAGCCCATGTTGAGAATCTGCACGTCAAAGCCGGCTTTCTGACCCACTGCACGGATGAGGTCCATGTCAAAGCCCGTGTAGTCCTTCGTCTGCGTGTCGAGGAATTCAAACGGCGCAAAGGTGGGTTCCGTGCCGACGCGAAGCAGGTCGCGGGCCTGAGCCGCGGCGGACCCGATTGCAAGAGTGGCGGCAGCGCATGCGCAGAGGACGATTTTCTTGAACTGCATGATGAATGTCTTCTTTTTTGAGTTGAAGGATTAAGGGCGCTGCGGCGTTCAATTGCGGAAATTTCCGGTATGCGGAGTCCGAGCGTCGTCACTTAAATGTGAGGTTCAATGCTTTGCATCTTAATCAGCTCGAAGAACTTTGAACGCCTTGCAGATCTCTGCGGGGCATAAAAAAACACGCGCATTTGCCGAAACCCTTGTAGCGGGTTGTTTGCGTGAAGATTCGTTGAAAGAATGCGCGGGGCGCGTCGACAGCAAATATCAATATGTCGACAAAAAAGGCCTGAAAAAAAGCGCGGGCTTTCACGAAACCTGCGCCTTGATTTGCGGCTTGACTTCGATTGATTTTTTATGCGCTCGCTGCTGCGTCGCTCTTTTCTGCGGGTTCAGCCGTTTTGCGCCAGGCAGGCGTTGCCTTGGCCTTCTTTTCTGCAATATCCAGAATGCGTTCGTGTTCAGCGAGCTCTTCGGGCGAGGCCTTAATGACGATGCTGGCATCGAAGGCAGGCATCGGGGGAAGGTTGTCAATGTCTTCGTTGACGAGCGTAAGCGTGTCCTGTCCGCGTGAAAGCGACAGATAGACCTCAGCGAGCAGCTCCGCGTCGAGCAGAGCGCCGTGGAGCGTACGGTTGGAGTTGTCGATTTCATAATAACGGCAGAGACTGTCAAGACTAACCGCACGGCCAGGCAAAAGCTTTTTGGCGAGCTTCACCGTATCAATGACCTGACAATAGTCAGAAATCTTTCCGCGGCCGCAGCGGCCAAGTTCCATATCGAGAAAGCCGGTGTCGAATGCTGCGTTGTGAATGACGAGTGTGGAGCCCTTCACAAAATCAATGAACTTATCGGCGATTTCGGCAAACTTCGGCTTGTCCTGCAGGTATTCCGTCGTAATGCCGTGAATGGCGACGGCCTCTTCAGGTACCTCGCGTTCCGGATTGACGAAAATCTGCAGATGATGTTCATCAGTGCTTCGCATCATGCGGCCTTCAATGGCAACGCAGCCGATTTCAATGATGCGGTCGCCGTTTTGGGCGTCCAGGCCCGTCGTTTCCGTATCGAGCGTGATAAGGCGGTTGGGTGAAGCCATGGGAGATCTCCTCCTGAACCAAATGCTGAAGCCGAGTACGAAAAAGCCCGGCACAATTTTTTTGCCGGGCTAGCGTGCTGGAGCGGGCGAAGGGAGTCGAACCCTCGTCATCAGCTTGGGAAGCTGAGGTAATAGCCGTTATACGACGCCCGCGTTTTACAGGATTTTGAAGGAAGTCTGCTCACTCCTCTTCCTGTGAGGGAGGAATTATGCCCCAAAGAGGTCAATTTTGCCAATTGCCAGCATTGCTTCCATCCGAGGCCGATCAGATCTTTGGGCGACAGCGTGGCGAGCGGCGACAAAAGATCATGACGCCAAGCAGTTTATGAAAATAATGACATCTCTGACAGTTTGGGGGCTTCGGCAGATAAAAAATGACGAAGGAGGTCAGTGCGCTATTGCACCAAAAGCGATTCGAAGATGATCTGCAAATTCGACTGCAGTCATCTCGCCTAAGGCAGCGTTGAAGCGGATGTTTTTCAGCTCCAGCATCTCTGTGCGGTCTGGGACGATGGTTCCGGCATGCTCTCGAGGCAAATTTTTGGTCTTCACACTTGCGAAGAGTGTTTGCAGCCTGGTGCGGGGCAAAGCCCAAGGCACTGGTAAAAGCATTCGATCTCAAAATCTTCGGCAGCGCTTTGCCCTGAGTCTTTGAGAGTCAGCGCGGCGGCGTCCTGCTGCACAGGGGGCCGCGGACAGTTGGCTAATCGGCATGCTGACACGAAAACAGCGCGAGGATTTCGCGCTGTTTGAGATGATTCCGATGAAAAGGACTTGGAAAGGAGAAAGCACTGGCTCCCGCTAATTTGGGTTAAAGCGGCTCACCATCTTTGCGAAGAATTGCAAGATAGTTCTCATAAGCAAATACTCGACTGCGGTGTTTGCCTGTGGTTTCTTGCAAGATGCCGAGTTCAACAAACCTCAAGATCAATTTGGATGCTGTTGGAAATGACAGTTTAAGTTGTTGTGCAGTTGTTTTAATTTCGATTATTGGTTTGTGTTCGAGATATTCCAAGAAATTCAGCAAGCGCTGCTGGGTGGATTTTCTGGTTGTTGCATTGACAACCGTTTGAGAGTCGTTGTCATGCAAGTCACGCAATTTTTGAATGGAGCTGATCGTATCCGTGAGCGCTGCACTGGCGGCAATCAAGAAAAATTTGATCCATGCTTCGTAGTTTCCGTCTTGTCGTACAGCCATCATGTGAGCGTAATAATCTCCTCGATGGAGCTTCAAAAAATAGGAGATGTACAAGAGGGGAGAAGTGAGTACTTTGGCGTGGATGAGATACAGAAGAATCAGTAATCGTCCAATACGTCCATTGCCGTCCAGGAAAGGATGAATCGTTTCGAATTGATAGTGAATCAATGCGGCGTTGATGAATGGATCGAGTCTCGGTGGTTCCTGATGGAAAAACTTTTCCAAATCAGATAAAGCTTGATGCATGTCCTCAAGATTCGGAGGTACATAGCTAGCTGAGGTTAAGGAGCAGCCTGTTGGACCGATCCAATTTTGAGACGATCTAAATTCCCCCGGATTTTTGTCTCGGCCACGGCTATGGGTAAGTAGCACCTGATGCGTTTCGCGCAAGAGTCTCATGCACAGCGGGAGCCCTTTGGGGTTTGAGTCCTTCATTTGCTCAACAGCAAAGAATATAGCCTCAACATTGTCAATCACTTCAGTGACATCACGGTTCGCGTTCCTATCAATCGTTGGATCGAGAATGTCATCAAGGGTGGCCTGTGTCCCTTCAATTTGTGATGAAAAGAGCGCCTCCCTGCGAACGTACATTGCGAGGAATAAGGATAAGTCGGGAATGGAGGACGCTAGACCGTGTAGGAGACCAATGTCAGCGTAAATTTTGCATAGAAGAGCGGTCATCTCCCTGTCGATTACAACCGGAGGTTCAGGAGGAAGAGGCGTAGGTTGGAAAGAAAAGAACGTTTGAGCCCCGGACAGGTTTGGACGCAACCGGCCTGAGCGTGCGGATCGACAAATCATTGCGAAACCTTTAATAAGGGGATTCATTATTAAAGTTTATGCGATAAATCTTTAATAGTGGAAGAGCTTATTAAAGATTTTGACTTTGCTGACCGTTATGAACCCATCGAGGAGCTTGAAGTAAACCTGCGATTGGCGGCCGGCAGGAGAGAAGAAGCGGGTGACTAGGTTCCAAATCTCACGCGAAATATGCACGTCTTGGGGCAAACAAGACTTTTTGCCGAAGCCCGCTCGAATAGGCTGAAGCTGCGAGCGAAACGCAGCGCGAGGCCGCCAGAGACTGGCGCACATTTGCAAATTTCGAATTGACAAAAAACCCCGAACCAGAACTATCCAGATCGGGGGGCTTTTTTGGCTTCTGATGGCCTATCTTATGGCCGTGCAGCACAGCAGCTTTGAAACGTCTGCGGTACAAGAAATCTTGGCGGAAGGAGAGGGATTCGAACCCTCGATACGGAATTTCCGTATGCCGCCTTTCCAGGGCGGTACAATCAACCACTCTGCCATCCTTCCATAATGTGCTCGGCTGTGAGCTGCAGCGCCGTGGTGAAGGCTTTTCTGCAGGTTGGGCAGGTACCCGAAACCGAGAAACAGGAATATACCAAAGAACGAAAGGTTTGTCACGAGTGACTGAATAAAAAAGACGGCGAAAGTTGAAATTTCCCGTCTTGTGTTTTCGGAGCTGATCAGCATGTCATTGAAGATCTTTGATTATCGCTGTGAAAACCATCACGTGTTTGAGGCATGGCTGCGTTCGGAAGTGGATGCCGGCCCAAGCGCATGCCCAGTCTGCGGCTCATTGGTTCTCTCAAGATTGCCGAGTGCTCCTGCAGTGAGAGCGGCAGAAGCCTCCGCTTCTTCCCAATCCGCGGCTCCTGCTGCGTCCCTCTCTGATCTGCTGACGGCACTGCGTCATGCCGCCATGAAGGCCCGCGATGTCGGCGAGGATTTTCCGGAAACGGTGCGTGCAATGGCGAGCGGAGCTGCTGCATGCGAATCCGTACGCGGGAAATGCACGCCGCGAGAGGAAGCGGAACTGCGCGCCGAAGGCATTGACGTGCTGGCGCTTCCAAAAGATTGGTTTGAACCAATGAACTGAGAAAAGCCTTTTCTTAAGGTCCTTGCAAACGGCTCGAGGCTAAAATCTTGCCTCGCCTCTTCCAGAAAAAGCCTTGCCGGACGATAGGCTGGAAGTCGGTCCGGTATTCCAAAAAGTCCGCCAATAAATCTTAGAGAGCTGTGCGATGGAACAATTTCCCGCTGCCAAAGAAACCCAACCGCATGGTCCCGCTGATTTGACCGACCAGAGCACCGTCTTTCTGATGCTCGAAGAACTCGGCATCGCTTCCATGCAGCGTGATTGGCTTGAAGCCAATGCACCGGAGTCGGATGACTGCAAAGATGCGGCCGAGCAGGCTGAAGAGTTTTTCGACGACATCGCGAACCTCTTCCTCGGACAGGGCGGCGATGATCGTGTTGCGCCGAACGGCTGGGCGGGGAGTGCACTGACGAAAAATCTTCGAGAAGCGGTTTGTGCCTATGCCGGACATGACGTTTTCGAGAACGTCGATGATGAAGCGGTAGTGCGCCGTACGTTGGATGCGTATCTCACATCGCTCAAACTGCTCACTCAGCAGCAGGAGGAACTTGCGCGCAGCGGCACAAAGATGAGTCCGGCGGAATACATCACACTGATGATCGCCTGGTCCGGCGTCTTCTCGGGTTCCCGTAAGTCTTTGGAGCTCTCCGCGCCTTATAGACCCACCTTCTGAGTAGAAATTTAGGTCAAATGAACTAGTCATTTGTCCTAAATGCTCGATAACCCTTAGATATCAGCGTCTGATCAAATGTTGATGTTGACTTTGTAAAAGTCGGTTTCCCTATGCCGGATTCTATCGATACACTCGTTAGAAGTTGGAAATCACCGAAGACCTGAGCAAACACAATCAAGCTCTGAGTAAGCAGAGGCACGAACACCCGCAAAGGATGGCTCGACTTAGGTTTTAAGGGACATCAAGATCCAAGGCAATTCCAACGCATCATCAACCCACTTAAGGAAGATCGTCATGGAATCGCTAAACGGGGTGAATGCAATCACCATCGTATTTGCGGCGCTGTGCATCTTTGCCATCGCATACCGTTTCTACGGTTTGTGGGTGGCGCAAAAGGTGCTCAACATCAATGCGGCGCGCGAAACCCCTGCAAACCGCTTTGAGGACGGCAAAGACTACGTCCCCACTAATAAATACGTGCTCTTCGGGCATCACTTTGCCGCCATTGCGGCTGCCGGTCCGCTGCTCGGTCCGGTGCTAGCAGCGCAGTTCGGCTATCTGCCTGGTCTGCTTTGGATCTTGATCGGCTGCGTGCTGGCCGGCGGCGTGCACGACATGGTCGTGCTTTTCTGCTCGGTTCGCCACCGCGGGAAGTCTCTGGCCTACATCGCTTCGCAGGAAATTGACACCACTACGGGCCGCGTTGCTGCGTGGGCTGTGCTGGCCATTTTGCTGCTCACGCTGGCAGGTCTTTCGATTGCTGTCGTGAACGCGATGCACAATTCGCTCTGGTCGACCTACACCGTCTTCTGCACGATTCCTATCGCCGTTTTGATGGGGCTTTACATGCAGGTTTGGCGTAAGGGCGACGTGCGCGGCGCGACCATCATGGGCGTCGTACTGCTCTTCCTCTGCATCCTTTCGGGCCCGTGGGTTGCCTCGCACCCCGAGTACTTCGGATGGCTCGACATCGATAAGCCTGAGATGAGCCTCATCATCCCGGCTTACGGTTTCCTCGCTTCGGTTCTGCCGGTGTGGCTCCTGCTCCTTCCGCGCGATTACCTCTCCACCTTCCTGAAGATCGGCACGATCGGCGCGCTGGCCATCGGCATCGCCTTCGTGATGCCTACGTTCCACATGCCGGCCATTACGGAATTCATCCACGGCGGCGGCCCGATCATCGGCGGTCCGGTTATTCCGTTCCTCTTCATTACCATCGCCTGCGGTGCGCTTTCGGGCTTCCATGCCACTATCGGCACGGGCACGACGCCGAAGATGATCAACAATGAAAAGGATGTTCTGTTTGTCGGGTACGGCGCAATGCTGATGGAGGGCTTCGTGGCCGTCATGGCGCTCGTTGCTGCCTGCGTGCTCGTTCCGGCTGACTACTTTGCCATCAATGCTCCGGCAGAAAAGTTTGCCAAGCTCGGCATGGATGTTGTTGAACTCCCGACGCTTGAAGCAGAGGTTCAGGAAAACCTGATGCACCGTCCGGGCGGCTCTGTGTCGCTCGCCGTAGGCATGGCTCACATCTTCTCGAAGATCCCGGCCATGGAAAGCCTGATGGCCTATTGGTATCACTTCGCCATCATGTTTGAAGCCGTGTTCATTCTGACTGCAGTGGATGCCGGCACCCGTGTGGGCCGCTTCTTCCTGCAGGAAATGGTGGGCAAGGTTTGGCCGCGCTTCGCCGATAAGGATTGGTGGCCCGGCATCATCATCACCTCTGCGGTCTTTACCGGCGCATGGGGCTACCTCGTCTACTCGGGAGACATCGGTTCGATCTGGCCGCTCTTCGGTATCTGCAATCAGCTGCTTGCCTCTGTGACGCTTCTGATCGGTACGACCGTCATCATCCGCATGAATCATGTCAAGTATGCGTGGACGACTGGTGCGCCCGGCATTCTGATGACTTTCATCACTTTCTGGGCCGGTATTTGGCTGATCATCAATCAGTATCTGCCGTCTGGTCAGTATCTGCTGGCCTTCCTCTCGGCGCTCGTGATGTGCCTCATGCTCTTCGTGATCGTGGGCGTCCTTCGCCGCTGGATGGTACTTCTCAACATCCACACCACCGTCAAAGATAAGTACGGCGTGGAAGTGAAGACCATCGTCGAGGAATAACTATCGGCAAGGATTGCTGGAGCCGCACGGTCGTCATTAAAAACCGTCGGCTCCGACGATCCGGACTCTCTTCAAGCACTCGTGCGGTTTGCGCTGCCGAGTGCTTTTCTCATGTTGGAATGACCTGTATCGTAGACGATGTACGCTGCGATGCTTGCTGCAATGCCCGCCTATAATCCGGCCTTCAGACCTGCCTTTAGCGGCAGAAAGCGTTCAGTTTTTTCTTTGAGGAGGCCCACGGGAGCATCATGTCCAGCAATCAATACGAAACACTCCTCAAGGATATTTATGAACGGGGAGCGCACAAATCGGACCGTACCGGCACGGGCACGCGCTCGCTATTTGGCTGCCAGATGCGCTTTCCGCTGGCTGACGGCTTTCCGCTTGTGACCACCAAGAAGCTCCATCTGCGTTCGATTATTTACGAACTGCTCTGGTTCCTCTCGGGCTCAACGAACATCAAGTACCTCCATGACCACAAGGTGACGATTTGGGACGAGTGGGCCGACGAAAACGGCGAACTCGGGCCGGTCTACGGCCGGCAGTGGCGTGCTTGGCCTACTTTGGACGGCCGCACGATTGACCAGATCTCAGAGGTGCTCGAGCGCATCAAGAAGAACCCCGATTCTCGGCGTCTGTTGGTAACGGCCTGGAATCCGGCTGAAGTGGACAAGATGGCGCTGCCGCCTTGTCACTGCCTCTTTCAGTTTTATGTCGCCGACGGGCGGCTTTCCTGCCAGCTTTATCAGCGCAGCTGCGACATGTTTCTCGGCGTGCCGTTCAATATTGCAAGCTATGCGCTTTTAACGCATATGGTCGCGCAGCAGTGTGATCTCGAACCGGGCGATTTCGTCTGGACGGGCGGCGACTGCCATATTTACGACAATCATCTTGAGCAGACGGCGTTGCAGCTCTCCCGCGAACCGCGTCCCTATCCGAAGCTCGTGATCAAGCGTCGTCCGGCGTCTCTTTTTGAATATGAGTATGAGGACTTTGAATTCGAGGGCTACGATCCATGGCCGGGCATCAAGGCGCCGGTAGCTGTTTAAATCCGATTAACCCCCAAGTTTCTCGCGGAACCTTCAACCATGATTGAACTTATTGCCGCTGCTGCGCGCACCGGCGTCATCGGCGCCGAAAACAAGCTGCTCTGGCGCATCCCAGAGGATTTTGCCTTCTTCAAAAAGACAACGATGGGTTCGCCCGTGGTGATGGGAAGCCGTACTTGGGCTTCAATCGGACGGGCGCTCCCTGGGCGGCTCAACGTGATTGTGTCGCGACGCCTGCAGCCTGCGGACATCTCGGTGAAGAACGTCGTGGTCGTGAAGTCGCTCAATGAAGCACTCTCGCTCGCTCAGGCGCGCTCTCGTACAGGGCGTGTTTTTGTGATCGGCGGCGGTGAAATCTACCGCCGGACGATCGCCATTGCCGATCGAGTGTGGCTCACCAAGATCGATCACGACTTTGAGGGGGATACCTATTTCCCGACCATTCCTCGCGGACGATTCAGAGGGGAATGTTTCCGTACGCTCTTGCCCTCTGCGAAGCGTCCTTGGCGGGTGGATTTTGAGTGCTGGACGAAACGTTCAGGCGCTTAACGCCTTCTCAAAAAAGATGTCCACAGCGAGCCCGGCAGTGCAAATGCGTTTCCGGGCTTTTTGCTGAGTCATTGTGACCGTCCGCCGTTGGCGGCGGCGCACGGCTCTTCGACCAGCATAAGTCTTCGATGCTCAAACTTTTCCACAGGGGCAATGCGGTTTTTGTCCACAGATTCTGTGCATAAGTTAAGAACGTTCGGGGGAGAAGATTCGCCTTCCCCTCAAAATCAGATGCTTAAGGAGATGCTTAAAAATTAAGCATCTGTAAATTACTCATCTATTTGATATAAAAAGGTTTATTGGCGAATTCACAATCAACAGACAACAAAAAAGAGCCGTTGAATTTCTTCAACCGCTCCTAACTTATCTGCCTCAAAAACGAATGGTGCGCCAGGCAGGATTCGAACCCACGACCCTCTGGTTCGTAGCCAGATACTC
>ENA-OOZR01001615-OOZR01001615.1-human-gut-metagenome-genome-assembly--contig:-NODE-1615-length-11159-cov-1.861221_pt1 | contig 11159 bp, 10 predicted proteins | sample MGYA00241045_ERZ501406 | MGnify/ENA primary metagenome ERZ501406 (study PRJEB25962, sample SAMEA2042920) | human gut metagenome | biome: human gut; feature: human-associated habitat; material: faeces...
TTTCTTGCCGAAAGTCTTCTTACCGCTTTCGATAAAACGCGGTGCTTTAAAACCGGTGAATGAATTAAATACATCATTGGGAGCAAAAGTTACTAATGCTTCCGGCAGCGCCAGCTTTACGCGCACCATATTCCAACCAGCGGCAGGATCGATATTTGGATTATCCAGTTGGTTATAATACGCCATAGTTGCTTTCTTCTTGCTTTCAAATTGATAATACTTACCATCCTGATACAAGGTGCTCGGCACTTTCTTTTCGCCACCACCTAAAAATCCGGCAATTGCAAAAAGCGGATTGATAAAACCGAGAGCCGCCAATGCGGTATTAGGCTGGCTTTGCAGCATTGTATAATCCATACGCTTGCCGTTCTGTACTGCAAGAATCTTTTTAGCGTAGTTATACTCGTATTCAACATAATAATTTCCAGACGACATTATGTTTCTGTAGTCTGCTGCTTTAGGCTGTTCTGCATAGCAGGTTGCAGAAAGTGTTGCTAACGCAAGGGTTAGCGATAAGAGTTTTTTCATTGTGTAGACCTCCAATATATTTTGTCATTTATAAAATTTCCAATCCGCAAATTTTACAACAAAATCAGTTCCATTATGAAATTGATTTTCTATTTCTGTTACATTTAAACTTCTCCATCTTACTGTATTTTTCCAATCATAATTACAATCAGTAAAATTAATCGTATTCCCATTGACACTTGTTATAACTATCGTATGCCCATCATTTTTGTACCTAACAACATCACCTGAACTTAAATTTCTTAATTCAGATTTATTTTTTCTCTTATAATTATTAAAATTATAAGTTTCTACTTTTTTCCCTAATAGCATACTAACTACTTTCATTGCATAGTCATGACATTTATTATTATGATTACCCTCTCTAAATTTACTGTAATCCGGATAAGTTTTTCTTATTGTACTAAAATCATAATTAGGCAATTCTTTAAATATCTCCCTAGTTACCCAACCTTCTTTCATCCCACCACTATTCGTTTTATAACGAATATGGTACGAACTTCCGGTTTCTTCAAAAACTGTAACCGGATCTGCTGTATCTACGCGTCCTTTTTTCACTGTCAAATTGGCATTTTCAAAAACATCACAGTTACGCTTCGGCCATTCACGCCATTCATTATATCTTTCATCTTCACCCGGTTCCCTGCGTTCTAATTTCCACTTCTGCGCAGCAGAACCATTGTATTGGAATAATTGTATCCTAGTATTATTAGCACTGCCACCACCGGAGACATCTAAAACGCCGTTAACATTTTTGGGCTGAATAATATAATAACCATTACCTGCATCAAGGAACCTGAACTCCTGGCAAAAGCCACTATAGTCCCATAAAGTTATCGGATTGCCATTTGCATTGGAGCCATTGTGGTTATTCAAAGCTAAACCGGAATTTTCCGCAGTAATTTTATAATACCCATTATTTAATTTAGTAACCTGCCATTTTTGATGGCTTTTCTGCTTATGATTCTGCGAATTCTTGCTATATATTACAACAGGTGTACTATGGTCTTTGCTGGCGTTTAAAACTGTAAGCTCAGAATTAGGTGCACACTGCGGCTGAATTGAATATAATCCATTATCCACATTTACAGGCACGGGAGCAGCAGAGGTCTGAATAAATCTCCATTTTTGATAATTATTATTTTCTCTGGTCCAAACAACTACATTAGTCTGAGCAGCTGCACTATTATTAGCACACGCTACAGCAATACCTTCCTTTGCCAATGGTTCAATGAATACTCCGGCATCATTGTTACGTCTTATCGCTCTAAACTTTTGACATTTGCCGTTAGCTGCTTCTTTTTCATACTGCCATATATTACTGCCGTTACTTGTTTGTCCGAATTTTAAATCCACATAACCATTACAGCCTGTTCTAAGCGTAAAATAGCCATTACCAACATTATTAACGTAAAATCTCTGCGCTACATTACCATTGCTGTTGTACAATTTAATATTTACTTCGTTACCTTCTCTGGCACCATCTACATCAAGACGCATACTTTCGTTAGCCAAAGGAGCAATTTCATACCAACCATTAGGAATATTAAATACGGTATAGCTATCAGTTATAGTTGGTTTCATGCTATTCAATTTTGTACGTAATTGTGATAAATCTGTTGACGTAAATTTCTTATCGTCGTTCATATCTGCATTATAGTGATAAAAGCCAGATACCTTCATTCCAGCCACATATTGACTAAGCAATTTATAGTCTGCTTCATCAATCTTGCCATCTCTATTTGCATCGCCCTTTAAAATCGGTTTCGGAGGATTAAGAAAATACACAAGCAGATTATAATCAACATAATTTATAATTCCATCATTATTCATATCTGCATCTTTTTTGTTGATAGCTATAGCACTATTTCGCAAATATTGCTCTAACAGTTTTAAGTCATCACTATTAACGCTGCCATCACCATTTACGTCACCTTTTAATCCTGTACTGAAAATGGTACTAGAAACTGTATTTGAAGCATTTATCCATCCAATAGCTCTATACTGCCCTTTACCATACGAATATACCTGTTGCATACTTCCCTGTTGAGCTAATATTTTATAAGTGCGTCCCTTACCCATCGTATACATTACCTTAGATTTGGAAACATCAGTATATAAAGGCATAGGTGCTGTTGCAGTTTTTACCGCTAAACTATCCACTCTAAGAATATTTTGACCTGCGCTTAAGTCAGATGCCTTAACATAAATTTTGGTATCTTTATTTTGTTTATTAAAATAAGTCACCTGCGCAAATCCATTGCTATATACATAAACATCCAAAAAATAGGCATTGCTTTCACAATAACCAACTTCATTGACATTAAAATATCTTGCTATTTTTCCTGAAGTCAGTGATGTATATACAGGTATCTGATTTTTTATCGGGTTAGCAATCAAAACATTTAAAACTTCTCTAGGTTGGGCTGCTTTAGCTGATGTATTAGATTGATTAGCGTTATAATTATAACCACCGGTACGTGCATTATATATATTAGCATTAGGATTTGCCGTGGTAATATTCAACCCACTAGCATATACTTCCATAGAACCGCTAATAAGCATAGTCGTTAACAATGCTAAGATTTTTTTGTTATTTTTCATAATCACGCAACTCCTTATCTTCTACGTCTTGCTGTACCATCCATCTTAGCCAAAATGCCCATCTTGCCATATACTAAATCATCGGCAGCTTTAGCAATAGCATTATGAACCTGTTCTTGGCTAACTTCTTTCGTACCAAATTTGACCGTATGCCCAAAAGAATTTGTTCCATCCGTATCAGAATAATTATCATAACTCGTATTTAACTTTTTCCACTTAATTTCATTATATGTACTAGTCGATTCGCCTTTACCTCTTGCAGCTAAAACAATACGGCCTGTTTCAACATCAATAAAACGAGCAACAACATTTGCGATAACTGTATGCTGATTATTGCCAATACCACCAATCGTATTGTTATCATAACCTATAGTTTTTTCTTTCAAGCTACAGCCAACAACACTGCCATATAATATGTACTTAACACCCGTTAATCTGCCAATTTGCACCGCAGTAGCTGGATCAACCATTCCTGTCAGATTTAGATGATGCTCACTCATAATCGCCTGCATCTGTTCACGTTCGATAATAGAAAATCTATCACTATCAAGCAAAGCATCAAGCACATAATCCGACGCTACTCCAGCATCGGTCAAAGAAATTTGTCCTTGTACTCCTGAATCTGCATTAGTAGAAACCGAAGCATGATTACTAAACGGCATAATAGCTATATTCGGATAATTCCCCAATCCTGCAAAACATGTTGAACTAATCAACACGCTCACCAGCAAAACAACTTGCATCAAAATTTTTTTCACCATCACGCATCTCCTAATCATTTATTAGCTTTCTGGTACTTTTTAGGGATTTCAAATACGGACATATCCGGTATTTCTGTAGAAAATTCCAGCACATCTCTTAATCTGCTCAACTTCAATTCATGCTCATCATCATAAAAATTAAACGCCATAAATTTCAGTTCTTTGGTATCTGTATCAAAGAAAAACCAATGCTCTATTTTATCAGAGCCACCATATTTATACATTTCAGCTATGTAATCTTTGCCAAACAGCTTAACTAAATTACATCTTTCCGGAAGCTTTACACCATTCTTTTTATCAGTTAAATACATCACAGAATCACCATACAAATAGCTGTACTCATGTATACCAAATTTCTGATGTCCACTTTTATCTGGTTCGCTATTTATACGCTTATTTTTTTCATATCTGAAGCCGTCAATCTCTAGTACCTTTTCCACAACCTTTTTCTTGCCTTTTGTTTCTAGATAATAACTTGCGCCATTATTAAAAGCAGCAGTAACATGTTCCAGCTCATTTTTGACTGGATAAGAAAAAACATGTGTCCCACCAGGATTTACAAAGTCTTTATTTTCAATAGTATACAGATATGAAGTTCCCTTTACCGAAAATTTTTGTCTATACGCTTCCGAAGGTAATTCGCCCTTATAAACATTACCTATCTGCAAATCAGCTGACCGCGCCCAAGAATATACATAATGCTCTTGCTGATACTTTGCCTGACTGGTTGCAATCGAAGAAAAAACGGAACCCAGAAAACCACCAAATCCAGCTTCAGCTTTCAGCATAGCACTCGCACTAAATAACATGCTTGCCGTTAATACGCCACAAATCATTTTCTTCACAAACATCTACCCCTTTGCTAATTAAAATTTTAAAACGCCTTTTTTCATATCCTCACTCATCTGTTGCATCACTTTTTTACTGATTTTTTCAAGTGCTTCCACAAACAACTGATTATTAAGCTCATCTGATCCGATGGCAACACCTTTGTATTTCCATAAACTTTCCTTGGAAGCTCCTCTTTGTTGCGTCAACCAAATAACCTCACCGGTATCAGATTTAATCAGACGAATAGTGACAACAGCATCAAGATACGGAGCTTTGTAGGAAAAATCATATGCCGGAAAAGGTGACATGAAGCTGCTTTCACCTGTGCCAAGGTAATCTATTGAACCATGCAATAAATACTCGGCATGATGTGCTTTTCCTAAATATTTTGTTTTATCAGGATTAACCTTATCTCCTATTCTTTGCAAACAGGCTTGCCCTGCAACACCATCATAGATGGCATCAAAATCATCAGTATCAACAATATTATCTGCATTGCTTCCATTCAAGCTTTGCTCTGCAATAATGGCTTCTTTTACTGTGCTGCGCTCTACTAAATATATCTCAGGAAAATCCATTATATCGGACAGCAAAAACTCTTCCATAACCTCAGCAGTTTGCCAGCTTTTATATGGTGTATTATCATCAAATGATAAAACAACCATACTTGCTTCAGCAAAACATGTTGAAGAAATGCTAAAAGACAGCAATAAAGCTTGTACAATGTTTTTGATTTTCACAAAACATCTCCCCCGACTATAATTTTATTTCAAAGCGCTTGCTATTTACATTGTTGTCAAACTGCTTAAATTCCACAACAACTGCCTTAGCTTCATCGAATTGATAGTCACCAAAGCCATCATTTTTTACCATCTGCTTATGTTGATTCTTTAAGCACATTTTAAGCTGTCCATCTGCATAGCACATACGCAAAACACCGGCTATAGGCTCAACCAAATCATAATCGTCATAATCATATACAATACCATTTTTCTGCCACTTGCCGCTTTGCTTATATTGAACCTTATACCGTTTCAGTTCTCCGGTAGCTTCTGTTATCGGTCCCAGCATAGAGAATATTTCGTCATGCATTCCTTGCACTTCATTACGATATGATTCAAACACCAGCCCCGGTCCAAACCAACGCTCCATAGTACTTTTATCCCAACCTATACTATCAACATCTATGGGCTTTTTACTGAACGTATAATGGTAATACTCTTTTTGCGGTTCGTTATAGCGTTTGATTAAATAATAGTTTTGCTTTTTCTCACCTGTCTTTTCAACATAGAGATGTATATATTTTTTATCACCAAACTGCTCTAAAACAGCTTCTTTACGCAAGCTTTCCTGCTTCTCATTGCTGTGATTGTTATAGCTCACGTTACTCACAATTTGATAATTGCAGCTATTTATTAAGTCAATATAGTATTGCGAAGCTGAGGATTGAGCACCGCAATTACTGCTAATCAGCATAAAAATCCCAGTAAACAACAAATATCCGCTAAAATATTTCACTTATTCCACCTCAAACTCTTTGATAGAATAATCATTAAGCACTTCAAATATGCTGTCATCGTCCAAAGGCTTCAAAGCATTAACCTTATTCAACAGCGCAAACTTTTTATCATTAGAACGATTGTAATATTGTTTGCTTATCGCATCCGAAAAGCAGATTAGTTGTCCATCTTGATAAAACAGCTGAAAATACCAAATTTCACCAATAGGCGAACCATACTCATTAGTTTTTTGATAAGTATAAGTTTCACAAATAGTATCTTCCCCCATAGTACGTTTTTCCTCAGAGCTTACGATTTGAACTATACAATTATCTTTCATCGGAAATAACAAAGTATTAAAAATAGTTGGTACTATCATATTTGCGCACATAACTTGCGATAAAGCCGGTTTTTCATTTATTTTTTCTGCAGTAGTCCAGTAACCGGAAGCATTAAATCTATCTAACGCATAAATTTTTCCATCTTTTACTAAATTAATATCTTCATTATTTATTTTACTTAAACTATGATTATAATAGGAACCATAACTCAAAGGCTCCATCTGCATACTCGCTACAACATTTTCACGATAAAAATCAAAGTAGTCTTTTGGCAGCTTAGTACCATAAATAACAATTCTTTCTTTTTGTGTTGCAAAATCGTTACGCTGATAATATTTATTATCACCCTTTTGTGCGTAAATATATTTATCAAGTGTTTGCAAAGGACTCCATATGCTTGGTTTTTGTTTCTTGGAAATCTCACCGTTTTTATCTTGTCTTGTTACCTGATATTCAATATAAAAGCTACCATCTGCATACTTCTGCTTTAAAGCATCTGTATAGCTTGCACTAACACTAGCCATAATACTAAAACTCAATAGCACCATACCAATAACTTTTCTAACATTCATTTCTAATACCTCATTAAGATACAAGCAATTCCATCGTATTATTCGTTATACCTTCATTAAATAACCCTAAATGGCTCTTCTCCTTCAGCATTCTCAGCAAAATATGCAGCTGCTGATTGCTTTCAATATCAATAACAGCTTTACCATTTTGATATTCGCGCATATATACTCCCTGTACACCCTTAAGACTTTTTAAGTCAGCAACCAGCTCTGCCAGCTTTTCATCATCATTTACAGATGCAATTATCTGCAAGCCCTCAAAGGCTTTCGCTGCTTTTTTTCTTAATATTTTCCCTACTTCAGCAGCAACATTGGCAGAAGCATTTTTTAACGCTTTATTATTTGCTGTATTTTCAGAAATATCTATTCCATGTCCGCGTACAGAAAAGGTTCCCTGTATGTTACCGGTAGCAAGCATTACAACTTTACCGGTAATATCGGCAATCCCGCGCACAAGCTGCGTATCCACTGTCGTTCCGTCCTGCTGTGTAAGATTTATCTTTGCTGCATCTACATTACTTTGTGCAAGCACCAAAACATCCACACCAAGACCTCCTGTATCTCCTATCAAATTAGTATCACCATTATAAAGACTGTTTAACAAAGATGAATTTCTCAGCTTAGCTACTATATTGGCATCCATAACATGCGAAAAGCCCATGCTTAACAGCTTGCTATTTACGGATTCTTCCGTGATATCATCGTAGCTTTTTTCCGGGGAACCGTACTCGCTCACTGTCGCATTCTTAAAAACCACTACACCAATCCGCGGATCACCCAAAGCTTTTATCATTTCAATGCGATTCATCAGCTCAGAATTCGGGTTAGTATTAACATCAATCTTCGCACGGACATAATAGCTGCTATTTCTTTTACCTTCATCAATTACACGCACATCCGTAATGAAGCCAACGGATTTAGCATAAATTTCATCGCTTACCACCGAAGCCTGACTCACCAAGGTTTCGGAATTAATATATGTACCGACAATCTGCTCCACTGCATTACGTTTGGCATCGCGCAACGCACTGTCCCTGTCTTCACCGACACCGGAAACATCAGCAATCTGCGCATATGTAATATTATTCAATGCCAACAAAAGCATAGCTGTTACAACCTTCCATCTTATCATAGCTCTCACCCTCCAATGTATACCTATAATACCCATTTTACCCCCCCCACTACACAATAGCGTTTCTACGAAGTACTTGTCTATTAGTTCGCAAAGCATCGCCATATAGGGGTATCTTTTATCAATGCTCTTATATATCATTATAAATTTTCTATTATATTTTTAATTTTAACCAAATTGACATACATCTGACACATGTGACAACTTTTGTGACAGGCTTTTTGCATATTCAAGACTTTATTATTGTCACAAATTCGTCTATAATATAAATAATGATGATGAATTATTTTAGGAAGGGTTTTGCTTATGACATTATTTGCGGATACGCTCAAAAAGTATCTGGATACAAAAAATACAACAATTTACACTATCTCAAAAATTAGTGGTGTAGACAGAACAATGATACAGCACATGAAGGTTGGTAAGCGTATGCCTGCGAATGTTGCAGACGTAACTGCTATTGCCAAAGCCATGATGCTCAACCCCAGTGAAACAGCAGAATTGCTGCGTGCCTATCACATATCACATATGGGTGAGGAAAATTATTTCCGTCGGGAGCATGTCAGCAAAATCATCTCCGGTTTTTATGATATGAATTCTGCCGACGAGCTTGTGATTCCCACAGGTGTGCAGGATATGCTTGAAATGAATGAAGCTCTGAAAATAATCAACGGTCAGGGCAATATCAATCGCATTTTAAAAGCTGTTTTGGAAATTGAGGCCAATAAAAAATCAGGCCACATCAAATTAATGGTACAGCCTGAATATCAATATATTTTTGATTGTCTTACTTCCATTGATTTTAACCGCAACAATACGCTAGTGGAAGCTATCATCGTTTTTGACAAAAACGAAGGACATAAAAGCACCACCTACAATCTGAATATCCTGCAAAAGCTTGTGCCGATTTTATTCCAATGTGAAGTTTTCCATCCTTACTATGTTTATGATAATGTTGATACACTGTTCAACAACACCAGCATGCTGCCGTTCAAGATTATCACCAGTGATTTCGTGCTGGCAGTGTCCTATGAACAGGATAAGGCTGTGCTTTGCAATTCGCAGGATATGGTAGCACTCACCTGTGATACCTTTCAAAAAAGCCTCAGTGTTGCCAATCCTATCTGCCACACATTCCATCCTACACCAGAGGAATATTTGCAATCTACCTTCCTCAGCGATGAGGAAATAAACGCTGAAGAAGTGCATGAGCTTTTCTACCAGCCTTGCTTCCCCAGCTTCTGCCCGGAAAGTATCCTCATGGATAGATTGAACACTGAAATTATCCCGCCAGAAATGCAGGGAGCTATTGCCAATTACTTTGCTAAAATCCGCTCAAAATATAGCTCTCACAGCATTTCCTTTACGCTTGAAGGCTTAAACCTCTTTATGGAAACAGGACGCGTAACAGAAATCCCTGATTTTATGTACACCTATCTGACGCCGCCGCAACGCCTGGCGCTTTTAAAGAATATTATCAACAGTGTAGAGGACGGCAGCTTCACACCAAGGATTGTGCGCAGCGGAAAGCTCTCCGTGCCTTCGCCTATTTGCATTTGCGCACCGAGCGAGCAAAAGGTTGTTATTTATTACTTCAGCCCCAATAAAGGACAGTATATCTTCCATCTGCAGGAATTAAGCTTGGTGCATGCATTCCATGATTTTCTGGTTTACTTGCCGGAAAGCAGTATGGTTTATTCTGAAGAGGAAAGTAAGGAGCTTCTGCATTCTGTCTACGAGAAATACAAAAATCTTTATAATTGATAAGTAACATCAAAAAGGTTGGAACAAACAAACTTCACAAATTAAAAAATCGCTAGAGTTAAGTATTTTTTAATTTTTTACACTAAAAAACCAGTGGGAAATTACCTGACGGTAAACCTCCACTGGTTTTTCTGTTCAAGGCTGGTTTTGTCCCAAGCCTCGTTTGTTATATCCTATGCAATTTTACATTTCCGAGAATTGATCCTTGCCTACACCGCAAAGAGGGCAAACCCATTCTTCCGGTACATCTTCCCAAGCAGTGCCTGCTGCAACACCGTTATCGGGATCGCCAACCTCAGGATCATACACATAACCACAAACATCACATACCCATTTTGCCATTAGCTTCGTCCTCCTCTTGCCATAGCCTGCGCTTTTAAGAAAGCTAAGCGCGAGCTACATAATAATAATTATTTTTGACCTATAATTATTATAGCATAGTATGCAAGGATATTCTGCAAAATAGCTGTGAACCTTTTACTGCAGTGCCTGCTGCTTTTCCGGCAAATCCAGACGGAAGAAGTCGTACAGCGTCTGCGCCGCCGCGTGGTTCATGCCTTCTACCGCAGCCAGCTCTTCGACGCTTGCCGCACGCATAGCGTCAAGCGTTTTGAACGCCTTCCACAGCTCCTGCCGACGCTTAGGACCGATGCCCTCCACATGGTCGAGCACGGAAACAAGATTGCGTTTACCACGCAGCTTGCGGTGGTAGGTAATAGCAAAGCGGTGCGCCTCGTCGCGGACCTGCTTCACGAGGTACAGCGACGCCGAGCCGCTGGGCAGCACCACCGGGCCCGTGTCCTGCCAGGGCACGAACAGCTCCTCGTCGCGCTTGGCCAGACCGCACATAGCGATGTCGTCGATGCCCATCCGCTCGAACATCTCGAGCGCCGCCGGGCTTGCTGCCGAAGCGCTCGTCGGCCATGCGCTCGGGCGCGTAGCGGCGGCTCATGACCTCCTGCATGGACAGGAAGTCGTTCGCCTCGTCGAGCGGCGTCTTGATCTTGAAGCGGCGGTACTGGTTCTTGTCGGGCTTGCCGTTCGTGAACACCACCATCGAGGCCACCGTGTAGGAGCCGTGGATGGTGGAGATGTCGAAGCACTCGATGCGCATGGGCGGCTCGTCC
>ENA-OOZR01001617-OOZR01001617.1-human-gut-metagenome-genome-assembly--contig:-NODE-1617-length-11127-cov-2.244581_pt1 | contig 11127 bp, 8 predicted proteins | sample MGYA00241045_ERZ501406 | MGnify/ENA primary metagenome ERZ501406 (study PRJEB25962, sample SAMEA2042920) | human gut metagenome | biome: human gut; feature: human-associated habitat; material: faeces...
ACATTCTTTGCGTCCTCTGTAACACCCTGAAATGTCTTGAACATCAGGTTGAACTGACGGATATCTGTAAAATCGTGAGCGCCGCAGCTTGGACAGCAGATGTGCTTATCCTCAATATACTGCTTCATCTCTTCCTGAGACCAGCCGTCTACAGAGCCTTCGATCTCGATACCGTGCTCATCATTATAATCCTCAATCAGCTTGTCTGCGCGGAAACGCTCCTTACACTGTTTACAGTCCATCAATGGATCAGAAAATCCGCCCAGATGGCCGCTGGCTACCCATGTCTGGGAATTCATCAGAATCGCACAGTCCACTCCTACGTTGTATGGGCTTTCCTGAACAAACTTCTGCCACCAGGCTTTCTTTACATTGTTTTTAAGCTCAACACCCAGATTGCCGTAATCCCAGGTATTTGCAAGACCGCCGTAGATCTCAGAACCAGGGTATACAAAACCTCTGTTCTTGGCAAGAGCTACGATTTTTTCCATTGTCTTTTCCATGATCCATGTCCTCTCTTTTTATATACTTACTGTCAGCAAGCCCCTTTCAGGGCATCACTCCAATATAATGCAGCTTACTCCCTCAGACGCGGTTTCCACTGTATGAACATCCCGAAGGGTACAGCCCTCACTTATATAGCGGATCTTTTTTTCCGCGGAAATGACCCCCTGGCCCGAAACACGGACCGCAAGACCTGTTTCCTTTAAAATTTCCTGCTGATCTGCCGCTTTTCCCTCTGTATCCAGATAAGAAGTCTGTTCTTTCAAAGCCAGGGACGCAGGACTGCCTATATTAATCGAATCAAAGGGCATCCCCTCATCTCCTATGTCCTGTGAAAACTCCACCAGCCGGGAAGGGGTATCGTATTCCGTCACCAGAACTGCCCTTCCATCCTTCATACTCACTGTATCAAGAGCAACCGGAAGCTTTTCTGCCCCCTTCTCATTTTCAAAGGCTGGCTCTTCGCCCTGAGACTGGTTAAACTGGCTGATTCTCTCTCCGGCAAAGGCTTTTAACTCCTCTTCTTTGTAATCGCCTTCCCCGAAGCTTTCGACAGAAGCCCAGGAAACGCTTCCATCGCCGGCTACATAAAGGGTATTTTCCGTAAAGGCTTCCCAGCTCCCTTTGGATCTGGCACAGCCGGCAAAAAAGACGGTGCAGGCTGCAAGAAGCAGGATTCCTCTTATGCTTTTCTTCATATTTCTTCCTTTCTTCCAGGCTTCTCCTGCATCCGCGGGAGCAATATACCGCTTATTATATCTTCTGATGCGTATAATTTCAAGCCTTATCGGCAAGTATTTGTTGTGGTCGCCAATGGCCATAGGTTGTTTCTATAGGTAAAACCAAAACATTTCCATCTGTTCTACCTGGTCATCAGTTCCAGAATTTCCAGAGAACGGAAGTTGTGGCGGATGAAGGTGGTTCTGGCATTTTCTACCTGGTGCTCGAATTCGGCCTGGACTTCGGGTTTTAGTACGAAGGTATAGAGGCTTCCTACAGGGGAATAAATGACATATTGCCAGGTGTAGGTACAGGACTCGGATACCTTTCCCTGGGGATTTTCTGTGTATTCTCCGTTTATAACCATGACTTTCAGCTCAAAGATCCGCCGGATCAGGCGGTTTGGAAGGGACGGATTTAAAAGGGCCTTTAATGTCTGGTAAACCAGTGTTAAAAGTTCGGTTCCGTCCATGTTTTCTTGAGCCAGATAGGAGGCCATTTCCAGAAAATAAGCTCCGTAACAGGCCCCCTCCATATCTGCAGAAAGCTCGTCAAAATAGCATACCGGCTGGGCGCTCTGAAGGGTATAGGCGCTGCGGCCCTCAAAGACGTTAAAAGTGCCGAACACAAAGGGTCTGGTAACTGCCATCAGGGCGCTTCCCGGCCTTCTTGCTCCGTGAGCAAAGGCTGTGATCTTCCCCCGTTCTCTGGTCAAAAGCACCACTCTCCGGTCTGCTTCCCCAAAGGATGCAGCCAAAAGCACCATGCCCGTGAGGCTAACTGCTTCTCTCACCCTGCTCGCTCCCCTTATACATCTTTTTTGTCATAGCCGTAATTTTTCATATACAGCTCACTGTCTCTCCATTCCTTGCGTACCTTTACCCACAGCTGCAGATTGACCTGCATCTCCAGCATATTTTCAATTTCCCTGCGGGCATTGGTGCCGATGCGCTTTAACATAGAGCCGCCCTTTCCGATAATGATTCCCTTGTGGGACTCGCGTTCGCAGACAATGCTGGCTTCAATGTCCATGATGCCGTTTTTCCTTTCGCGCATCTTTTCGATAGTAACTGCTATCCCGTGGGGAATCTCATCATCCAGAAGGCGAAGCGCTTTTTCTCTGATAAGCTCTGCCGCAATCTGGCGCATGGGCTGATCCGTAACTGTGTCCTCATCATAAAACATGGGGCCACAGGGCAGATATTTAAAAAGAAGCTCCAGCAAAAGATCGGTATTTTTTTCCTTCAGTGCGGAAAGAGGCACAATTTCTGCAAACTTGCACACATCCTTGTAGGCATCTATAAATGTTAAAATTTCTTCCTGCTTTTTTAAGGTATCAATTTTGTTGATCACCAGAATCACCGGTGTTTTCACATTGGAAAGCTGCTCTGCAATGTGGCGTTCCCCGGCCCCGATAAAGGTGGTGGGTTCCACCAGCCAGAGGATCACATCCACTTCCTTTAAGGTGTGCTCTGCCACATCTACCATATATTCGCCCAGCTTGTTTTTCGCCTTGTGGATTCCCGGAGTATCCAGGAAAATGATCTGGCCTCTTTCATCTGTATACACCGTCTGGATCCTGTTTCTGGTGGTCTGGGGCTTATCAGAGGTAATGGCGATCTTCTGGCCGATCAGATGATTCATCAGCGTAGATTTTCCTACGTTGGGACGGCCGATCAGTGTGACAAAGCCTGATTTCTTCTGTACATTTTCTTCCATCATTTCTGCTCCTGCTCATTTAGTGGTAAAGATGCTTTATTTCGTTAAAGAGTTCCTGTTCATTCACAATCTGCTGGTCATTTCCAATGGCACAGAGAGCGCCTGTGTTTAACACAGACTCTAACAGTCCGGCCAGTGCTCGGATATCCTCCTGGGTCACATTCAGAACCTGATCCCGCTCTCTCTGGATCATCTCGTCCGTAACGCCGGAAAGCCATGCTCCCAGGTTTCTGGCTCCTTTTGCCGCAGGATTTAAGGGAGCATCCAGCTCACTGAAGGCGCCGATAACGTATTTTGTCATATCTCTGTCGTCAATGGAAAAGGTTCTCAAATACTCCAGGATTCCCTCATAAACCCGGTTTGTCTCGCCCAGCTTGGGATCCCGGTAAGATACTAACATTGTTTCCCCATTTCGCCCAAAGCTGCTCATACAGCCGTAGGCTCCGCCTTTTACACGCAGGTTTACCCAGAGATATTCGTAATTTAAAATCACCTTTAATACCTTTAATGCGCCTGTATAAGCACTCTCTCCGAAGGTGCCGCAGCGGGCCACATAGTTGACCTGCGATGCAGTCCGAAAGCCTTCATTTTTAAGCTCTGGCTTAAATTCATAGGGGTAACGGATCCCATTCCCTTCCGGAAGAACCGCCTTAAAGGCAGCCAGCGCAGCCGGAAGCCTGCCATAGCCCTCTTCATCCGCCGTGTAGCTTATGGTCATATTGGAAGCAGTAAAGAGCGTTTTTGCAACTTCCATAAGCTTTTTCCCCAGTTTGAGACGATATCCCTCTTCCTTGCTGCAGCGCTCTGTAATTTTCTCCAAAAACTGATAAAAGCCAATACCGCCGGTGCGGTCATAGAAAGAAGACAGGGGCGAATAATAGGAAGCAGCTCTCATGGCAGCGGAGCTGTGAGAACTGTTCTCCAGACGCATTCTGGCTCTGGACATAGTCTCATCCAAAATCTCTCCCAGACGTTTTTCGTCTGTAAGCTTAGAGCGCAGGAGGATCTCTTCCAGCATCTCAAAAGCAAAATCCAGCTTTTCATAGAGCACCTTTACGCTGGCTGTAAAGGTACCGGTAAAGTTTCCAGGCTCTCCCATTTTCTGGCTGCCGCCTACGGAAAAATCCAGGCCGCCGCTGTTTAAATAAATCTCGCTGGTAAGATCGCTGTAGCTGTAATGCTCCGTATCCACATAGCCCAGCACGGACTTTAAAAGAGCTCCGTAGGGAATATCCTCATCCGGCAGGACAGAAAAGTCAAAGAGCACCTTCAGGTAGCCGATCCCAGAGGTAAATAACGGGCTGTGGATGACAGGAATCCCGCTCTCCTCCTTTACCTCATAAGAAAAGCCTTCTGCCTTTTTCTCAATATCGGATCTCTGGAGCATGGGAATCTTTTCCAGATCCTCCTGAGAGGACGGCTCCTCCTGATATGCCTTTAATTCCTTTGTCTTTCGGACAATCTCGCTCCTCTCTTCTTCTGAAAGGGAATCCCTGTAAGCCTTAAGCCGCTCTGCCAGAGCCTCATCCTCTCTGGCGGTCTGATCTGTACAAGGGCTTACGATCACAAAAGCCTCATGGGGATTATCCAGAAGATATCCGCGGATCAGATTCTCAAAATATCCTTCGGATACTGCCTTCTTTAAAAAGTCAAAGGTCTCCTGATACTGGAGATGGAGCATGGGATCTCCGTCATAGAGCCAGCTGTCCATGGACCAGAGACCATACATCAGTCCCTTGGGCGCAGAGCCGTAATCTGCTTCCCTGTAGCGGAATTCGTAGTAGTTTAAGCCTGCAAGAAGGCTCTTTCTGTCAATGCCCTGATCTGCCAGACGGCGCAGGGTTCCCTTAACCACAGCAAGAAATTCCCCCTTCTGCTCCCGCTCTGCATTTTTGGCGATTACGGAAAAGCAGGGCTGAAGGATCCCGTTGTCGTAGCCTCCCAGAATATCCTGACCAATATGGGCGTCAATAAGCGCCTGCTTTAAGGGTGCTCCCGGAGCATCGATCAGCGCATATTCCAAAATCTGGAAAGCCACATAAAGCTCCGGATCCAGATCCGTTCCCACTACGGTATTTAAAGACAGATAGGTCCGCCCCTTTGTCCCTTCTTCCGCTGTTACAGAGTAGGTAGTTTCCCGCTCAATGGGCTCCTTAAAAGGATCCTGCATGGGAATCCGGGAATCCAGGGTAAAATCTGTCCTGTCATATTGGGATAAATACGCTCTGTCCAGCCACTCTAATTTTTCAGCCATATCCATATCTCCATAAAGGTAGATAAAGCTGTTGGCCGGATGATAGTAATTTTTATGGAAGGCAATAAACTGCTCATAGGTCAGATCCGGAATACAGGCGGGATCGCCGCCGGATTCATGGCGGTATGGGGTATCCGGAAAGAGAACCGCCTTTGTATACCGATCCAGCACGCTTTCCGGCGAGGAAAAAGCGCCCTTCATTTCATTGTAAACCACACCATTGATGATTAAGGGGCTGTCTGTCTCCTCCATCTCATAGTGCCAGCCCTCCTGTAAAAAAATCTTCGGTTCACGGTAAATGGAAGGATGGAGCACGCCGTCTAAATACACATCCATCAGGTTCTGGAAATCCCTGTCATTGCAGCTGGCGACCGGATAAACCGTCTTATCCGGATAGGTCATTGCATTTAAAAATGTGTTTAAAGAACCCTTTACCAGCTCTACAAAGGGATCTTTTACGGGAAACTTCTCAGACCCCTCCAAAACACTGTGTTCCAGAATATGGGGAAGTCCTGTGCTGTCCTGGGGCGGAGTGCGGAATCCAATGGAAAATACTTTATTGTCATCTTCACAGCTCATTAAAAAAATCCTGGCTCCGCTCTTTTTATGCTCCAGCACCATTCCATATGAGTTCATCTCCTCAACAGGTCTTTCATCTACAAGACGGTACTGTGAAAGCTCTTTTACGCGGTCTAACATTTTTTTGTCAATCATTTCAGTCCTCCTTTAAGCAGTCATTCTATCCTACATATTTCCCATAAGCCGGTCTTTTATAATCGACGCACATTCCCTAACGCACAGATGGATAAAAAGCACAGGATCCGACTGGGCGCTGATGCCATAAACATGCTCAAAGCCCCATTTGCGGGCAATCATCCTGGCTCTGAATACATGGAAATTGCTGGTGAGAACACCGATTTCCACAGGCTTGTCATCTACCATAAGGTAAGGTTCCCTGCGTTTTTTCTCCTGCTGCTCCCGTTCCAGACGCAGCCGTTCCCGATGGCCTTCGATCACAAGTCTGCTGTAGGCAATATTTTCCACCGTACTGGCAGACCGATCCTCAAGGAGCAGCTGCTCTGGACGGACACCGTTATAGACCAGATATTTGTACATGACCTGAGCCTCGCTTATGGGTTCATCCGCTCCCTTTCCCCCTGAAAGCACCAGATAGGTTTCCGGATTTTTCTGGGCATAGTCAATGGCCTTATCCAGCCGTTTTTTCAGTGAATTGCTCACCGTATGTTCCTTTACCTTAGCTCCCAGAACGATCACATAATCAAGTCCGGGTTCTTCCTCGGAAGCGACGCCCAAAAACACCAGAGTACATATCATTGCCATGACGGTCACTCCCATCACACAGGTGGTAACGATACTCACAGGCACCCACTTGGGAATGTCAAACATATGACGGCTGTAATACCATTTTCCATAAACAAGAAATACGCAAAGAGCCGCAAAAAACAGCCATATAAAGGCAAAAGAAGTGCCGATTCCCCCATAGATCACAATGATCACAAAGTAAACCGCACACAATGCTGCCAGGATCAGCAGGATACCATCCACCAAACTTACCGCCTCCTGTCTTTTACTGCTCCGCTTTCTTTCTCAGTATATCATGCACATCTGCCGGCGCATCCAGCTCCACCCACAAGATCTGCTTGGGATGGGGAGCGCTCTCCTGAGCATTGCCCTCTTCATCGCAGATACTCTTTACAAGGGCCTGTACGTTTCGTCCATCGGGCTTCATGATCTCAATGGTTTCTCCCACAGAGAACTTATTCTTCTGCTCGATTCTGAACCGGCAGCCTTCGGACTCCTCTACCGTTCCCAGATAGGTGTAATTTTTTACATAGGTATTGCTGTCGTAAATCTGCGCATCTGCTCCCGGCTTTCCAAAATAAAAGCCTGTGGTAAACTCTCTGTAGGTACATTTTCCAATTTCTTCCTTATACCACTCCATATTCTGCTCATAGAGGGCAGGATCTTTCTTATAGTCATCGATTGCTTTTCGGTACGTCCTTGCCACTGTCGCCACATACAGAGCGGTTTTCATTCTGCCTTCGATTTTCAGACTGTCGATCCCCGCATCGATCAGCTCCGGAATATGCTCGATCATGCACAGATCTCTGGAATTAAAGATATAGGTGCCACGCTCATTTTCATAAACAGGCATATATTCTCCCGGTCTGGTCTCCTCCACAATCGAATATTTCCAACGGCATGGATGGGTGCAGGCCCCCTGGTTGGCGTCCCGTCCGGTAAAGAAATTGCTCAAAAGGCATCTTCCGGAATACGAAATGCACATAGCTCCGTGGATAAAGCTCTCGATCTCCATATCCTCCGGAATATGGGCCCGGATCTCCTTAATCTCCTCTAAGGACAGCTCTCTTGCAGAAACTACCCGTTTCGCTCCCAGCTGATGCCAGAATAAATAGGTGCCGTAATTGGTATTATTCGCCTGAGTGCTCACATGGAGCTCCATCTGGGGAAGAACTCTCTTTGCAATGGCAAAGATGCCGGGATCTGAAATGATCAGGGCATCCGGCCCCACTTCTTTTAATTCTTCAAAATAAGCCTCTACCCCCGGCAGATCGTCATTGTGCGCCAGAATATTGGCAGTCACATAGACTTTGACCCCGCGCTCATGGGCAAAGGCAATTCCCTCTTTCATTTCTTCTTTGGAAAAATTGTGCGCTTTGGCTCTGAGGCCAAAGACCTCTCCGCCGATGTATACGGCATCTGCTCCGTAAACCACAGCAGTCTTTAATACGTCCAGACTGCCTGCCGGTATCAGCAGCTCTGTTTCTCTCATATCGTTCTCCTATCTAACCTTTGTACTGACTGTCACTCCGTCTCCAATGGGGATCACGGAGGTTTCCAGTTCCTCTGTGTGCTTTAACTCATACAGGTACTCTCTCATGCGGCTGTGGATGGTGCGGTTTCTGCGCTCCACGGCAAACCGTGACTGGATGATATCGCCGTCCTGAAGCACATTGTCGGAAATGAGCACCGCGCCTTTGGGCATAAGATCAAGCACCATGGGAAGCCAGTTTAGATACTGCCCCTTGGCTGCATCCATAAACACAAGATCAAACTGACAGCCTTTTTTTGCCAGCTCCTTCAGATGCACGTCTGCATCGCCCTCTAAAAGTGTGATCCGTCCACTTTCTCCTGCCCGATGAAAATTCTCTCTGGCGATGGGAAGGCGTTTCTCATACTTTTCAATGGTAGTAATGCGGCAGTGCTCCGGCATCACCCGGCACATCTGCAAAGCAGAATACCCGACGGCCGTGCCGATCTCCAGTATGGCCGACGGCTTAAGGGCTGCCGTCATGGTTCTTAAAAAAGCTGCCGTCTCCTTTCTGATGATAGGCACAAACTGATCCAGAGCCTCTTTTTCTATTTCATCCAAAACCGGTCCCTGACTGGTTTCCAGGGACTGGATATAGTCTGTGATTCTGTCATTTACAATCATGTCTTATTCCTCTGCCTCTTCGATCCAGCCGCCGGATTCCTCTTCCTCCATATAGATATCCTCTCCGTCCAGCTCTGCCTGAACCGCTCTGGTCTTCCTGTTCTCTGAGGAATCTGCATCTTTTGAGAGATCCGCCTCCCCGCTCACCGTGCGGGCTTCGGGGGACGCTTCGCTTTCCTCCTCAGGTTTTACATTCAGCTCTCTTAAAATCTCCTTGGAAGTCATGGAGGTGTTAAGCGTATAGATCCCGGGATAAATGTCCTGGTAATCATAGAAAATACTCTGAAACCAGAATGCGAAATCATTCGTGATCAGTCCCTTTTTCTTTAGCTCTCCCGCGGCCTCTTTTGCTGTCTCTCCCTCTTTTATCTCGACCGTGATTTCTCTCCCCGGAGCCGCCTCTGCCGCTTCTGCATAAAAAATCTCATGGCCAAAGGCAAATCCCCGGACTACGGCCTCGTATAAAAGCAGGATAAGAAGAGCCAGCACCATAAGCTTAATGGAAATGGTGATAATGGCTGTGGTTATTCGATTGATCTCCCTTGTCCGTCTGCTCATGGCCTGTCGCTCCTCCTGCTGTATATCAAAGGCTTATACTTCCATAATAATTGGAAGGATCATAGGATTGCGCTTCATGCGCTTCCATAAAAACTCGCTTAAGCTGTCCTTGATGATATTTTTAATCTTGCCCCAGTCGCTTACGCGGCGGTCTAAGCAGTCCTCTACTGCATTTGCCACGATATTATGAGCTTCCTCCAAAAGATCCTCAGACTCCCGCACATAGACAAAGCCTCTGGATACAATATCCGGGCCCGAAAGCAGCTGGTTGGAATGCTTCTCCAGCGTAAGCACTACCACGATAATACCATTCTGAGCCAGATTCTGACGGTCACGCAGGACAATATTTCCCACATCGCCTACACCCAGACCGTCTACCAGAATACCGCCTGCTGTCACATGGTCGATCACCTGACAGCTGTCCTCATCCAGAGCCACTACATCGCCTGAATTAACCAGGATCGCGTTATCCTTGGCAACGCCCATATACTCTGCCAGTTCCTTCTGCGCAACCCTGTGACGGAACTCGCCGTGTACAGGAATGGCAAACTTGGGATGTACCAGAGAGTAGATCAGCTTTAAATCCTCCTGGCATGCATGGCCGGATACATGAGTATCCTGACAGATCACCTTGGCTCCCTTGGTGGAAAGCTCATTGATCACATTTGCCACTGCTTTTTCATTTCCCGGAATAGGGCTGGAACTTAATACAACCACATCTCCCGGCATAATGGACACCTTCTTATGGATGCTGGCTGCCATGCGGGACAGAGCGGCCATGGACTCGCCCTGGCTTCCTGTGGTGATCAGCACGGTGGACTCAGGCGGATAGTTTTTCAGCTGGTCAATGTCAATGAGCGTTCCGTCGGGAATATTGATATATCCCAGCTCACTGGCAATATCAATGATCGTTACCATGCTGCGGCCTTCCACTACTACCTTTCTGCCATATTTATAAGCCGTATTTACTACCTGCTGCACACGGTCTACATTGGAAGCAAAGGTAGCCACGATAATGCGGTGATTCGTATGCTCTGCAAAAATCGCATCAAAGGTCTTTCCCACGCTGCGCTCGGACATGGTAAAGCCGGGACGGGTGGCATTGGTACTGTCTGCCATCATGGCAAGGACGCCCTTCTTTCCCAGCTCTGCAAAGCGCTGCAGGTCGATGGGATCACCGAATACAGGTGTATAATCAATCTTAAAGTCGCCAGTGTGGAGCACAATGCCGACCGGTGAGAAAATCGCCAGAGCAGACGCATCCTGAATACTGTGGTTTGTCTTTATAAATTCCACCCGGAAGCAGCCCAGATTCACAGACTGGCCATGCTTCATCACACGGCGCCTGGTGGTCTTTAACAGATTGTGCTCTTTTAACTTGTGTTCAATGAGCGCAATGGTCAGCTTGGTTCCGTAAACCGGCACGTTTACCTGCTGTAAAATATAAGGAAGCGCACCGATATGGTCCTCATGTCCATGGGTGATCACAAAGCCCTTTACACGGTCAATATTCTGTTTTAAATAGGTCACATCCGGAATCACCAGATCGATTCCCAGCATATCGTCCCCCGGGAAGGCAAGTCCGCAGTCTACTACGATAATAGAATCCTCATATTCAAAGGCTGTAATATTCATGCCGATCTGCTCTAAGCCGCCTAAGGGGATCACCTTTAACTTGCCTTTTCCGTCCTTTTTTGTTCCCCGTGTGCTGCGCTTTGCAGGAAGAGCTGCCGCTGTCTCATCTGTATTTCTTAAAGGAGCCGGAACCTGTCTTCTGCCGGTACCCTGTCCCTGTCTGGGAGCCGGAGTGCGGCGTCTGGGAGCCCGTCTGTTCTGTTCCTTCTTTTCTGCGGCCTCCGGTGCGCCTTCTGTCTGTACCGTACTTTCCGCTCCC
>ENA-OOZR01001627-OOZR01001627.1-human-gut-metagenome-genome-assembly--contig:-NODE-1627-length-11071-cov-2.277233_pt1 | contig 11071 bp, 6 predicted proteins | sample MGYA00241045_ERZ501406 | MGnify/ENA primary metagenome ERZ501406 (study PRJEB25962, sample SAMEA2042920) | human gut metagenome | biome: human gut; feature: human-associated habitat; material: faeces...
TTTCCCAGTGGCATTATTTGGATTTGCTCCACTTTACAGCTGCGTGACAGCGCAGGATTTACACCTGCTTACTTATTAAGTCTTTCGACGCCTGATAAATCAATCTGTTCAATTGTTCACTGTTACAATCTGCTTTTCTACGCAGAATTATAGCATAACGCTTAAACCGAGTCAAGTAACACGCAATCGCATTTGTAACTGACAATTATTAAGATTTATTTCTGTCATTTTAGAAGAGTTGATCTATTGTCATTATCTGTAATATGGCTTTCATTAGTTTACCAAAGCAAGTATTGAAAATATTTTATCACTCTAAAAATTTCAGTTCCCTCTCACAGCCAATAAAAATATTTTTTTAACTCATTTATCTAATCGTGATTTGTATAATCTGGATTAGATAAATGAGGTAACATTATAAGGAAGTCTGCAAGATATTAGAATTAACATGTTAAAGCAAAAAACTCCGCTCATCCCAAAGTAAACTTTTGAAGTGAGCGGAGTTTTAATTCTCGCTTATCTTTTCAGTTTTATATAACCTTACTTAATCTCTATACCCGGATACATGCGCTCTGCCAAAAATCTCAGTCCATCCTCCGTGCGACAGCCTGTTCCGTAGGTAAAGCGCAGAGGAATACTGTAGGTACGTTTATTTTTGATGCATGGCAAATTTTGCAAAGCAGGGTTTTCCGTAAGCTTCGTAATGCACTCGCCGTAATCTGCATGACTGCACACAACAAACAATACATCAGGGTTTTCTTTGACAACATTCTCAAAGCCTATAACAGGCGGTGTTTCAGCAACCTTACCGCCGATTCTGCTTACCATGTCGCCAACTAATTTTGTATTGTCATAGCTGATCATCGAGCTTATAAATTCAACTATCATAACCTTAGGCTTAGTATAGGAAGCATTTGCCTTGTTAATATCATCTATAGTTTTATATGTACTCTTCACAACCGCTTCAGCTTTAGCGTCCACTCGCAAGGCCGCGCCTAAATCACGAACAAACTGCATTTCTTTATCTACTGTTTCCTTGATGATATGCTTGCTCGGAGTATTGGTATTCAAGGGCACAAGCGTTTTTACGCCTCGTTCGTTCCAATAATCGGTGTTATTCAAACGGTTGCGGATAAATACACATTGCTGGGCAATAATTAAATCAGGATGCATGCTTGTAACATATTCCATATTCAGATAACCGCTGGGACATTTCTTTATTTTTTGAAACGCTTCCCAGTTTTCCTGACGCATAGCATATTTTCTGCTATTTTGGGCAACAGCCATTAAAATATTCGGCGCCGCACCAAGCTCCAGCAAAGTTTCCGTCTCATTTTCACCAATTACAAGCACGCGCTGCGGTACCTTATCAAATACCTGCTTATTGGTCCCCTTGACATAATAGTTATCAACATTAATATTATTAACAACTACCGGTTTATCTTGCTGCTTTGCCTGCTGCTTATCGAGGCTTTGAGAGCCCAAAATACTGCTGGCAAGCGCAATAATAAGACTACTGATAATATATTTTTTCATCTCTTACCATACCCATAATTCTTACTGATCAACAAATAAATAAAGATTGGCGCACCTATAACCGACACAACAACGCCTATAGGCACCTCAGAGCCTTCCATGATTGTTCTGCTGATAACATCGGCACAAACCATAAACAGCATACCAAGCACCGCACTCATGGGCAAAACCTTTTTATAGTTACCACCGCAAAGCAAGCGTGCTATATGAGGTATTACCAGACCGACAAATCCGATAATACCGCAGTTATAAACAATCAAGCCTACTATCAGCGCGCACAGCAAAATATAAATTCGGCGCATTTTCGACAAATCATAGCCTAAGGTTACGGATACCTCATCACCCAACAGCATTAAATTGAGAATGCGTGAATTTTTGACAAAATATAACGAAATAAAAAAAAAAAAAAAAAAAAACACACCAGCCAATAAAATTCCTGTATTGCGCCAATCCGCAGTCTGCAGGCTGCCCATCAGCCAAAAGGTTACGCTTTGAATACGTTCCGCATCGGCATAAATAGAAATCAAAAGGCTGATTCCTGCCGCACAAACTGCGTTCAAAGCCATACCGGAAAGAAGTATTGCCGTTGTGCCGGATTTACCGAATCTTAAAGAAAGCAAAACAATAAATATGGTCACGGCAAAGGCTCCCAAAAACGCAAAGCAGCCAATGGCATCAAAGCCGACAACACTGGTGAAGCCCAAAATAATTGCGATAACGGCACCTAAGCCGGCGCCGGAGGAAATACCCAGCAAATAAGGATCCGCCAGGGAATTACGCATAACAGCCTGCATAACACAGCCTGTTATACTGAGCCCATAGCCTACAACCGCTGCCAAAACCAATCTGGGCAGACGCAGATAATAGATAACGTCAGCCAGAATATTACCATTTGCCGTACCCTGAAAAATTTGCCAAAGTATTCGCGCTGTCTGCTGAAAGCCTATATAGATAGTACCCATGCCAACAGTAAAATTTAAAATGCCGCAGGCAAGAAGCAGCACACCTGTTATTGTACCTACTGTTTTTATTCGCTCCATATTGACCTCAATTTTTATAAGCAATCAAAAGCTTGCCGTCCGCTTTACGCAAAACATCAGCTTCTACCTCAAATAAATCACTGATAAATCGGCTGTTTAAAAGCTCCTCCGGCGTTCCCTGCCCCATTACCTGACCATTTTTCATAGCGATTATTTCATCGCAATACATGGCGGCAATATTCAAATCATGCAAGGCAGCAACAACAGTAAACCCCTGACTGCTGATGATATTGAGCAGCTGCAGCTGATATTTGATATCCAGATGATTCGTAGGCTCATCCAAAATCAGGCATTCTGTCTGCTGCGTCAACGCACGTGCCAGCATAACCCTTTGCTGCTCACCACCGCTTAACAGAGAAAAGCTGCTATGCGCAAATTTTTCCATGCCAACTACCCGCAAGGCTTCATTAGCTATAGCGTAGTCTTCCGCGTTATCGTCTTCCATAGAGTTTTTGTAAGGACTGCGTCCCATAAGTACAACGTCGAGCACTTCAAAATCGAAATTATAATAATTATGCTGTGCCAAAACCGACTGCAGCTGCGCACTTTGCTTGACCGTGTACTGATCGAGCGGCTTGCCGTTTAGATAGATAACACCGCTGTCAGGCTCTAAAACGCGATATATACATTTGAGCATGGTACTTTTACCGCTGCCGTTAGGACCGATAATACCTGTAAATTTCTGCTTGGGAAAATCCAAAGAAATATTTTTGAGAATTTCTCTATCACCAAACTGCACCTTTAAGCGTTCTACTTTTATATCCATTTTATTTAGCTCCAAATCTGTAATTTTGTTTAAGCATCATGTAAATAAAGCAAGGTGCTCCAATCAGAGAAAAGACAACACCCAAGGGAATATCGATGCCGTTGATTAAGGTTCGTGATAAAATATCCATCACTACGGTTACCAAACCGCCAAATGCGACTGCCACAGGCAGCAGCTTTTTATGATTAGAACCAAAAATCAGACGTACAAAATGCGGAATCAAAAGGCCTATAAAGCCAATCGTACCGGAATTAAAGACGATAAAACCTACTAAAAGACCATTTAACAGCAGGTAACGCCTGATGTATCTTTTTAAATCAACGCCCAAAGTCATCGCCGAATCGTATCCCGTAAGCATAAGGTTTAAAATACGCGTCTGCGTCATAAAGTAGCCCGCCAGGCAAACAACTACGACTGCTAAAATCAACACATTGCCCAGCTTGGCATTAGCAACATTACCCATCAGCCAGTAGGTTATCGCTTCCATGCCTTCCTTATTACGTCCGACAAACGCAATAAGACTGGACAGGCTGGCGCAGATAGCACTCACTGCCATACCGGCAAGCAACAAATTAGAGGCAGATTTGCTGCGTGAATTATCAGCGATATAGGTTACGAGCAAGGAAATGGCGAATGCTCCAATAAATGCACAAATTCCGATAGCCTGCGCACCTAGAAAAGCTCCCAGCCCCAAGAAAATAGCACAGGTTGCTCCCAGTGACGCTCCTGACGAAACGCCCAAAATATAAGGATCCGCCAAAGGATTTTTTACCACGGCCTGCATGATGATGCCGGAAAGCGTCAGGCCCATGCCAACACAGGCTGCAAGAATAATACGCGGCATACGCAACATCCAGACAACGTCAACAAGGTCACTGCTTATATCGGTTGCCTGTAAAATCCCTGCTTTTATCAATAAAATTTTTACTATCTCTGTCCAAGCCAAGGAAATAAAGCCTAACTTCAATCCCAAAATAATCATGCAAAGCATAGTCAGAAACAGTAACAGCAGAAGATACTTTACTTTTATATTTTTTATTTGTGCCGTTATTGCAAAATTCATCATCTGTACCTAAAAATAATCAAACAGATGGGGAAGCTCCCCATCTGTTATGATTAAAACCCTTAATTAAAGTTCAAAGTTAGCAGAGAATACTACAGTACGCGGTGCGCCCAAGCATAAACCGCTGCTGCCAGAACGAGCGCTCCAGTAATCTTTGCCAGCTATGTTGTAGCACATCAGGTCAAAGGTTACCGGTGTATTGTTCAATTTTGTCTTGTAAGAAGCGCCCAAATCGTACTTAGCATAGGAAGGAACATCCAATGCACCATTATTAATAGAAGTAGAACCAAGGTAAGTCATTCTGCCGATAAAGGACAGCTCCTCAGTAGGATGATAAATAGCACCTACAGTACCGGACCATTTGGAAGCACCGTTGATTTTATTGCCCTTGTAATCCTCAGCCTTGAGATACATTGCGCCGCCAATTAAATCCCATTTTTTAGCCAGTTGGCCGGTGAATGCCCATTCAAAGCCTTTATTTTCCTGTTCGCCGTCCTGTACCATATATTTAAGACCACCAATTACCTTATCAATGTTATTGGCCTGAGTAATCTTGAAGGCAGTAAAGGTATTCAGGAAATCACCGGTTTTTACTTTTACGCCGATTTCATTTTGTTTGGTCTTTGCAGGATCAAGCATTTCGCCTTCGTTCGCATAACCTCTGCCAAGAGATACCATGCTACCGCTACCGAAGCTTTCAGTATGGTCAGCATAAACAGTTACATTATCAGATACTTTATAGCTTACTGCAAAGGTCGGGCAGATAGCGTCAGAATCTTGATGAGAATTATCTTTCATAACCTTTTTAACCTTATGTCCATGCAAACCTAAGGTCAGCTGCAGCTTATCATCCAGTGCTTTCATGGTATCTACCAAATGCCAGCCGGTCAGTTGTGCTCTTTGGTTATGTGCAGGATCAAAAGAAGGTCTCGGCAGGGAAGGCCAGTGGTTAGGCTGGTACAGGTTACCTGTTCCGGTCCATTTGCCGGCACCGCCGTTCCATGCATTATTATTGCTCAATGCATAGGTATACCATGTTTTATCTACGCCAACCAAATATTCATTTTCTACAGAACCGATGTTGAATTTACCCTTCAAACCGGTCCCGACAATTTTTTTAGTTAAGTTCAAGGGATAGTTGGTCATATTAATGTTAAAATTGCCCTTGTTATCAATAACAGAGGGATTACCATCAACATAGCCATACCAGTCTTCACGATGATAGCCTGCATTGAAATATACATTTAAATTATCATTCAGCTTTTGCTCATGGTTCAAGGCTACAATCCAGTTATCATATTCATTATAAGACCAGTCAGGTTTATAAATTTTGCTGCTGTCAGGAGCAGTCGGCAGAGAGGTTACGTCAGAACCAAAGCTGATAGCACCGGTACCGCCTCTATGATCGGTATGGTCATACATAACCAATAAGTTGCTCTTAGATTTATCGGTCTTTTGGTCCAGGTTCAAAGAAAATGCCTGTTGCTCCAGGTTTTCACCATCGATAGCAGTATCGCCATTAATATTGCTTGCAGTGATACGTACACCATATCGGTCATTTTCACCAAAACGACGGCCTACGTCGATAGCTTCCTGCATAGAAGAACCGCCGCGATAAGCAACCTTCAGATTAGCATTGCCGTCAGAAGTAGCAGCCTTAGATTGAATGTTAACAGTACCTGCTGCAGCTTCAGACAGCGGAGTAGCGTTCAGGCCCAAGCTGGGACCGGAAATAACGCTGACGCTGTCAGCCCAGAAATAAGGAATATTTTCCTGGCACAGCAGACCGGGAATACCATTTACATAGTAGCTGTGGCCAGATTGGTAAATACCACGAATAGAAATATCAGTGTATGTGCCGCCACGATCAGCTCTTACGGACGGATCAAGAGACAGTGCATCACTAATGCCACCATTAGGAGTCGTAAATTTTTCAATAGTTTTATTGCTGATTTCGCTGACAGTCATCGGAGCAGACATAATATCCTGCTTACCAACCATACCAATAGTTACAGCTTCTTTTGCCAGACCGCCGGGCAGTTCATCCTTGCTGCCCTCAACAACAACCTCAGCCAGATTGCCATGCATGGTTTCTGCGCTTGCAGATACTACAAAGCCTACGCTTGCAACGGCACACAGCACTGACATAGCCAATGCTTTTTTCTTTTTCAACATACTCATACACCTCATTAAAAAATTATTTTTTACCCGTCACCACCGAGCTGTCCGAGTTTCGCGTGCGGCTCCGGCTAAAAGCATGTTTTTAAGGACGTTTCATATTCCGGCAAGAAAAAACGCCCTTCTGCATACTGACAGAAGGACGCACCTATCCCTTACCATTCTTCTGTCACTCGCAGCATACTTTGGTCTTTACTTTCTCAGGCAATTCTTCTGGCTCAGTTTCCTCGCAAGCCTCGCCTTCCCGGTTTCCCAGTGACATATTAAGGCTTGCTCCACTTTACAGCTGCGTGACAGCGCAGGCTTTGCACCTGCTTACTTATTAAGTCTTTCGACACCCGATATACTAATCTATTCAATTATTCACCGATAGATTTTAATCCTATTTTTCATGCAAAATTATAGCATAACACACATACTGCGTCAAGTAGCATGAAATCGCATTAACAATCAACGACAACTGATATATATTGCTGTTATGTTAGAACCGTTTACATATTATCATTACCTATAATATGATTTTCATTAGTTTAACAAAGTAAGTATATAGAGAATTTTTTCTTGTGCTGATAAGCAGGAAAGATATTTTACATAAATGATTATCTGTAAAGCAAAAGCCTTGCATATCAACTCATTGTAAAATATTGACTTCGTTCTGCAAACTTATATCCGGTAAAACTGCTATAAACATACCACAAAAATAATGTGAAGCAAATTCTGTCAGTAATATTCTACATGTATAATGGCACACAGTACTTCCAATCTCAGTTTAACAGCAGCAGCTAATCATAGTCCTCCGCCAATTCTACCTTGCTCAAATCCACACCGTAGATTAAAGGTTTATAATTTTTTAAACGCTTATTGTAGGCAACGATATTCATGTCATTGAAAAGAGGAATTACTGGCTGTTCATATACTACTATTTCTTGAACTCTGTCAAAAACACGTTGCCTTTCAGCCTCATCAGTTATATGCTTAACCTTATTCATTAATTCTATAACTTCTGGATTATTATACCCAGAACTGTTGCTAACATTTAAAGCACCATCAGGCATGATAAAAGTATATAATGCACTAAATGGATCACCATTAGCTAACCCCTTTTGAATGCGAACAATATTAAAGTCTCCTTTACGCATCATTTTTGATAACGTAGCATACTCTATTGCTTGAATTTTTACATCTAAACCAATATCTTGTAACCAATAAGCTATTAACTCAGCTTCTCCTTTTTGCAATGGTTCATTACCATTGATGCAGTATGTAATTTCACAGCGCTTATTTTCTAACACCTCGTGTGCCAAGCGTTTCGCTTCATGCAAATCATATTCTACAGGAAAAGCTTTATAGCCAGGACTAGTATAATTTAAGATATTAGCTGTCGGTTCAGCATAGTCCAGATACATATTATGTACTAAATTTTTCCTGTCAATTGCTAAGCTTACAGCTCTACGCATCCTTACATCATTAAAAGGAAATTTTTTACCATTTACACATAAATAACGAATCATTGTTGATTTATTTTTATCTACAGCAAAGCGAGGATCTTTTTGTATCTCATCAGCAAGAAACGGTGGTATGGCATTAATATCGACAACTCCATCAATTTCTCCAGATTTTAATGCCGCATAGCGTGTATCTGTATTAGGAATATTACGCACAATAAATTTTTTAATTTTACCTTTAATGCCCCAATAATTATCATTACGTTCCAGCACTACGTACTTGTTTAATACATTTTCAGTAATCTTATATGGTCCAGTACCAATAGCAACACTCTTGAAATTACCATCATCAGCAAAACACTCCGGAGCATACATAGGACTACCAAAATCAGTCATCTTATATAATTCATTAATATTCGCTTCTTTAAAAAGCAGACGAATAGTATACTCATCTAATTTTTCATATTTCAATAAAGTAGGATAATACATTTCCATATTCAGGCCATAAAAAGAAGACCGCTTATAACCTTTCTTCATACGGTCAAAATTAGCAATTACAGAATCCGCGTTAAATTTTGTCCCGTTATGAAAGTAGACATCCTGTCGCAGATGAAAAATCCACTCTTTACCGCCATCATGCATCTCCCAACTTGTTGCTAAACATGGTGCCGGTTTATTATCATCATCTTTAGTAATCAAAGGCTCCCAAACATCCAAAATACGACTGCAGTAAAGTCCATCTTTATTACCAGGTGCAAGATGACGATAAGCAGCTAAAACTACTGTGTTCTTATCATGTTTTTCGATATTAATTTTTTGCTCTTCCTGTCTTCCGCAACCGATTGTAAAAATCGTTACCAATAGAAAAATAAGGCTTAAAAATTGTTTCATTATTATTTACCGCTTATAAATAGAATAAAAGAGGGCAGTATGAAACCACCCTCTTAAATTAAAAATCTTAGATATCAAACTGTGCAGACAGCATAAAGGTTCTCGGCATCGACAACCCAATAGTAGTAGAACTGCCTCTGCCCATCCAATAATCCTTATCGGCAACATTATAGCACATTGCGCTCAACTTTACAGGAACAGTGTTGATTTTTGTCTTATAATTAACACCTAAATCAAAGGTTATATAAGACGGAATTTCTGTTTTACCGCTGTTAGAACCAGAATCTATATAAGCCTTATCATTCCACACAGCACGACCAACTATTCCCCAGGATTCTTCAGGCTTGTATTCCAAACCAAGCACACCGCTCCATTCAGAAACACCGTTAACAAAGCAACCATCTTTAGTGCCATTTTTAGTTTTTTCACGTTCTGCATCAAGATAAATCAAACCGCCGGTAACTGTCCATTTATCAGCGAGCTTACCATTAACAGTCAATTCAACACCTTTATAACGGTTCTTGCCATCGTCAACCTTGGTCTTCATTCCACCATCAGCATTGATATCATATCTATTAGCTTCATCAATGTCAAAATAACTCAAAGTGGTCATTACACCTGCATTTTGGTATTTCACACCAAACTCATTCTGTTTACTCTTTACAGGATCCATAGTCTCACCATTATTAGTATAGTCATTACCACTTACAACCAATCCACGAGAGAAGCTTTCAGTGTGACCATAATAAACTGCCATATTTTCAACAGGCTTATAAGTCAGACCATAGGTCGGCAAAATATTGTCGTTTTTAAACGATTTACCAGTAAAGCTCTCAAAGTTCTCATGCTTACGAGAAGCAGCCAAAAGCAAAGAAGCTTTTCCATAAGAAATTGTGTCAGCAATAGTCAAGCCAATATTAGTTTCTTCCCATTGCGGCGTACCATCACCAAAGTTTTGTAAAACAAAATTATCAGGGAAAATAATTCCATCATAAAGATTGCCAAGGATATCTTGTCCGTTGGGTTTATAGCTTTTGCTTTTATTCCAGTATCTAGCCCAAGAACGGTCTACAGATAACACAAGATCATGCTTTACTGCACCAGTTTCAAGGTTCCCTTTTAAACCTAACTGTACATAAGCATTTTTACCTTCCTCATTTTGCTGATTAAACTGATTTCCTACAAAGTTGCCATGTTCATCGAATTTAATAGACGCACCTTGATTATCTTTGTTACCGCTACGTCTGGAGTAACCCATATTAGCAAAATAACTCCAAGTGTCATTCAGCTTATGTTCATGATTTAATGTTGCTAAATAGCCATGTACATATTTGGTCGTACCATTAAAATCATAGTTATTTTTTGAATCAGGAGCATCAGGTAAAACGATACTGCTATAGCTATTTGGTAAAGAGAACCATCTTTGACCACCATTTACACGCAAGTCAAAGTAACCAGCAAGTAAATTGGTGGTGCTATTGTCTCCTCTGTGATCCATATTAATGAAAATATTCTTTTCATTTTTCTCAGCGCCAGGAAGAGCTAAACCACCTTCCATATATTCAGCATTCACACGAATGCCCCATTCATTCTTCTCACCAAAGCGACGCCCAACGTCAATAAATTCGCCAGCATTTCCTCTGCCAGAGAATGTCTGCGTATAACGATTAACAGGAGTATCAGTAGCACGTTTAGTAACAATATTGATTGTACCAGGAGCCGGCGTTGCACCACTGTTTGTACCATTATTAGACATATTTACACCATTAACGCCTGCATTTGGACCAGATGTAATATCAATTCTATCAATTATATGTGAAGGCGGTGTCGTAAATTGATAAAAAAGACTAGGCACACCATTTAACATCATGTGATTGCCATTCATATTAATACCACGCATACTAAAATCAGTATACATTGGAGAAGTTGTACTAGTGCGAATGGAAGGATTATTCATCAGGACATTTGCTAATGGCTGACTTGGATCACCATAAGTTTCTACAGCTTTTGCAGTCATGCTCATTTCAGAATATGGAATGTCCATGACACTCTTATCACCAAGTACACCCAACTTAGCAGTAGTACGAACATTTCCTCCGGGCAATACATCTTTGCTTCCTTCAACAACAACCTCATCCAGATTGCCATGCATAGT
>ENA-OOZR01001628-OOZR01001628.1-human-gut-metagenome-genome-assembly--contig:-NODE-1628-length-11069-cov-3.253586_pt1 | contig 11069 bp, 9 predicted proteins | sample MGYA00241045_ERZ501406 | MGnify/ENA primary metagenome ERZ501406 (study PRJEB25962, sample SAMEA2042920) | human gut metagenome | biome: human gut; feature: human-associated habitat; material: faeces...
TGCATGCCCCGTGTGCCCCCATGACCAATGCCTGTTCGATATCGGCTGTTTTGGAAGGGCCGGAGATGAAAGTGCCGAAAGGGTAGGTTTGCCCGGCGAGAAATTCATAGGCTTCTTGCATATTATGGACCAGGGAATGTCGGTCGAGGACAATGACTAAGGCTTCAGCAATGAAATAGAGTGCTTTGTGTTTTACGTTCTGAGGAATCCAGACCGCACCGTTTTCCGCTACGCCGAACGCTCCTTCTACGACCGCCACGTCGGTACCGTCCAGTTCTTGTGCCTCGGCCAATGTGTCGGGACGTATGGTAGCACAGGTGATCTCTTCCATCTGTGAAGCGATTTTGCGAGCCTCGGGAAAGTGGCTGCGAATGATGTCGTTGATGTCTTCCGCTTCCTGTAGGACGACCGCCTTGCCTCCGACAAACTGGCTGATTTCGTAGAAACGGCTTATTTTGTCCGGGTAAACCGTAGCTTTTATTTCCCAATCCGGATATTCGTACCTTTGTACGGTGTTTTGGCGGATGGCTGTCAATATCTCGTCTTTGCTGCTCATTTTTTATCCTCCTTTCTTTGTACTTTACCTTTTTTCCACATGCTGTTGAACGATTCCCCGGCGAATTTCGGCAGTTCGCGGCCTTTTCCCCATTCGTTCAGGCGGTTATATTTGATTGCGTCTGGCATGACATTGACCATAGGAGCAGCCCAGAGGGCGGCGTTGAACAGCACGGGGCGCTCCATCAGAAATTTCATGCCGGCAGACATGAATTGCTTCTCGGTATTGGCTTTGCCGATGTCCTTCAACGTTTGCCTCCAGCGGTAGATTTGTTCTCCCAAATCCACTTTGGCCGGGCAGACATTGGAGCAAGACAGGCAGAGGGAACAGGCCGACAAGTTGTCATAGTACTTCGACGGGTCGTGAGCCATTCCCAAGTTTATTCCGATGGGACCCGGAATGAAATAAGTATATGAATAGCCTCCGCTGTGCCGGTAAACCGGACAGGTGTTCATGCAGGCGCCGCAACGGATGCAGTTCAGCGTCCGGATATGGTCGGGGTGAGAGAGGATGCGGCTTCGTCCGTTGTCTACGATAATGATATGGTATTCACCTCCTTCGCGCGGCGTACGATAATGAGACGTGTAGGTTGTGATGGGTTGACCTGTTCCAGAACGTGCCAATAAACGGGTGAATACGCCTAAAGCTTTCATGTCCGGTACGATTTTTTCCAAACCGAAGGCCGCGATGTTCAGTTTCGGGCAGGATGTGCCCATATCGGCGTTGCCTTCGTTGGTGCACACGACGATGTCTCCCGTGGAGGCTACAGCGAAATTCGCTCCTGTCATGGCAGCTTCGGCGTGCAAGAAAATATTTCGCAGGTTTTTTCGAGCCACATGCGTCAGGTAAGTCGGGTCGTAATTGCCTTTTTCGGCATTCATCTTCTCTTCGAACAGCAGGCCTACTTGTTCGCGCTTGATATGAATGGCCGGCATGACGATATGGCTGGGTGGAAGGTGCATCAGTTGCAGGATGCGTTCACCCAAATCGGTTTCCACTACATCTATGCCTTTAGATAACAAGAACGGATCCAGTTCGCATTCTTCCGAAAGCATGGATTTGCTTTTGACGAAACGGGTCACTTGATGTTCTTTAAGCAGTCCATAGATGATCTGTCGGTATTCTTCTGCGTCTTTAGCCCAATGTACGATGGCACCGTTTGCCGTGGCGTTCTTTTCAAATTCTATCAGCAGTTCCTCCAAATGGCTGTTGGAATAGAGTTTCAACTGGCATGCTTTTTCCCGAAGGTCTTCCCATTCGGGTACCTCCTTGCTCATTTTGTCTCTTTTGGCACGTACCATCCACAGGGTTTCGTTGTGCCATGCCGCCATGTCGCCGTTCCGGAGGAACTTTTCGGCAGCTTTGGAATGTAAGGTGCTCATAACTGTGACGCTAATATTTCTACAATATGAATCGTTTGGATGGGAAGTTTCTCACGGTCGATGACTCCCTGCATGTGCATCAGGCAGGAGCTGTCGGCTCCGGTAATATATTCGGCCCCGGTTTCGCTGTGGTGCCTGATTTTGTCTTTTGCCATACAGACGGATACGGCCTGTTCTTCGATTGCGAACATTCCGCCGAAGCCGCAACATTCATCTACGTGGGACGGCTCGCATACTTCGATGTCTTTCACCATGAGTAGCAAATCCCGTAATTTATTATAATAAGGAATATTGCGTTCACTGGGAGAGGACAAGTGGAGTTCCCTTACGCCGTGGCAACTGTTGTGCAGGCTGACTTTGTGAGGGAAGCGGGCATCCAAATGTTCCGGCTTGACGACGTCGTGGATGAACTCGCACAAATCATATATTTTCTCCGCACTCTCGCACCGATGTCCTTCTTGTGCCAATATGTCGGGATGGTTTTGTTTGACGAAAGCCACACAACTGGCCGACGGTCCTACAATGTAATCGTATGACTGGAACAAGGTTTCGAAACGCCGGGCCAGCCGTGAGGCTTCATTTTCGAATCCGGCATTGGCCATGGGTTGCCCACAACACGTTTGGTCTAAAGGGTAATCTACGTCGACTCCCAACCGGCTTAAAATTTTATATGACGCCACTCCGACCTGAGGGTATATGGCATTGATGTAGCAAGGGATAAATAAACCGACTTTCATATTTTGGGTTGTTTTGAATTTGGTACAATATTAGTGTTTGGTCCGTATGCCTGCCGGTATGCGTTGGCCAATAGCTGCAAAGTTATAAAAAAGCATGGTTCTATTCTATTATTCGTGCTGCCTTTTGATTCGTAAACCATTAATTTTTGGCTGTTTTCTTTCGTATTCTCTCAAAAAGTAGTAATTTTACGTGCTTTTTGGCAAGTGGTATTTATAATAGTAACAGATATAAATAATGTTAGACCAAGACAGAATAATAAAGGTGAACATTGAAACCGAGATGCGTAAATCGTATATCGACTATTCAATGTCCGTAATTGTATCCCGTGCTTTGCCTGATGTGCGCGATGGATTTAAACCTGTGCATCGTCGCATTCTCTATGGAATGAGGGAACTGGGTAATACGCACGACAAACCATATAAAAAATGTGCCCGTATCGTAGGAGAAGTGTTGGGTAAGTATCATCCGCATGGAGATTCTTCCGTTTATGGTGCATTAGTGCGTATGGCACAAGAATGGAGCATGCGTTATACGCTGGTGGACGGTCAGGGAAACTTCGGTTCCGTCGATGGGGATAGTGCTGCTGCCATGCGTTATACGGAGGCTCGCCTGCAGTTGATGGGCGAAGCTATGATGGATGACTTGGAAAAGGAAACCGTAGACATGATGAACAACTTCGACGATACGTTGAGGGAGCCTACGGTTATGCCTACAAAAATACCGAACTTGCTGGTAAACGGTGCCAGTGGTATCGCAGTGGGAATGGCCACTAACATCCCCACGCATAATTTAGGGGAAGTCATTGATGCTTGTGTGGCTTATATAGACAATCGGGATATTGACATCGACGGACTGATGGAGTATATCAAGGCTCCTGATTTTCCTACCGGTGGCTTTATTTACGGTATGCAGGGCGTGCGCGATGCCTACGAGACGGGGCGCGGACGTGTGATTATGCGTGCCCGTGCTGAGATAGAGCCGGGAGAGAATCATGATAAGATTGTCATTACGGAGATTCCTTACGGGGTAAACAAAGCGGAGCTGATTAAACAGATTGCCGATTTGGTAAACGACAAGAAGATAGAAGGCATCAGCAATGCCAATGACGAATCCGACCGTGAAGGCATGCGTATCGTGGTGGATGTGAAACGCGACGCCAACGCAAATGTCGTATTGAACAAATTGTTCAAGATGACTCCGTTGCAGACCAGCTTCAGCGTGAATTGCATAGCGTTGGTGAAAGGGCGTCCCAAGTTGTTGTCTCTGAAGGATTGCATCTCTAACTTTGTGAACCATCGTCACGATGTGGTCATCCGTCGGACGCAGTATGATTTGCGCAAGGCGGAAGAACGTGCCCATATTTTGCAAGGTTTGATTATTGCGAGTGATAACATCGACGAAGTCGTGCATATTATTCGCAGTGCCCAGAATCCGCAGGCCGCCATCGAAGGTTTGATGAACCGTTTCGAGCTGGACGAGGTACAGGCCAAAGCCATCGTAGAGATGCGTCTGCGTCAGTTGACGAACCTGATGCAGGAGCAGTTGCGTAACGAATACGATGAACTGTTGAAACAAATCGAATATTTCAAACAGATACTGAGTGATGAAGACCTTTGCATGAAAGTAATCAAGGACGAATTGATTGAGGTTAAAGAGCAGTTCGGCGACGAACGGCGTTCGGAAATCGTATATTCGAGCGAAGAATTCAATCCTGAAGATTTTTATGCTGACGACGAGATGGTTATCACCATCAGTCACATGGGATATATCAAGCGTACGCCTTTGGCCGAGTTCCGGGCACAGGCCCGTGGCGGCGTGGGCAGCAAGGGAACGAGCACTCGCGATACGGACTTTGTGGAATACATCTATCCGGCCACGATGCACAACACGATGCTCTTCTTCACGCAGAAAGGTCGCTGTTTCTGGATGAAAGTATATGAGATACCGGAAGGTGCCAAGAACTCTAAGGGACGTGCCATTCAGAATATGTTGAATATCGACCCGGATGACGCTATCAATGTTTGCTTGCGTATCAAGAACCTGAACGATGCGGAATTCTGCCGTTCTCATTATGTGGTGTTCTGCACGAAGAACGGTATCATCAAGAAAACCTGCTTGCAGGAGTATTCCCGTCCGCGTACCAATGGGGTCAATGCCATTACGATTCGTGAAGACGACCGTGTCATCGGCGTGCGTCTGACAAATGGCGAGAATGAAATCATCATCGCTAACAGAAACGGTCGTGCCATTCGTTTCCATGAAAGCAAAGTGCGTGCCATGGGACGTACGGCTACTGGTGTGAGAGGTATGACCATCGACGAGGACGGTAGCGACGAAGTGGTAGGCATGGTATGTGTGAACGACCCGCAGACGGAAACCATCATGGTGGTCAGCGAGCAAGGCTATGGCAAACGTTCGGACATAGAGGATTATCGTGTGACGAACCGGGGCGCGAAGGGTGTGAAGACACTGAACATCACGGAGAAAACCGGTAAGTTGGTGGCTATCAAAGTCGTGACGGACGAGAACGACCTGATGATTATTAACAAGAGTGGTATAACGATACGTCTGAAAGTGGCTGATGTCCGTATTATGGGACGTGCCACACAAGGTGTCCGTTTGATTAATCTTGAGAAGCGTAATGACCAAATCAGTAGCGTATGCAAGGTACAGACGGAGGACGAAGAAGAAGAGACGGAAATGTTGAGTGACGGTGTGGCTCCGGTGATGGATGAGTCGGAAGGCGGTTCTGATGCATCGGTTTCAGAGTCCCGTGACGAAGAGACTGAAACGAATGAATGAGTTTAAAACTTTTAATTTATAAAGTTATGAATAAATACGTATTATCAATTGCATTGCTGGTTGCTTCAACCGGTGCTTTCGCGCAGAACAGACTGGTGAAAAAAGCTCAGGGATTGATTAACAACAATCAAATAGAGGAAGCCCAGACGTTGTTGACGGAAGCTTTGAACAGCGGAGAAACCAAAGACATGGCTTTGGCTTGGGATGTTCAGGGAGATTTGTACCAAAGGCTTTTTGCAGACGAACTGAACAAAGCGGCTGCTCACCAGCCTTTGGATACGGCAAAGTTTGCTAAAAACCTGTATGCTTGTCTGGACGCATACGAAAAATGCAACGAGTATGACGAGAAAAAGGAATATGCGGAAAAGAACAAAGGCAACTTGATGAAGTTCCGTACTTTCTTGATGTACGTCGGTCAGTTTGACTTCCAAAATCAGAATTTTGCGGGAGCTTATAAAGCATACGATGCGTGGTTGACTTATCCGCAGAATCATAAACTGGTGGCTGATGAGCCGAAGGTGTTGAACGATAGTGTATTTGACAAAAATCAAGTAGCTTATTATGCTTGTCTGGCAGCTTACCAGGGTAAAGATTTTGATAAGGTCGCTACTCATCTGGAAGAGGCATTGAAGTATGATAAAGAAGCCAAGACGGTAAGACAATTACATTTGATGACACTCTTGGAAAAGGGAGATACGGCTCAATGGGTTGATGCTTCGAAGAAGTATGCAGTGGCAGATGAGGTGATAGCCCAGAATTTGTTAGCTTATTACACCGAAAAGAAGAACGATGCGGCTTCGTTGGAGTTTGCCAACAGTCTTTTGGCGGCCGACCCGAATAATAAGATTGCCAATTATTCAAAAGGTGTAGTATTGTTCGGTCAGGAGAAATTTGAGGAAGCTCTTCCGTTCTTTGAGAAGAGTGCGGAAATAGATCCTACTTTTACGGATGCTTATTACAATGCCGGTGTATGCTGCTGTAATACAGGATATGGCATCAACGAAGCAATCGGTAAGACGAAGAACATGAAGAAAGCCGAATATGACAAGGAGATTGAAAAAGTGAAGTCTTGGTATAAGAAGGCAGAACCGTTCTTCCTGAAAGTGAAGGAACTTGAGCCTGACAATCCGCAGAGATGGGCTTCTCGTCTGAAGACGGTGTATTATATAACCGGAGAAAAGGCTAAAGAAGCAGAGATGGATACTTATCTCAAGTAAGCGGTAGGAGATAATGATAAAGTAAAAAAGAATTGGGGTGGTGTTCAATGAAAGTGTGGGCATCACCCTTTTGTTTTATATAGGATGAGTAGATTGAGTTTTTGGGCAATGGTTTGTATGTTCGGGGTTTGTTGTCAGACACTGGACGGTGCCAATGTGGTTCGTGAAGCGCGTAAAACCATAAAGAACGCCAGATATGAGGAGAACGGGGATGAGGCCAAGAAGGTAAGGGAGCGGCTGGATGCCGCAGAGAAGAGCCTGATGGATGCGCTGTCCGGCGAGAAAAAAGTAGTGAAACGTGCAGAACTGTATTATACGGCGGCATTGGTGCAGTGCAGGTTGAATGACATTGAAAACGAAAAAATCTATTTGAAACGTGCATACGATACGGTGCTTTATTATAATAGTATCTACAATGCCTATAAATATTTCGAGAAATGTGATTCCGTGGAGTTGGCTTCAGACTACAAAGGGCGTTTTAAGTTCCGTTCGTCGGCTCGTAAGAGACTGCTGGAACATCGTGCCAATTTATTGAATGGCGGACGCTTCTATTTGAGAAAGAAGAATTATACGGAAGCATTCCGATTCTTGGATTTATATTTGTCTTCGGCCGAATATCCGGCATTGAAGAGCGACTTCTTGAATCAGACGGATACGATGTATTCCCGTGTGGCCTATTGGATTATAGCCACAGGATACCATATCGGGGCTTACGAGGGCGTGATACGTTATGCTCCGATGGCTTTGCGTTACTCCAAGAACCAACAGTATGTGCAGGAGTATCTTTGTAGGTCGCACTTGGCTTTGAATGATACTGCAGCTTGGGTGAAGGAATTGAAAAGGGGTATTGTGAATTTCCCTGACCATACATATTTTTTCACCAGCTTGCAGGAGTTTCTGAATCGTAAAGGGAAATACGACGACGCGTTGTTGTTTGCAGACCGGATGATACAATACGACCCGAAGAATGCTTTGTTCTGGTATGCAAAGGCATTGGTGTACATGCGTAAAGATGACTATAAGAATTGTATAGCCAATTGTGATGTGGTTCTGACTTTGGACAGCATGAATATTGAGGCTAACTATTTTAAGGGATTGGCTTATTGCAATATGGCCAAAGCGTCTTCCGATGCGATGAAAAAATCAGAACTGAAAAGTGCTGCATATCGGAAATACAGAACGGAAATGATGACGTATTACGCATTGGCAGAGGAGCCTTTGGAACAGGTACGTCGGTTGTCTCCGGATAAGGCTTCCCGTTGGGCTCCTTTGCTGTATCAAGTGTACCTGAATCAGAACAAGGGAGAGGAATTCGATGAAATGGAACGTATTATACGGGATATAAAGAAACCGGAAAAATAGATATGGAAAGACTAAAGATATATATGGCTCCTTTGCAGGGGCTTACGGAGGCTCCTTACCGCAATGCTTTTGAGAAGCACTTCGGTGGAGTGGATGTGTACTACACACCTTTCATCCGTTGGGAGCACGGTGCCCTGAGAAGAAAGGATGTACGTGATTTGCATCCGGATGCAAACAAAGTAGGGCATCTTGTTCCTCAAATCATAGCGGCTTCGGCCGAAGAGGCAGAACAGATTCTGGCTCAGGTAGTTCCCTATGGATATCAGGAGGTGGATTTAAACATGGGCTGCGCTTTTCCCATGTTGGTGAAAAAGGGAAAAGGATGCGGTCTCCTGCATGAACCAGAACGGGTGAGAGGATTGCTACAGGTAGTGAAGTGCCCCCAAAAAGTTGGACGGGTTAAATACTATCCAGTAATTGAAAGAGTTCGGTATTGCACCGGACTCTTTCCTTTTAACCGGGATTTGATTCTTTTATTGTTATAGTAGTTTATATATTCATCCAAAGCCTTTATAAAGGCTTGCGGCGAATCGAACTTTTCAGCATACAACAGTTCCGACTTCATAATCCCAAAGAAGTTTTCCATCATGGAGTTGTCCAGACAGTTTCCCTTCCTTGACATGCTTTGGATTATATGATGCTCTTCCAACCTCTTGCGGTATCCGTAATGTTGATATTGCCATCCTTGGTCAGAATGCAGTATAAGGCCGTCAAGGCTCTCGAACCGGGCAAAGGCTTTGTCAAGCATGTCATATACCTGCTCCAGATTCGGGCTTGTTGAGATATTGTAGGAGATTATCTCGCCATTGAACATGTCAAGTATGGGTGATAAGTAAAGCTTTGTGAAGCCTATGTTTATCTGTGTCACATCGGTTGCCCACTTGCGATTGGGAGCAACGGTTGCAAAGTCTCGTCCTATCATGTTTGGAGCTACCTTGCCAACCTCTCCTTTATAGGAGCGGTAACGCACCTTGCGAATCTGACATTTAAGCCCCATCTCTATCATGATGCGCCGCACGGTCTTATGGTTTATGGTATAGCTACGATTGCGCATCTCCGCAGTTATCCGCCTGTATCCATAGCGTCCTTTATGCTCATGGAAAATATCTCTAATCTCTTTCTTTTCCGCGGCATATTTGTCAGTAACTTTCAGGTATTTAAGATGATAATAAAACACAGAACGAGCCATCTGCCTTAACTTTAGAAGCAAGTCAAGGGGATATTCCGACCTTAGTTCGTCGATGGCTTTTGCCCATTGAGCAGTGTCCGGGCTTTCTGTTCCTCGACTAAGGCCTTCACTTTTTTTAGCAGCGCATTCTCAGCCCGTAGGCGGAGGTTTTCCGCCTGAAGCTTTTCGAGTTCAGTCTGTGGTTCTTTCTTCTTAGGTCTTGCCATAGAGTCTTTAGGAGGTCGCTCCTGTTTTCTGTTTTCAAGCGTTTTCCCCGCACGATACTTGCGAAGCCACTCTTGAATCGTTGTCCTGTTTAAGTCGTACCGAAGGCATATCTCTTGCAAAGGTATTCCTTTTTCTTCAACTTCCATTACTATTGACAACTTTTCTACGGCTGAATAATGATATGACCTTGTTCCACGAAGTCCATCTTCTCCGTACTTTTCATAACGAAGATACCACTGACGAACCATTTTTTTGTCCAAACCAGTTTCCCTGACGAGAGACTCCATAGGTTCTCCTGATTTCAATCGGCTCACTATATGGAGTCTTTCTTCAAATGGATGGTGTCTATACATAATGCACCCCAAAAGTTTTGTGTCTAACTTTTGGGGTGCAGTTCACTTCTACACCACCGCCGAAGTCAAAGAGAAATATCATGTAAACGAATCTTGGATATTCTTGGTGGCTAAGAAGAACAACATCCCCCGAACTTTCAATCGTGGCAAAACCTACTGGAGTAAGAAACATATAGATGCTTACTTTGCCAAGAAAGCCCCGAATCCTGATATTACTGAATGGTATAGTACCCAAGAAATGCAGGAGAAGTTCGGCATGACCCTATCTGCCATCTATTGTTTCGTTTCCAAGAATGCCATCCCCAAGAAGAAAGAGGGCATCATGGTGTACTATTCCAAGAAGCATGTGGATATAGCGAAGGGCATTGCAGCCCCCGAAGAACCGCAATATTATACGGTAGCCGAAGCGATGGAGAAATTTAACCTCACCCGTGACCAGCTCTATCACTATGCGAAGTATCATAATATCTCCAAGGTCAAGAAAGGCAAATACACGCTTATCTCCAAACCTGAATTGGATAAACTACTTGCCGCCCCAAAGATTGAATAAGTTATTTATCGGTGAATGTACCCACCATTGAATCACCTAATTCCTTTGCACCAAACAAATGTAAAACTCTAAATATTAAACAGTATGTCACACACGTGTACAAAAGTAACAGTTCGTCAGAGAGCGATTCGAAACAATCGTATCTCCTTGTATCTGGATTATTATCCGGCAGTCCGTAACCCCGAAACGATGCAGATGAGCCGCAGGGAATACCTCGGCATCTACATCTATGCCCATCCAAAGAACGAAATGGAACGGGAGTTCAACAACGATATGTTGAACAAAGCAGAGGCTATCCGTTGTATCAGAGTGCAATCGCTCATCAACGAAGAGTTTGGTTTCTTGGACAAGACCAAACAAAAAGCCGACTTCCTCGCCTACTTCAAGAAGATGTGCCGGAACAAAGACCAGAAATGGCAATTCGTCTATCAGCATTTTTACAACTTCGTCAAGGGACAATGTACCTTTGGTGATGTGAACGTGGATTTATGCAAAAAATTCCGTGAATACTTGCTGAATGCCAAGCAACTCAAACACAGCAACCGCCCCATATCTCTCAATTCAGCATCCGGCTACTATTCTACTTTCAGAGGATTATTGAAGATTGCCTATCGGGACAAATGGTTTCGTGAGAATATCAACGACTACCTTGACAAGATTGAGCCACAAGACGTAAAGAAGGAATATCTGACATTGGACGAAGTGAAGCAACT
>ENA-OOZR01001662-OOZR01001662.1-human-gut-metagenome-genome-assembly--contig:-NODE-1662-length-10791-cov-1.856557_pt1 | contig 10791 bp, 8 predicted proteins | sample MGYA00241045_ERZ501406 | MGnify/ENA primary metagenome ERZ501406 (study PRJEB25962, sample SAMEA2042920) | human gut metagenome | biome: human gut; feature: human-associated habitat; material: faeces...
TTGGGACGCCATCCGTGGGCTGGAGCCAGCCGCCAGCCGAATTCTTCCCGCACAAAAAGCCACCGCTCGGGGGCGTCAGCTGCGCCGGTAAGCAGCGCAAAGGCCATTCGCCGCCAAACTTTGGGCAGATCCTCCGCAGGGGAGGCGCCGTCGCTGTTCAAGATGTCGGCGATGCCTAGATAGGAACCCATTCGGCCGGCAGTCAGTGTTCGCGCTGAAAGCGTGAAGAGCGGCTTCCCCGCAGCTCTGTCAATGCGGCTCGTGAGGAGTGCAGTGCTTCCGCGGACGTCTTTTAAACGCGTTTGAGCGGTTTCAATCCCGCTCTCACGCGCCAAACGCATGTAAATTTCGCGCCAAACAGGGATGCTGCAGAGGTCATCGAGCCGACTGAGCGTCATGACCTCTTCATCTCGCCCGGAGACTACAACGCGCGGAGAATGCCGCCCAGGCAAGGTCGTGGCAGCTGCAATGGCCAAAAGCGACCGCAAATCGGCGCGGCCTCGTTCAGCATTCTGAATGGCTAAAGGAATGCCTGCCGCAGCATTGGACTCCATCGGAATCGGCAGAGTGCTTCCGGCCGCTTCTCCCTCTGTGCTGCGTATGCGAATGCCGCCGGCGTGGGCTTCGCAGTGGGGCAGCAAAATGGACTGCCGCTCGATTGAGGATGCATTAGCCGGCACTGCCGTCCCCTGAGATCCCATTGCAAAAGCTTGCTCAAACCAAAGGGCGGAAGTCCCGTCAAGCGCACGATCTGCGAGAAATCCAAACAGTCGTGCTGCATTCAAGGGCTTCATCAAGCCTTCCTGCAAAGGCAGATCTGCACCAATCGGAAAACCGTTGTCGAGCCACGCTTTTGAATATCGAAAGCGAATGCTGTCCTGAAGCGACGCCATAGCTCGTGCACTCCATTTCATCTCCGCAGCTGTCAGACGGTTCAGGGATTTTTTCTGCTGCTCATTCATTGACATCATCGATTCGCCATTGGAATGGCTTTCTTCAGATGTCCTCTCCGCGGCAATTTCCGAGGGCAGTGTCGGGAAGTAAAGCTCCCCGATCAATGGTTCATCCTGAATGGCATCGGAATGAATCAGCCATTTTCTAAATGAGCATTTGGACATAGGATACAGATGATTAGTTTAAATTAGTTGCGTCAATGATGATTTGAATAGAGAGGAGTGATGGTTTGTTATTGGCTAATGCATTTAATGGAAATGACATTCATCAGTAGTGAAATGAATGCACGTCAATATAAGTCAATTGAATGAGAGGCGCGGCTGATTCAAGTCACTGCCCGGCAGATTTCTTTTTTGAACGCACTCGCTGAGGCAGATTCCTTTCTTCCAGCATTAATCCTGCAGAGTCCTCTTGCGCTGCAGCCAGGCCGGATAGAAGAGGGGACAAGCCAAGCGCATTGAGCACGGATGCAATGTTTCCAATAGAGACACCGCAGTCTCCATTTTCAATTTTGGAAAGTGTATTGAGTGATATGCCCGCTCGGTCAGCAACGACAGACTGAGGAAGCCGGCGGCGGAGGCGGGCAGATCGGAGATTGGAGCCGAGTTGAATGACGGACTCTTCGACGGCTATGGAAGGACGCATGACATCTCCTATAAGCGATGTTGAAAATTATAACACGCAAGACTATGCGAACTAACATAAACTAAAAAATATCGCTCAGCAATGAGCAAAAGTATGTTTCGAACGTGTTTTTGGGTTGTCAACAGATGCCTTGATCCCGGGTAATTATTGGCTTTATATAAATTTTGCTTAGTGTTAAATTAATTAACACGCATTTTAATGAGTATTAAAATTTGCTGTACAACCGTTGCTCCCGGCTCGCATGGTAAGCCTGAGCGCCAGATGAGTTGGTTTTGAGTACGGAGCAGCCAATTTGGTTTGGGACTGTCTATAGATAAATGGTCTGTCGCCTGCCCTGCGCTGATGATGTCTTCAATAGCTGGATCTGCTCACAGATAGAGCGTCTTTCAACATCCATCAATTCAATGAGACAGATGAGCATATAAGTTTATTGATCTTAGAACGATCAGATAAAGCCATAAGGCATGTATTGGCAATATTGATGAATGAAATAAGACGAATATGCTGTCGAGTAATTGTTAATCGTCATAAGTCATATGTTGCTGCAGCTGCTGGGGATGAAAAAAATTATCTTGAATAGATCGTTATGCAGCAATGAGTCCAATATGCGGTATTGGGGTCGATGAGAGGGGCTTGTGCAGAGAGTATCCTCTGTATTGATTGTCGTTGATTATATAAGGGTGCTGATTTGAATTGAATGGTAATGATGGAATAGATGGTGTCCAAGTCAAGTGGTCTGCTGAGAGAGTGTTGAATGAAATAAGCTTACTGAATATCAATTCATCGATATGCTCAGATATCCATTCAAATTGGAGACGTTAAAAATAGCGTACTTACCAAATAATCCTCTTTGAGCTAACTCTTCAGAAACCGGCTCCATCGCTTCAGGCCATTCGTTTTTCACTATCAGACGAGTTTTGTTTGCAGGCGTGAAATTGTATGTCTCAATCCCAATTCGCGCCTCCCGTATATGGGTAGTCCTCTTCCGTTGATGCGATGAACTGACTCGGACATGGGTAAGTTGAAAATAGGTTCCACGGGATGTACAAAAGCAAAACGCCGGCAATACCGGCGTTTTGAGATGCATTTTGAAGTGGTTTCAGCTCAGAGATGTGTGCTGGAATGCGTGAAACGAGTTCATTTGCTACCAGCGTTTAGCCATTTCGGCAGCGACTCGAACGAGGCCTGTCTGCGCGCAGACGACGCCGCAGAGAATCATGCCTACGCCCATGACGCCGATGTAGCTCATCTCTTCATTGAGGAACCAGAGGCCGCCGATAATGCCGACAGCTGGGCTGAGATAGGTGTACCAACGCGTGCCCGATGCGCCGATCTCCTGCTCAGCTTTATGCCAGAGTGTGTATCCGATGACCGTTGCCGCAAGTGCCAGAAAGACGAGGTTTGCGCCGGCAGCAGGCACTTCAAAGAGAATGGCCGCGTCGGTAGGCTGTTCATTCAGGTAAAAAGGCAGCGCCCCCAGGATGCCGTAGCCCGTGGACTTGCGCATGACGAAAAGGGTAGGCAGATCAGCAAGCGCTCGTAGGACCAGTGAATACACGGCGTAGGCAGCGGCTGCGGCAAGGCCGAGATAAAACCCAAGCCGCGGCAGGTCCTGCAGAACGGCGTTGTCAAAGTAAAGCAGAAACGTACCGGTTGCTGCCGTGCAGATCCCCAGAAAGGTCATCCAGTGAAGTTTCCAGGTGCGCAGCGCAGCCATGGCCAAGAGGCCGCTCAGAAGCGGCCCCATGGCGATAAGACTGGCTGTGGTCGAAACGACGCCGTGTTCTAATGCCAGCGTCTGCAGGCCGAAAAAGAGAGGAATGCTGGTAAGGCCGAGGAGCGCTACGGTGATTTCTCCTCGCATGGTGCCCGAGTAGAGCTGCATGGGGGCGAGGAAGATAAGGATGCCGTAAGCCAGCACCGAGCGGAGTTCAACGAGCGCCCAGGGCTGCATTCCGAAATTGAGAAGCACTTTGCTGCTCACGAGCGTCATGCCCCAGCAGAGGACAACAAAAAGGGCTAGGAGGTGGTAGGACCAGCTGCGCATAAAAGAAGTTCCACGTAGCATCAATTATTTAATTTTAACGAATGCTGTCGTGCGGGCTCATTAAGGAGTGCTGTCGGCGAACATGAAGCATCGCACCATCCATATGAAAACGCCTCTGCACTGGTGTGCAAAGGCGTTTGGGGGAAAGCGTTATTCGTTGCGTTTATGCCGCGGCCGACGGCTTTCTTCTGCGCAGACAGAGCAGACGCATAACATTGGCTGCGAAGACTTTGCCGAGCAGGATGATGCCGAGGCAGACGCCGATCGTCGTCGGCACGACAAGGTCGCCGGCAGCGTTCTTCAGCGTAAAAAACACTACGCCGGTGGCAAGGAAGTTGCCTAATGCTGCGTCGGCGGTCATCTGGAACGTTGCGAAGATAGAAACCTCATCTTCCGTCAGTTCTCCGCGGTCCTTAAGTGCGCGGGTGAGTGCTGCGCCGGCGTCTGTCGACTGCAGTGATGCGACGATAGCGAGCGAGGTCGAGCCCGGCAGTCCCATCAGAGGGCGCAGGATCGGGTTAAGCACGCGGGTGGCGGCACGGATGGCGCCGTAGTATTCAAAAACGGCAATCATGGCCGTAGCGAGCATGATTGAGGGAACCAATGTCAGTGCGAAGACGAAGCCGTCAATCGCGCCGGAGCCGCCCTTGCCGCGGAAGTTGGAGAAGGTGGTCGAAAGCTCGCCGCCCTTATCCGTCACATTTGCCACAACGTTGCCGAAGCTGCCGTTGAGGATGGTGTAGTCAAAAATGCCCCACCATTTGTCGGTGATCAGCAGTCCCGAGAAAAACAGGATGGCGACGATGAAGGAAATATAGCCGCCGATGCCGGGAGCCTTTGAAAGTTCCGCTTCTGCGCTTTGATCGGCAGTTGGTTTTTTTGGGGTATCGCTCATTGGCGTCCTCTTGAAGTATTTCAGTCTGTTTTACGCTGGACGCGGCGAGGTTCGCCAAGTGTTGACGAATGGCAGCAGCGGCGGCGCGGCGATTGTGGGCGAATTCTACCCGCGGAATGTGACTCAATGTAATGGGTGCTAACAAGGAGAAGGTATGGCCGAGCATGCGCCCGGGCGAAATAACCTTTGAACACGCTGAGCACAATGATGGGTAATCACGCATGACTTCTGCGCTAATCTTCGGTGTTCCTTTCTTTTTGAGGTTCGAAAATTGCCCATGAGTCAGCTCGATGCGCTCCATTTGGAGCTCCTCCATGCCGCCATCCCGCAGCAGTACGACACCATCGGCGTCATGATGCCGGGCGTTGCCGGACGAATCGTCGTGCTTCGGCATACCGCAGCGCGGCGAAGCGTCTTTGCCGTTCGGGCGCGGGAAATGTGGACTCAGTGCTTGCGGCATTTCTGAGCGATGCGCAGTGCCGACGTACGCAGGGCAGGGGATATGTGCAGGAAGTTTTGTGGACGGTAATGCTCGCTGCCAGCCAGACAGAGGGCATTCCCTTTGCAAAACGCCTTGAGTGGCTCGACAAGCTTGCCCAATGCATAGACAACTGGGCTTCCTGCGACCTTCTGGGCGAAGCGGCCAAGGATTTCACGCTTCCGCAAAATGAAGCGGCAGCGTTTGCCTTTCTGGATGCGCTCATCAAGTCGAGAAATCTCTGGCGCATACGTCTTGCGTTGGTGCTTATGCTCGCGCACATGGCGCCGGCCGGTTCACGACCGCTCGAGCGGGCTGTTCAGTTGTCCTCAGCCCCCGAAGTGCTGACCTGCGCCGCTCAGAGCTATTACGGTTCAATGGGCCTTGCCTGGGCATTCTCCGTCTACGCCGTTCATGATTTCAGTCTTGTAGAGCGGGTCGTCACGGACCTCATTGTCAACAAACGTATTGATCCCGCGACAGCTCGGCGGACGGCACAGAAAGTTCGCGAGTCCTTTCGCTCGGCTCAGGCAGAAAAAGCATTGTTGTCGCAGAATATTCAGAAAGCGCTCGACGGCATCCCGGCAGGCAGCTTGCCTGCCGCCCGGAACAACAAGCCCGCTGGCGCCGTACCGGCCTTTCGAAGGAAGCTCCTCAAAGGCACGCCTCCCAGTGCCGCTCTATAACCTATAGGATAGGTTAGATTTTGTCCTAAAAAGAGTATTCATCACACAAACAAAGGAAAACAAAAGATGCGTAAATTCTTTCAAGAATTTCAAGCCTTTATTTCTAAAGGCAATGTTCTAGACCTTGCTGTGGCCGTGATCATCGGCGCTGCGTTTTCAAAAATCGTCGACAGCCTCGTAAAAGACATCATCAATCCCATCCTCGGCGTGCTCGTTGGTCGTCCGGATTTTACGAATTTGTTTGTGGTGCTCAAGGATGCCCCGAATTACACCGGTCCGCAGACTTATGAAGGCCTCGTCAAGGCCGGCGCAACGGTTTTTGGCTACGGCGCATTTTTAACGGCCATTGTGCAGTTCCTGCTCCTTGCATTTGCCGTTTTCTGGCTCATTAAAATTGTTGTGACGGCTCGTACCCGCATTGCAGCTGAAGCGGATCGTCTGCTCAATGCCAAGCATAAGGAAGAGGAAGAAGCCAAAGCGGCTGCCCAAGCCGCTGCTCCTGCCCCGGCACCTGCTCCTGCTCCTTCGGCTGAAGAACTTGAGCTGCTGCGCGAGATCCGCGATCTGCTGAAGGCTCAAAAAGGAACGGTAGTCAAGGACGAATAACAACTGCAAATCCCGCTGCAAATAAACCCGCCGGAAGTTTCATGAGCTTCCGGCGGGTTTTTCATGACGGCTTGAAAGCGGGAAAATCTTTAATCTTCCTCGCTTTGCCTGTGATGAGGCTTGTTCAGTCTCAGGCCTTAAAGGCGGCTTCAAGGTTGGGGACAACCTGCTTCTTGCGGCTCATGACGCCGGGCAGCCAAGGAGTGCCTTCAGCAGTTGTACCAAACGCACCGGCAATCTTCGCGGGATCATCGGAGACCATGAGCAGAAGCGAACCTTCCTTCATGATGTCCGTGAGAAGCAGGATGGCGGTATGACGGCCTTCAGCCTTCAGTGCGGCGAGGTCAGCGAGCAGTTCAGGGATGCGGTCTTCGAGGAGCTTCAGGTCGACGAGTTCAAGCTGGCCGATACCGACCTTCGAGCCGGACATGTTGAAGTCTTTGAAATCGCGCATGATGAGGTCGCGTGCGGCAACGCCCTTGACAGCGGATTTGGCGGTGAAGAGTTCCATGCCGAGCGCTTCAATGTCTTTGATGCCTGCAATTTCGGCAAGTTCAGCCGCGGCCGCCTTGTCGGCCGGGGTGCAGGTCGGGGACTTGAAGATCACCGTATCCGAGAGAATCGCACAGAGCATGGCGCCGGCGATATTTTTCGGCGGCACAAAGCCGAGGTAGTCATACATGCGCTTGAGAATCGTATTCGTGCAGCCGACGGGCATGATGACGATTTCGAGCGGCGCGGAAGAGGTCATGTCGCCGAGCTTATGGTGGTCAACGATGCCCTTGAGCGTGCAGTCTTTGAAATCATCGGGCGCCTGATTGAGGTCGGAGTAGTCGACGATGTACACGTCCTTGCCCGCGACGCTCGTTACGACTTCAGGAGCTTCCAGGCCGAAACGCTCAAGCACGAAGGCGGTTTCCGGAGCCGGCGTTCCCTGGGCAGCAGCCTTGACGTCAAGGCCGCGCTGGCGGTAGAGGTCGGTGCAGGCGATAGCCGAGACGATGCTGTCGGTATCGGGGTGCTTATGGCCGAGAATGATGGCGGACATTGTGATGAAGCCTTTCTTCAAAATGGGGAAATGCAGGCGTTTCCAGAGGAATACGCCGACGGGATGTTCAATCTGACAATTGTAGGCGAACTGCAAGCACCTTAATCAATAGGATTTATCTAATAAAATGAAAAATAAAATAAATGATTAGGTGTCCAGATTACTGCGGGATATCACTTGTCCAAAATAGATGCGGATGAGAATCATTCATTTGTCAAGCGTTGATTTTGTGTTGTTTTATTTGTGTTGAGAGCAATTCTCAGCATATACGTTATTCGCAAATTGAATATCGAGGGCTGTTTTCAAAGGGTTATTCCTTGCGGTCCTATGGGGAGCGGCTAGGTTAAAAGTCTTACATCCTTTGGCTGATGAGAAAAATAAAAACGGCTGAAGCGGTCATTCCGCGCTGAACTGTTGGCTGCTGACCTGTTCGCAGGTGGGCGTCAAGAACGGTTTTGGCGCAACCTTCCACGGAGATCCCCTCATGAGAGAAGACAAAACCGTCGACGGACCGGGCAGCATCGGCTTTTCACGTCGATCGCTGTTAAGCGGCGCTGCGGCGGCTGGTGCGGCCGGCACGTTCGGATTCTCGGCGCTTATGCCCGTTGATAAGGCGCTTGCCGAACAGGTTGAGGCTTTGAAGGCAGACGGATGGGAGGCGCATCCTTGCGCCTGCAATGTCTGCGGCGGTTACTGCGGTCTTTTGGCCATGCATAAGAAAGGTGCGCCGGTTTCGCAGGAAACGGTGCGCATCATGCCGAATCCAACCCATCCGCAGCGCGGCTGCTGCGCGCGCGGAGCACAGGCAATGTGGGTTTGGAATCATCCGATGCGCCTTAAAAAGCCCTTGAAGCGCGTTGGTGCCCGCGGTGACGGCAAATTTCAAGAAATTTCCTGGGATCAGGCGTTGAATGAAATCGCCGAACGAGTAAAGGCGATCGTTGAGAAAGACGGTGAACGAGCTGTCACCATGTCTTCGCACAATTTTTCGGCCATGCAGAAGTGGTTCGGCTGCGCCTTGGGCACGCCCAATGTGATCAGCCATTCATCAACCTGCAATTCCGCATCTATTGCCGGTCGCCGTATGGTGTTCGGCAAGGGCTTTGACGGCGCCGGAAAGGTTGAACCCGACTATGCGCGCGCGAAATATCTGCTTTGCGTCGGCCGCACATTGAATTGTGCGATTGGCGTCGCTGCGGTGGTTGCCCGCGCGAAGACCGAAGGCACCAAAGTCGTGTTTGTTGATCCGCGTATGCCTGAAGGCGCGCTGACGGGTTCTGAATGGATACCGATCCGCCCAGGCGCAGACTCGGCTTTCTTGCTCTCGCTCATCCATATTGGCATTACGGAGAAGCTTGTCGACTTCGAATTCCTTCGTCGGCATACCAACGCGCCCTATCTCGTTGAGGCGGGAACACGCCGTCCGATTGCGGCTTCAGAAATAATTGCCGGCGCGCCTGAAGACGCTTTTGTCGTCATGGATCGAAAGACGGCTTCCTATGTCGTGATGGGACTCAAAAAAGACGACAAAGGCAATGCTGTAGGATTTGCAGAACCCGAGGGGGTCGACCCTGAACTTGATCATGCGGCTCGGATTACGGCGCTTGACGGTCGGGAACTCGAAGCCGAAACCTGTTTCCGGGCATTCGCGGCATCGGCAGCGCATTGGACGCCGCAGGAAGCTGCGCGCACAACCGGTATTCCGGCCGAAACGATCACTCGCGTCGCGCGTGAATTCTTCACGCAGGGCGGCGTGGCCGATGACGGCTGGTATGCCTCGCGCAACGGCAACGACACGCACGACTTTGCGCTTCTTTCCCTTATTAATGCCTTTACCGGCCGCATTGACCAGCCTGGCGGCTTCGTGGTTACGCAGGGAGGCGGCTTTAAGGCGCCGGGCGTTTCGCTTTCGGGCGGCAAAGGCAAGGGACCGCACGGCGAGACTTGGACCGCTCCAGAGAAGAAGTCTCTCGACAAGATTCTTTATCCGGAAGGGTCCGGCACGTATTCTGCCGTTTTTGAGGCCATTGAGACCGGCAAGCCCTATCCGGTGCGCGCTGCCTTTTTCACCGGCACGACGATGTTCCACCGCGAAGCTAATTCCGCGCGGCTCGCCAAGGCGCTGATGGGGCTGGAGCTCGTTGTCGTTCAAGACATTTTCCCGCATGAAATATGTGACTACGCCGACTACGTACTGCCGTGCACATACTTCCTGGAGTGGCATGAGTATGCAGGCGTCAAATGGGCTTTGAACGGCAACGTTCAGAAAAACGATGCGGGCATTGCGCCGCCTCAGGGCTGCGAATCGCGCGAAGAGGTCTGGCAGTTTGCGGAAATCCTCCGCCGTGCTTATCCGGATCGTGCCAAAGAGCGCTTAGGGCTCGAGGAGGAGTTGAAGACGCGCGAGGCGTTTAAAGCCTGGTACGACGGCATGATGGATGCGGCCTGGGCCAAGTTCATCGCAGCGAAGAATAAGGCTAAGCCCGGCGACGGCGACCGTATTGCTGCGGAAGTCGAAGCGCAAGGGTGGTCTCAGACCGCGGTGAAGAAGTGGGGTGTTTATCCCTACGTGAAGCCCTTTGGCACGCCTACCGGCAAGGCTGAACTCATTTCCTTCTATTTCACGCAGAAGTACGAAGACAAAGGCGCTTCAGGGTTGCCCCGCTGGGTGGAATCGCCGGGATTTACGCCGCCTAAACCGCGCTCCAACGAGTTTGTGCTGATTTCGGGCAAAGACAGTTCTTCCTGCTCGGGTGTTGCCATGTGGACGTGGCCCACGAAATTCTTGGGTGACCGAAGCATTTGGATGAATCCGGCCGATGCCGAACGAATCGGCATTAAGAACGGTCAGGAGGTTGAGCTCGAGGGGCTCGACACCGGGGTGAAGGGACGCACGACCGTGAAAATTACCAACCGCGTTATGCCGGGCGTTCTCTTCGCTCACGGATTCTCGGGAGGCGTTCGCACCAAGCAGAACCTCGGTGCATACGAATGGGTGCGTGAAGGCATTAATTCGCACTGGTTCTGCACAGGCTACCGTGAACCGGTGGTCGGATCCTTGTCCAATAACTGTTCGGTCCGCGTACGCGTCTGACGGTCATCCGGGAGAAAGCCATGGAAAATCATAAAAAGCTGGCGCATCTTCTTGATGTTACCCAGTGCGTGGGATGCTCGGCCTGTATTGTGGCCTGTGCCCAAACCAATTATCCGGACATGCTTAATGATGAAAATACCGGATGGGAAAGTCTGCCGGCGAACATCCGGCGCGTATCCGCCGAGCTCGCCCGACGACCCGTTGAACTGCTTGTCCAATGCCAGCAGTGTGAGAATGCGCCCTGCATCACGGTCTGTCCGTTCGGCGCCAACAGCCATGATCCGGAAACGGGACAGGTGAAAACCGATCCCAGCCGGTGTGCTGTTGCATAATATGCT
>ENA-OOZR01001674-OOZR01001674.1-human-gut-metagenome-genome-assembly--contig:-NODE-1674-length-10704-cov-6.695089_pt1 | contig 10704 bp, 7 predicted proteins | sample MGYA00241045_ERZ501406 | MGnify/ENA primary metagenome ERZ501406 (study PRJEB25962, sample SAMEA2042920) | human gut metagenome | biome: human gut; feature: human-associated habitat; material: faeces...
AATCAAAATCGTATGACTATCGAAACTAATACCCGATGTATATTGAAACGGCAGGATGAGATATTAGTAAAAATCAATGAATTGAAAAGCCCTGTAACCGTTATTCCTCCTAATATCAGTGGGTTGTTTATATGTGGCTATCATATAAAACTCCAGTATATAGTGCCCATTATTGCCATTATTATTATATGGGCTGTTGCTGCTTCTGCTAGTAGTATGAAATTTAAGGAAGAATCCTTTGCACATTATTCTATGTATAGGGCAGTGAAGGAACAGCATCAGTACTTGATAGAAACAATAAAAAGGGGAAATTAGTATATGCTTTTACATTTTACGTATATACTGTTTATTCCAATTTATCCCTTTACATTTCAATTAATTGTGAAGGGATTTTTTTATATTGGTGTATGTTAATATAAATTTTAGCGTTATGATTTACGGATACATTAGAGTAAGCAGTGATAAACAAACTGTAGAGAATCAGCGTTTTGAAATTAATAATTTCTGTGAGCGCAATAAACTAGTGATAGATGGTTGGATAGAGGAAACCATCAGTGGTACAAAATCTTATAGTAAGCGAGAACTTGGTAAACTTTTGAAACGTGTAAACAAGGATGACCTTATTATATGTGCCGAGTTGTCACGGCTTGGTAGGAATCTGTTCATGATCATGGAAATATTGAATATTTGCATGACTAAGGAATGTAAGGTTTGGACAATAAAAGACAACTATCGCTTAGGCGAAGACATCCAAAGTAAGGTGTTAGCTTTCGCCTTCGGTTTATCTGCGGAGATTGAGCGGAATCTTATTAGCCAGCGCACAAAAGAAGCCTTAGCAAGATTAAAGTCTGAGGGAAAGCCAATAGGGCGTGCTACTGGGCGTAGAAACAATCGCCCAAATTCGAAATGCGAAGCTAAACATCTCTTTATTGTAAAGCAGTTATCAGAAGGAGTAAGTATTCCAATAATAGCCAAAAAAATAAAAGTTGCGAGAGGAACTCTATATCGGTATTTGGCATATACTGGTATTCGTTTACCTACTAAATCTGTTAATGGCAGATGGGAAAGAGGAATCTATTAATATCGTCCAGTTTTTGAAGACAGATCCAAGGGCGCGATACCAAGGTTATACGTTCTACTTTAGGGAGGGATTGTGTTGGAGTGATATAAACACAATGTTTCTGAAGTGCCGTAAGAAAGAAAAAAGCATACATGACGTCAAAAGTATGAGCATTTTTGGAGTTTCTAATTTGCTTTCAGAAGACTACATCATCACAATGATAAACTCAACCTTGATTAGTCATTATGTTGACAACTTCGTCAATAATACTCAGACATTTCAGATTAATGATGCACGTCAGTTACCCATCATCATTCCTACATCGACAGATGATGAGCAGGCAAAATCATTTGTCTCAAATGCAATTAAAATAAAGAAAGGACACACAACGAACAATGCTCTTGATGTCATCCAGAAAGAAGTGGATTCTTATGTTGAGAAAATTTATAATCTCTAAACACAGAGGGATTTTGTTGGATAGATGTAAATTCTACTTATCTTAAAGCAAGACTGAAAGGTAATGGCGTATTTGATGTTTTAAGTATGAGTTTATTCTCTATGAACCAAATACCTGATTGGTATTACGTTAGCCTTATTAATTCGGAGCTTATTAGTCTCTATGTAGATAATTTTGTGAACAATACATCTCATTTCCAAATAAATGATGCGAGGCAGTTACCAATCGTAATACCAAATTTAAAAATTTTGAATAAAATAGAACAGTTATGTAAAGAGGCGATTTGTTTAAAGAAAGATAGTTTTTCTTCCTTGGTTGATAGAACAACTGCGGAAGAAAAACTATTAGCATTGCAACGAGATTTGGATTATTATGTACAAGCAGAACTATATGGAATATAAGCATGCTATTAAATTGTCATTTTCCTCTTCTATTATTTCCAACTCTGATTGAATTGATATGTCTGTTGTTATACCTTTAGCAACAGACTTTTTTAACTCAAAAGCACTGGTAAATAATCTGTTACACGATTTTAATATCTCATTATCTGGAATTAATACAGGAATTAATTTAGCATCTCCTGTTGTACAATGAGAAGTCGAATTAATAAAGTTATCAACGTATATAGCTGCAAATCTAGAGTTCATTAAAGAAATCAGATAGAACTCTGGAACCTGGTTGACACAAGAAAAGAAACTCATGCTTTCTGTGCTTTGTACAGTCTTTTCTTTCTTTTTGCATTTCATATATGTTGTCAAAACATTATTCCAACAAAATCCCTCCCTAAAGTAGAATTGAGGATTGCGGACAACTGGCATTCCTTCACCTTTCTTTCCTGAATTTGTCTTCAAAAACTGGACGTTCTCCTTAGACCAAGCAATGGCAAATGGGGTTTCAAGATACCAGCGATTACCGTCTTTGTCTCCCTTGTCGTAAGGCACATAGAAGTTTTTTGAGGTATCAATGCCGTTCTCCTTCTCATCTTTGGTCAGCTCATCAACGTTTGCCAGTTCACTATCATCAATGATTTTATAGATATAGCCCTGTCCGAAAATGTCACGGCCATACTTCTCTTTGAGATTGTCGAAGAGGTTTGCTATTTCTTTTTCCGAGAGGGATGCCAAGAATTCCTTTTCGTTGGCATAGGCGTCCAATCCTTCCACCTTAATTTTCTTTTTCTTAATGGCTTCTACCAGTTTCTTGGGTCGTGACTCTATGATATTCTTCGCCCATTTTGTGGAACGGCGCACAGCAATGTACTTACCGTTGTTGGCCGTTGCAAGTCCTTGTCCTCCCTCTGTAAGACAGCCCAATAAAGCAATATCGCCTGGTTTTAGGCTGGCACGATAGGCTTCCAACTCCTTATGGTTTTGAGAAATCTTCTTTGATGTCTCAATCTTGCTCCACCATTTGTCATATAGTTCTTTCACTTTCTTCCCATAGAGTTCATAGATGCGCAAATTCAGTGGCGTAGGTTTGAATATTACGGAGTTCTGCGCATTTATGAACATGCTTTGTTGAATAGGAGTGAACACAATGGGATGAGACAAATCTGCAGTACCATCATAGAAATCAACAATGTGCTCATCTACCATCGGCTGCTTAACAGTCTGTGTGATGCAGGTGTCAACCATTGCTGCTTCAAAAGGATTGGCTGTATCAAAAATATAGCGAATGGTATTTGACAACAATAAATCTCTCATATTGCGCTTGGTCTGTGTCGTCCAAAACGTCTTTGGTGTGATATAAGTTAGTGTTCCACCATCTTTACAGAGAGCCAATCCTTTGAATGTAAAAAGATTGTATGTGTCATCAGAAAAGCCAAACTCCTTTTCATACTTCACTTTGTCTTCTTCCTTTACTCCTTTAGTAGAAATATATGGCGGATTACCAATCACTATGTCAAACTTCTCTTTAAGACAGAACATCCATTCGGGGTCAAAGAAGGAAGACACTGAATTTTGGTCATATGGATTCCATTCCGTTATCTGCTTGACTGCGGCTTCAAATCCTGTGATTTCGCCTTTGTTCTGCTCTTTGGCAATTTCTGCTTTTGTCGCTTTTATGCGTACTGTCAGTTCCTTGCGCTTCTTCTTGTTGATGTCCTCACGAAACAAAGAGTCAGGATGCTCTACTACACCGAACAGTGTTTGCTCTACGGGATGAGTTTTGTCTACCCACACTTCATCCTTGTACAATTCCCATTCATCAGAGAGTTGCTGCAAGAGTCGTTCATGTGCTGCAATTTTTTCAAGGTCAGGCTTTTGGGCATGGCTGACTATATAGTCGAGCAGCTGTTGGCGGGTGGCATTGTCTTGACGCTCACTTCGTTTCTTGGCTACACGACCTTTCGCAAGGAAGTGGTCGTTGCGGATACAGAGCAGTTTTTCTTTCATGCTATCCAGTTTCTCGTCGTTCGTCCAATCGTCCTCGTAGTTGCGTATATTGGCACTGATGAGCGTGTTGGCTGCAACGAACTTTGTTTCCAGGTTAGGAAGAGTGTTGATGCCAAAGTTCGTTTCGGGAGAACTAAAGTCGATGTCATTCTGCTCGCAGATAAGCGAGATGAAGAAACGCAGTTTACATATAAGCATGGCGATTGGCTGGATATCAACGCCATAGACACAATTCTCAATGATAGTGAGTTTGAGTTGGTAGCGGTCGACCGTATCTCCCTTGAGCAACTCTATGATGTCAACAATACGCAAGAGACACCCCATGGGGAACGCTCCCGAGCCGCAGGCTGGGTCGAGTATCTTGACTTGTTTGAGCGCGTTGGCGATAGCATCCTTGTTGCTATCTGTCCAATCTGTAGAAACGGTTCTCTCTTTAAATAGTGCATTCAATTTTTCTTCGCTTATTCGGTCGAGTCGTTTGCCAAGGAGATAACTCTTTATGGCCTCGTCCACCATATAGTCGACGATGGGACGCGGCGTATAGAATGAGCCAGTGGATTTGCGTGCCGATTCCTGTGTTTCGGGATTGTATGCCGCTAAAAGGTTCTCGAACACACGACCGAGCAATTCGGGGTCAAGCGATATGACGGCATCCGTAGGCGAGTTCTCTTCGATGGTGAAGTTGTATTGCTTCAACAAATTAATGAGTCCAGGTTGGTCTTCATCATCATTAAAGAAAAGAATGTTGGGAACAAACGCCCGATACTTGAAGTTACCATTAGATGATTTGGTAGCATTGCGGCTAAAGCCGTCATAAAAAATGTCATATTCTTGGTTGAGATACAAATCTTTGGGTTTGTCGAGACACTCAAAGAGTCCACCGTTCAGAAACGGAACGTGGGCAAAGAGAGTCAGTATCTCCTCTTCTTTCTGTTGGAACATTTCCTTGTAGCGGTAAAGGTTCCGTGTATCACGTCCAGACTTGGAGGCAGCAAAACAGCGAGGATTGCCCTCCTCATCGATAATGGCACAGTTGAGCGTGGCAAAAAAGAGGTTTTGCAGGATGGCATTATAGTAGTTGCCATCAATGTGCGATGTTTCATCAAAGTCAACAAGAATGGACTTTAACTGTTTCGGGTTAAAGATACTGTCAGGCACCAGTCCTTTCTGTTTAATGAACCACACGAAGAGCAGACGTGTTATCATGCGTATCAACTTGACATTGATGTTCTCTCGGTCATCCTTCTCGGTGTTGGGATTGTTGGGGAAGGTGACGTTTATATCCTCAGACAAAGCCCACAAATACCAATTGTAGAGCTTGTTATAAAAATCTTTCGATAGTGCTTCCACGGAGAACGCTTCCTTGATGTTGGTAAAAGAAAGACCTTTCTGTTGCAAGTCGATGAAACGGGCTACTGGTGTGTTATAATGACTTCCTTTGTCACCCAGTACAAAAGTGTAACGTTTAGGCGATGTTGCCTCACCATTAATATCACAAATGAATGACAAACGCCAATGGTCGCCACTATCAAATACCACCAATGCCGCATCAAATTCGCCCCAAGTAGGGTTGATAAATGATTTTACGAGATTGCGAAGTCCTACACGTTTATTTGCGACAGAGCCTTGACGGATATTATAATGAAACAAACCTATACGGTAACTATCAGTAGTATTTATGTTACCTAAATAGTAGCCTTCATCCGAAGTGTTCTCAATAATTCTTTCAGGCTTCTCTTTCAATTCACTTGCATTGAAAAAGTGTTGCGAAAAGCTATACCATTGTGTCAAGTTGAATGACGATTGGAATATGTTTCTTAAACTATCTGAGGTATATATAGTTGCCATAGTAATATTGGTTTATAGTGAGTGATTTATTTGAAACTCTCTGAAATAATGATTTGTGGATTGGAAATATCTTGGGCATCGTGGCGTTGCTCCTTGTTCATCGTCTGATACTCGCTAAGTAGTTCCGAAATTTTGTTTTGTAAACTATACTCGTTTTGTTTCATCTTTGCACGGTCGTTCTTGTATTCACGAGACAAAGTTTTCAAGTAACGAGGTAGTTGGGCATAGATACCTTCATTGATATATCCCATCAACACATCGCATTGTGATTTCAATTCATTATCGGTTGTTATCTGCTTGATAGTACGCAAGAACTTGTTGGCTTCAAGCGAAGTCTTGTCAAGGTCAGTGCGGTTGATGGATGATGTATCGGCAGCCTCCACATATTCGGTCGTATATTGAGCTAATGCACTATTTACATGTTTGTAGTGTTGCTCTTCTTTAGAAAATGGCACAGGCTGTTCTTCTGGCTTCGCTTTGAGATATTTTACTGCTTCAAGGAAGTCAATAACCTCCACACTAGTTGCTGATGCCAAATAGAACTCTGTTTTAACATTGGAAGAAACAAATATTATAGACTTACCGCTATGCTTTCCTGTATCACGCATTACACGGCTCTTCATTGGCAGTGCCTTGATTTTGTGATACAGTTTGCGGTCGCTATTATAGAGTTCACGTACCTCACGCAATAGGGCAATTTTCTTGTCAATGCTATCCTTTACATTGCTATCGAACATCTGGAACTCCTTTACAATCTCCTCTTTGGAGTAGATTTGTGCATCTTCGCCAAATGCCGAATGGAAACCTTGCAACTTGACAAGGGCATTCTTATATAACTGAATTTCTTTATCTCCCTGTTGAGATGGGTAGAACATATAGTTGTAGATGTTGGTAGCAACTGATCCGATACGGTTTACACGACCGATGCGCTGCATCAATCGGGTAGCGTTCCAAGGTGAATCATAATTGACAATCACATTAGAACGATGCAAGTTCACACCTTCCGCTAACACATCAGAGGTAATGATAATGTTGTACCTCATAGAATCGCTGTCAAAGTTTGCATCAAAATTTTCCTTGATGGTCTGCCCCAAACGATTGCGGTTGGCTGCTGTAACCATTAAGACATCGGAACGACCAATTTCCTTTGTAAGTCTATCGTACAAATAGTTCAGTGTATCTACACTTTCGGAGAACAATACCAATTTGCCCGATGGATTTCTCTCTTTATCGAAGAAGTTATGAGTAAGGTTTTCTTGGAACTTATCGAATTTTGGGTCGTCATTTTCTTTCTCCCAATCTGCATTGAGTTGTTCCAATATCTCACGGTCGTGATGGAGCATTTCAACAAAGTCGGAACTGAAAGCATCTGCGGTAAAGAGTATATCTTCTGTGGCATATCCTTTTGTAATAGCATACTCTATAATCTCGTCAAGTTCCATATTCTTTGCTTGAAGATCTTTTACTTTCAAGTCAGGAGCAATGATAACCTTGTCCTCTTCAAACATCTTAATCATATCGGTTGTGATACGAAGAAGTGTGCGGAGCGACTTCTTGAAAGCATAGAAACTACTCTCCAATCGCTTTACCATATGGACACGATAGATAGCTGCCAATGTCTGACCGATATGTACAGCATTCTTGTACTTGTTACGATATTCAGGCTTCAAAAACTCTACTGCACGATAACGAGCATAAGTTAGTCCCTTGCCCTCTGGATTCTCATCTGTTTTCCCATCGGTTAATTGTTTCAATGTTTCGTAGAAACGATTACTTGTGTCGGAGTCCATCACGTACTCCAATTCGTTAGGTGGCAGAATATTGGGGAATATGATGCCCTGAGACTTGATGTCTGCTCTATAATCAGGGTCATTTAGAATGTTGTTGCGTGTACGACGAACTGTTACTTTGTCGATAACCTTACTACGGATTTGCTCATATATTTTATCCACTTCGGATGTAACATCACGCTGGTCACGTTCACGCATCAATCGCTTGTAGTCCAATATGTATTCTGAGAAGAAACCTTTGAGGTTTGGAACTCCATCAATGGTACAACTCTGACTGTTTTGGAACAGCAATAATTGATTCTGCAAATCATCGGGACGGTTGTTGAGCGGAGTTGCTGAAAGAAGCATCACTTTCTTCTGTGAACTCTTCAATAAGCCCATATTTATGCAAGGAGACTTGCATATCTTCTGCAACTCGTCATACTTGCCCGAACTATCGCTACGGAAACCGTGTGCTTCATCGACAATGATTAGATCAAACTCCTCTTTATCCTTGTAGTTGTCTTTACCGTCAAGAACTTTGGATAGGCTACCATTAGTGATAAACTGAGCTTTTTTGTAGATGCCGAACAACTTGAATGTATTTCTCCAGTTGTCTTCCAGAGCAGGAGGATAAACAACAAGGATATTGGTGTTTTTACCGTTAGCCTCTACAAATCGCTTGGCTATCATTGTAGCAATCATAGTCTTTCCCAAACCTACAACATCAGCAAGAAACAAGCCGTTATGCTGCATCAGCATCTGATAGCCTTGAATAACGGCATCTTTCTGATATTTCAAATCCTTGACACCATCGGGCAACTGAATAGAAAAATCATCTTCCACTTGGTCGCCAAAAGTATCGATAAGCACTTTTATGTATAGTTCGTATGGCGTTGGCTGATAACCCAAATATGTTTTCTTCTTGTACTCTTCAATATCTTCTACAGTCAATGGCACAGCTTCATTCCACAAAGCCCAAAACTCATCAGAGCAATACTTCACATCGTCAAAGTCTTTCATCGCTACATTAAGTTCGTATTGTGGTGGTTGCTTAATGCCTAAACCCGAATCAGAGATATTTGACGATCCCATAATAACCCAACCATCGCTATGTTCGCTATGATTTTGTGGCAAACAGAGATAGAATTTAGCGTGCAAGTTTTTAGTAGCGTGGATACGCATTTGTAAGCGTCCTGAAACAAGGTCTTCACACATCTGTAAAATACCCTCTTCTACTTCAGGAGAATATTGGGCATTAATAATGTCCTCTTTGAAGCCGTTGTGATAGATTTCTTTCGCTTTATCTTCGTCTGCTAACATCAATAGAGCTTTATTGTGTTTGCGAAAAATATCATCAATATTAATACCTACCAATATTTTAATTTCTGATACATTACCCAACTCTTTTCGTAATTTAAAATAACCAGATGAGCGAAAAAATCCAACAACTGCTAAAAAACTATCGAAATTTATCATATCAGCAGCAATACCTTTGAATTTATCAAACAAGGTGTTTCCTGTGCTGTTTGTGAAAAATTTTGTACTCATTATTATTCGTATTAAAATTTAATTAGAAATAAGTGACGCTAATAATACTAATTGTTATTGAGCATTTTCTTTTTCTCTCCTTTCCTTAACTTTCTCCAATCCCGGCATCTTTTTAGCCAATGCACTTTCTCCAGCAGGAAAATAGAGAGGAAAAACTTTATATAAGAAACCCACAACTTCACTACGGCTTTTATCCATATTGTAAAAAGCAGAGCAGACAAAGTACATTAGTTCTTGCTGACTACATGTTTCTTTGGGCTGTATGCTTATTGAGGGAGCAACTATCAAGTCATGTTCAGCAAATGATAGAGCACTGGCAAGAATAGCTTCCTGTTCTTCTTCGGTAAACATCTTTATTTTCCCAGCTAACCATTCAAGCTCTCTTTGCCGGAGTGCTTGTTGTTTTTCGTTTTGATGCTCCAATAGGATTGCTACATTTTCTTGTTGCTTTTCTGTCAAGGCGTTTTCTAATGCTTGGTTCTTTCGTTTAAGAACGTTGAATTTTAGCAAAGCAGCAATGTACATACAGAAATATCCTACTGCAATATCGAATATTAGGACAAGCAGATAATTGTTACTTGAGTTTTGTATGCCACCAGCCATATATTCACTAATAGGGATAACAGCTAATAGCATGATAATGGCTATTGCATAAAGCACTCGGTATCGCGTTTTATGGTTTACCTGTGGCAAAGAGGCAAACAAAAAGGCGATAATCAAAACGGCTATGATTGCAAAGAATGGTATGAAAGAGGTCTCCATAGGTTTGTTGTTCTGTTTATGGTTTAACAATAATGCGCCAATAACCAGCCTTGTCTGAACCTTCGTGAACCAAAATTCCCATACCCCTAAGGCTCTTGATATTTTTCTCTATAGCGCGTTTAGTTACACCAATCTTGTTGGCCATATTATCAGCTGTGATTGAAGGATCTGAAATAACGAGGTCGATTATCTTTTGTGCAGTTTTACTGACTTTCTTCTGTGTTTCCGATGTATCTCCGAACTTATCCGCATTTACACCGAACTTTTCGACCGAACTTTCTTCATTTACACCGAACTCTTTTGTGTTTACACCGAACTTTTCGACCGAACTTTCTTCGTTTACCGGGTACTTTTCGAGGGTACTATTTACTCTGTTGGCTACTTCTTCAACAGGCATTCTTCCGTTGTCACCCCAGTTCAAATTATAGAATGTGGTGTAGAAAGAAGTCGCTTCCGTTTGATATTGCGGCTCTTTACCTTGCAGGAAATTGGGTAGCTTCTCTGTAAGCTCTCGCATTTTGCGTAAGCCGGAACCACGTTTTTCCATATAATCCAACTGTGTGAACACATCCGCAATGACGGGGTTGCGGCGCATGGACGGCACTTTGTATATGTCACGGTCTTGAATCTGTGTTCCGTCAAGCATTGCGCCCGGTGATACCAGTTCTACACGGTCATCGTAAATATCGATATGTACTTCACCGCCCATCACGGTATAATCCCGATGGATAAGATGGTTTACCAATCCTTCGAAGATAGCACGGTCGGAATAGTCGGGGAGGTTAAGGCGATAGTTTGGCATCTTCACCCAGCCGCTCATGGTATAGTTTTTGATGAAATCCATACCATATTTTAAGAGCA
>ENA-OOZR01001692-OOZR01001692.1-human-gut-metagenome-genome-assembly--contig:-NODE-1692-length-10605-cov-1.665877_pt1 | contig 10605 bp, 10 predicted proteins | sample MGYA00241045_ERZ501406 | MGnify/ENA primary metagenome ERZ501406 (study PRJEB25962, sample SAMEA2042920) | human gut metagenome | biome: human gut; feature: human-associated habitat; material: faeces...
TCTTTACCTTCTGGATCTCCTGCACGACCGAAGCCGTGTCATACGCCGAAAACATACCCGGATGCGACGATCCTGCCGCCCATCCGCCCGTCGGAAAGACGCGCGACGCGCCCAGAAAGCCAATCTTTTTTCCATTTTTCTCAATGATCTGCGGCTGTTTCGCCTCTTCCAGATTTTTTCCCGCCCCAACATGCAAAATCCCGGCACTGTCCAGCGTATCGCACGTGTCCAGCAGTGCGTCCGTGCCGTAATCTAGCGCATGGTTGTTCGCCACCGTCACGATGTCTGGTCCGATCTCCTGTAAAATAGACACGCGGGACGGCGATACCCGGAACGTAAACTGTTTATCCGCCGCCTGTGTTCCCCGGTCGCTGAACGGAAATTCCAAGTTTGCCATAAAAATATCAGACTCCGCGATCGTCTCCCGCAAGCTCTCTCCGAGGACGCCGCCGATACCTCCCACACGGTCGTAGGCATTTAAAACATGGTTGGAAAAATAGATATCTCCGGCAAACAGAAGCGAACACTCATTTGAATCATTTTCTCCCGGTTCTGCCTCAAGTTTGCCGGATTCGTCCTGCCCCTGCATTTCCACCCCCAGTTCCGCGCCATCTACCTGTTCTGACTCCACCTGCCCGTCTATATCTGTTTCCGGATCAAGCGTTTCTTCCGATACCGTTTTGTCTTTTGGCTCCAATGAGATTGTCTCTTTCCATATGGAACCTCCCGCCTGGCATCCGCCAAGCAAAAGCGTCATTCCTGCCAAAATTGTCAAATTTCCAATTCTGGATAAAAGAAATGCCGTCCGGTATCTGAACGGCATTTTCGTGCATTTACTAAAAAATGTATGCTTCATTTTTCCTCAATCAATCGCAGCTGTCCGGCGTTTTCCACCTTTCCAGCTGTCATCACCTTTCTCCCTACAGTGTCATAACGATTCCGCCGTCGCCCGCATATACGGTTGCAACGCCAGCCGTATTCGTGATCACTACCTCACGGAAGTTTGCCCGTTTACACATGATCTCTTTCACGTGCTCAGCACGTTCCGGGTTATTACAGTGTGCGATCACCAGACGTTTGCTTGCGGTATCGCCGCCCTCTTTGCACGCAATCTCCGCCATCCGGTCGAGCGCCCGGGTCATGCCGCGCGCCTGATCAAGCTTGATGATCGTACCGCTGTCCGCGCCCATAACCGGCTTGATATTCAACGCCGACGCGATAAAAGCCGTCAAACCGGTCAGACGGCCATTTTTCTTTAAGAAATCAAGCGTCTCAATGACGAAATACGTGTTCATCGAATCCCGATATGCCTCCGTCTGCCTGCAGATCTCCTCAAACGGAAGACCTTTCTCGCACAGATCCCGGATGAACAGCGCAATATTTAACTCGCCTGCCGACGCCGACAGGGAATCAATGACTGCGATCTTCTTTCCGTCCGTTCCGTTCTCTTCCTCATAAAGGCGTTTTGCCAAAGCCGCCGAGTTGTAGCAACCGCTCAGATGGTTCGAAAGCGTTACCACGAAAATGTATTCTGCCTCGCCCTCAAATGCTTCCTTGAAGCTCTCCGGCGATGGACACGCCGTCTTCGGGCACTCGGGACTTGCCTTTACCTTTGCCAGAAACTCCTTCTGGTTAAATGTCTCATCATCCGTTACCTTGTAATCCCCTATCTGCAGGGTCAGCGGAATCATCTGAAAATGCGGATCCAATTTCAGTTCCTCCGTCAAATCCATGCAGCTGTCACCAATAATTTTATATAACATAACGTCCTCCCGTTACGCAATTCACATCACGTAGTATTCATTACTATTTATTATAGTAATCACACAGTAGGAAGTCAAGCATAATCCCGTGAAATACACGACAAACACGTGAACAGCGTTACTGTTCACGCACACGTGCCCAGTAACAGGTTTTACCGTGGCTTCGCATTTAAATACAACTAATTCCTGCTGCCACCACGTTATCTTACGGCACTTTCACTTCCAAAAGTGCCTGCTTGTGAACAGCAGCTGACCACCACATCATCTCGACAAGAAAAACGCCATCGTAATCAAACTTACCAGAATAAATGCCACTGTCCCGAGATTCCCATACATTGCCCCACATATATTGCGGAATTTCACACCCTCTGGGAGTGCCCCATCGGACAGCCGGATTTTCCGGAAATTGAAAATCAGCAGAACAAACGACCCGATGATCGTGCAGCCCATAACCCCAGTCATCAGAAACGTAATAAACAGCGGCAGCAGCGTATCCTGTGTTCCAAGCATCGCTATCACTAACGACCAGCTGTTGATCAGAATATGCAGCAGACAGTTATAACGCATCCGTCCCGTCTTCACCGCCACATATCCCAGAACCACGCCAATCACCGCCGCATAGAGAAACTGCGTCACATTTCCGTGCATCAGACCAAACATCAGCGCCGTGTAGGTGATCGCCGCCTTATCGCCAAAACGGCGCAATCGGTTTAAGAGTTTCCATCGAAAGATATATTCCTCAATAATGGGTCCTAAAAACCCTACATATAAAATCATTACCGGCGAGAGCGAGTCCAACATCTCGTTGACCGGGTTCATCGCGGATGCATCGCCGCCGCTACTTGCCGCCACCGCATCATTGATTGCATTTCCCAGCAGGTTAAAGATAGTTCCAAATCCCTGTGCCAAAATAAAAAACATACAGAACTGCAGGAAACTAATCTTCATTTTCTCTGCCCGTTCTTCCGGGACAAGGCGCAGAATTAAAAATACGAATGGAAGAACCAGCGCATAGATGACCAGCGTGCTTCCGCCGTCCTCATACCACGCTGCATTTACCATCCGGTTCAAAAACGTACTGATCACGCCTCCGTCCGCCCATACGTTGCCAGCCACTTCCAGAAGTATGCTGACAAGCACCGTCATCACGCTGAAAAATGCCAGCGCCCAGCCGAGGACATTGCAGACACGGCGCACCTCGCGGCGGCAGGTTTTTCGGATTTGTTTCGGACTCTGAACCGCATTCTGCAGCTCAGGTTCCGTTTGCAGACCATTTTCTTCTGCCTCCCGCTGCCAAAGATCCGATTCGTTCCAGTTTCCCTCTCCCATTTTCTCTCCTTCGTCATTCAGGTCTTTCATTCCCAGAAAATACCTGTTTTATCTTCCGGCGCTTTCTATCACACGGCGCGCCTTTTCCTCCTCTGCTTTCTGCACATAAAACAGATATTCCCGTTCCGATGCCGCATTTTCTCCCGCACTTCCCAGCCTCGCCCGCTGATTGCCGGAAAGCACGCCCGATTTCAGACGGTTCTGCACCTTGACCTGATACTCAATTCCCGCCTGTTCCAGCTGCTCCCGGATCGCCGCCTGCCGTTTCATATCAAACGTCGCGCCAACCTGTTTCCATCCCCCGATTACAAACATACACGCACCTCCCCGTCAAATCTGAAAAAACCTTGCTAAGTGCTCCTATTCTATCATAAATACTAGATTCGTGAAATAGTGAATCCCATTTGCTCTCTTAACAGGTAATAAAAGAGCTGCCACATTTACGTGCAGCAGCTCCGTTATTATATCATATATGATATTTTAACATATTTTCCTATATAAAACAGTCCTAAACCAGACGCCCTTAGTTCAGCATCATACCCATAATCTCATTCGACCGTGCGATAAACTTCGTCATGCGCTCCGGTGTCAGGGAACCGTGGCTGAGCTGTGCCAGGTCGTAGAGCTGTTCGCAGATCTTCGGCGTATTCTCGCCATCCGTGTGCTCTAAGACGTACTGAACGAGCTTGTTGTTCGCGTTGAGTACCAGCACCTGACCGCTGCCGCCGAACATCGACGCATCCATGCCCATGTTGTACATCTTCATCATATCCTGCATACGGCGTGTTTCCTCCGACAGGGTGATCATCGAAGAAATCTCAGCATCCTTCAGCTTCTCAACCTTTACCCGCAGCTTATCATCGCCCAGTGCTTTCTTGAAGGTCTCTGTCAGCGTCTCTTCCTGTTTCTTGAGCGCTTCCTTGTCCTCTTCCTTCACTTCCTCGCGCAGCGTGTCATTGACATCGGCATCAATACGCAGGAATTTCAGGTTCTCATGCTTCTGCTCTTCCTGGCTGATGAATGGATTATCAATGCTGTGAGACATGATGATCGCATCCTGTCCGTTTGCCTTGAACATGTTGATGTACTGGCTCTGCTCTTTCTCATTTGTTACATAGTAGATCTGGTTCTCATGACCTTCCTCTTTCGCCTTATCCATGCAGTCTTTCAGCGTCAGATATTTTCCGTCCAGATTCTTGTAAATAATGTAGTCATCCATCTTCTCAGCAAATTTCTGATCCTTTAAGCAGCCAAATTTGATAAATGGAGCGATATCGTCCCAATATTTCTCATAGGTCTCCCGGTCAGTCTTGCACATACCAGTCAGCTTGTCCGCTACCTTCTTGGTGATGTAATCGGAAATTTTCTTTACAAATCCATCATTCTGCAGCGCACTTCTCGATACATTCAACGGCAGATCCGGGCAGTCGATCACGCCCTTTAAGAGCATCAGGAACTCCGGAATAACTTCCTTGATATTATCCGCGATAAATACCTGGTTGTTGTACAGCTTGATGGTGCCCTCAATACTCTCATACTCCATGTTGATCTTCGGGAAGTACAGAATACCTTTCAGGTTGAACGGATAATCCATGTTCAGATGAATCCAGAACAGCGGTTCCTTGTAATCCATAAATACCTTGCGGTAAAATTCTTTGTATTCTTCCTCGGTACACTCGTTCGGATGCTTGTTCCACAGCGGGTGAATGTCATTCAGTGCCACCGAACGTTTCAGGATCTTATATTTCTCGGTTCTCGGAGATACCTCCACGGTCTCTTTCGTGCCGTCCTCTTTCTCCTTTTCCTCGGTCTTTGCTTCCTCGACCACCGTCTCAACGATGGTGTCCTTGTCGGTCAGCTGATCCTTCTCGATCGTCTCATACTCCGGCTCTGCCGTTGCATTTTTCAGGTAAATCTCAACCGGCATGAAAGAGCAGTACTTCTGGATGACTTCACGTGCGCGATACTCATTGCAGAACTCAGTGCTGTCTTCATTTAAATAAAGGACAATCTTGGTACCATTGCCTTCCTTATCGCCCTTATCCATCGCAAACTCAGTGCCGCCCTCAGACTCCCAGTGAACCGGCTCTGCGTCTTTCTTATAAGAAAGAGTATCGATCGTAACCTTGTCCGCTACCATGAATGCAGAATAGAAACCCAAACCGAAATGACCGATGATCTGGTCTTCGTTTGCTTTGTCCTTATATTTTGCCAGGAAATCCTGTGCACCGGAAAATGCGATCTGGTTAATGTACTCTTCCACTTCCTCGGCAGTCATACCGATACCATTATCCTCGACGGTAATCGTCTTGTCCTCGGAATTAACGGTAACCTGAATCTTATACTCTGTCTCCCCCGGCTCCTCATACTCGCCCATCAGCGCCAGCTTTTTCAGCTTCGTGATCGCGTCGCATCCGTTGGAAATCAGCTCACGATAGAAAATATCATGATCGGAATAAAGCCATTTCTTAATAATCGGGAAAATATTCTCGCTGTTGATTGATAAACTTCCTGTTTTTGCTGCCATATCTATACACTCCTTTTGATTGCAAAATACAGTGGATATCCGCTCCCGGAAATGGAGTCTGGCAGTTTCACTCTGCCGCGTCCAATCCTGCTATCCAGCTACATAAATATACGCTTGTAAAATTCTTTTTTTGTGATTTTCCATCACCGTGACTTTTATTTTAATACCAGCGTTCCAAGATGTCAATAGAAAATTAGCACTCATTTTTGTTGAGTGCTAATAAAATTTTAAAATTCTCCGTCTTGCCAATAAGAAGTCACTTGCGTCCCCCTCCCGCCTGCGATAAAATAGAATCTACGTTATTGTTTCTACATTACACAGAAAATAACGAATTTACCATCTCAGCGAGGACACATATGATTGCCTGCAATATCTGTGATATAAAATTATTTACCCAGAAACTGTTCATCGGAGAGACATTTGACCGCTTTCTGCTCAAGGAAGCGGAGATCGTGACGTTCAACACCTTCTCCATCGACGGACGCGTCCATAAAAGCTTTTATTCCGAAGAAGAGCGTGCCGAGGGGCAGATTGAAGAATATTCAACCTGGAAAACTCTGCGCCCATTCTGTTTTTCCCTCATAAAAGGAAAAAAGCTTCCGGAGCGCTTCTCCATCATTTTGAAGCTTCCGAAAGCTGCCACCGAACAGTTTCTGACCGCCCGCAAAAGCCAATGGCTCCCGGAGCAGGTCGGCGGACTGTTCTTAAATATTCATTATGAAAACCAGCATTTAAGCTGTGTCACCGGGCTGTCGCTCAACCAATTTACGTTAGACAAGACGCTGGAACGCGAGTGGGACGAGTCGATCCGGACATTTTTGCGAAAAGAAGAGCTGCCGTTTGAGGAATAACGGCAGCCCTGTTTTATCGGGTTTTCAGTTGCACATCTCTAATTAATGTCCCTTTTGTGATTTTATATAAAATCGTATTTCAGAATTTGCAAACCATATTTTTATAAAAAGAATATATTTTCCATTTTGTATAATTTTAGTTTCCTGTTTTTGTCGATTTGTTCCAAAGCCAAGAGCGAAATGCTCATAAAAAGAACATGTCATTGTCAGTCTCTACTTTCAATCGCACGTTCTTTCCCAGTATGTCACTTTTTTATGTAACGCTTCAATTCATCATAAAAATTTTCTCTTGTTCCAGCCATAACAACGATTATCATTTCTCCATCTACCCATTCAACGGTATATGCAAGTTCATAATTCGTTTTATTATAATAGATATCATAGCCATAAAACCCGGCTAAATCTCCAGTTTTTAGTTCCCCAACTGTATAATCTTCACAAATCTTATCAACTGCCTCCTGATAAAGTCTTTTTAACTTCTTGTCCTTCAGCTTCTTAATGTACTTTGCGGCAGGAGGATTAAATCGAACTGGCAGCATAAACTAATCCTCCATTCCAAAAATATCCTCATAAGTTGCATAATCTGCTTTTCCCTCTGCAATCTCTTCTGCTTTCGTAAGCATCGCCTCCGCTGCCGGTCTCATTTGCGCCTGACGCTTTTTAAATTCTGTCAGAAGTTCTTCTCCAGATAAACCTTCCCTGATGAGCTCTGCTAAAATCTGTTCTGCAAATTCACCGCCTGACGATACCTTAATAGGACGAATAATCAGCTCTCCATCACGCATCACACATTCTGCCTCATCCCCAAAACCGAGTAACTGATAAAACTTCTGTGGAATCGTCACCTGCCTTTTGGACGAAATACTGAGAATTTTCCGATTCATCTTTGTATTGCCTCTTTCTATTACCGATGTTGACATGCTGCACTCCCCCTTTTTTATTATATGTCTATTTTTTCTTTGTATTCTTGGTTTCTTTGTTCTTGGTTTTATTATAAGGATTTTATTCGTCAAAGTCAATCATGCAAAATTTTTCATTTCAAGTCGAACGTCCGTGAGACTTGGCGCGTGATTCTGATCAGCGAAGCTGACATATTCCTATCAGAATCACTGCGCATCCTCGCGGAGCATTTTTTGTTTCATAGGAAGAACTGATAACCCAAATAGTGAACCAACTCACAAACACTAACTCTTTATTCTTATACAACAAAAAAGGATGTACGACCACTTCCAACTCCAGTCGCACATCCTTTTTCTATCTAATCTTCATTTTATTCCATCATCAATGTGTCGCCACATAATATCCCAGCGTTGCCGGGACTGCCTTATTCTGGTTCCAGATCGCCGGATATTCCGAGAAAGATACCGGGCAGGTGGAACGTCCTACCTCGATCGTGATACCAGGGATGCCTGCTGCCTGCTGCAGCCAGTCCTTCAAGCCGCCGACGCCCTTGCTTCCAAGAACGGAATAACCATTCAAGGCATGAACAGCGTTTGCCAGCGCCTTGGACTCTGCCGCTTTCTGGTTGTTCTGCGTATCCCAGTAAATCACATTTCCCATCGCATGATAGTTGATAACCGCATTGAATCCCGTTCCCTGAATCAAGTTCGCGATTGCCTGGCTCTCCGGCTCTGACAGTGGGTTGGTTCCCTTATAACCATTTGCAGACGGATGGGTTAAAGACACATTGATTCCCTCCCAGTTTGCTGCAAAGTTATAGTTCAGATCGACACCGCGTGCATTCGCCTTCCAGCGTCTCATATACTCTTCATAGCTGACCGTTGTCCGACTGGATGCCTTGTCCGCCGCGTACGCCGCCTGCATCGTCTGGCGCAGTTCCTCCGACTGGATACCATTCTCGCCCATCTGGCTGATCGTGACTCCGTCCGGATTCAGCATCGGCACAAAATGAAATGCCACCTGTCCCAATATGTTAGAAAGCGGCTGCGTCATATAGGTACCATTATTCGTAAATCCAGCTGCCAGATACTCGAGCTGCTGCATCATCAGCGGTACAACGATATACTCTCTGGCATGAATCGCCCCCTGGAACAAAATCTTCTTGGATGCGTTCGGATTGCCGACAATCACATCGTAGATATCACGTCCGTCCGCCGATTTTCCAATCGATTTCACGGTCACTGTTCCCGGATAACGGCTTGCCAGAGCCGAAATATCGTTTACCATCTGGCTATAGGAATACTTGTCCACCGGATTGACAACCGGATTAGATAACGTCTGATTATAATAGGAATTATCCGCCTGCTGTCCCGCATTCGCGTTCGTGTCAGTTCCTGCCGCCGCATTATCGGTCGTGGTTCCCGGACCGCCCGGTCCGATCACTGGTGCTGCCGCTGCCGGATCATCCGCCGGTCCTGCATACGCTGTAACTGCCGATAAGCTGCTGCACACAACTGACAGGGATAAACAAGTTGCCAAAGCGCCTTTTCGCAGCAGGCGCTGAATTTTATTTCGTTGACTCATTCTCATGTCTCCTTCTGGCCCTTTCAAACTCTTACAAACAATGTTTCTATTATAGATTTACCTCTGTCGAATGTCAACGAACTGCATAAAACTGAAAGAAAAAAGAAAGATACTTTTTCCAATTTATATTTTACTTTAACTTACCTAAAATCAGCACCACTGCCGTAATAATCAGGACAACGACGAAAATTCCCGCCATTCCTTTTCCCATAATTGCCAGCGAAATCAAAAAATTATTCCACATCCGATATTTTCCTCCATCTCAATCAGTGCAATGGCTGTCTCTTGATTTTTCATCATTCAAGTGCAGCCTTCCTTTTCCATTTTATCTGCCCGACAGACCTATATTACAAATACTGGCTTACCAGCTTAATAACCAGTCCGCCCGCGATGACCGAGGCGATCTGCCCCGATACATTGGCGCCGACCGCATGCATCAGGATAATATTTCCCTTTTCCTCCTCCATCGCCAGCTTCTGCACCACGCGTGAGGACATCGGGAATGCGGAAATGCCCGCCGCACCGATCATCGGATTGATTTTCGTCTTCAAAAACAGGTTCATAAATTTAGCAAACAGCACACCGCCGATCGTATCAAAGATAAATGCAATCAGACCGATTCCCATAATCAGAAGCGTGTCAACCCGCACAAACGCGTCCGCACGCATACTGAACGAAATCGTGATGCCAAGCAGCAGGGTAATCAGGTTTGCCAGCTCGTTCTGTGCCGTCTGGGAAAGTGCCGGAAGCACGCCGCACTCGCGGATCAGGTTTCCAAACATCAGAAATCCGACCAGCGCCACCGATGCCGGAGAAATCAGTCCGACAATGATAGTAACTACAATCGGAAATGCGATCTTGGTCGTTTTGGACACATTTTTCGGACTGTAGGTCATGTGAATCCGGCGTTCTTTTTTCGTCGTCACCAGACGGATCGCAAATGGCTGGATGATTGGCACCAACGCCATGTAGGAGTACGCCGCCACCGCGATCGCACCCACATAGTTGGAATGCATGATCTGGGAAACCAGAATGGAAGTCGGTCCATCCGCCGCACCGATGATTCCAATCGACGCCGCATCCCTGAGTTCGAATCCCATCAGCGATGCCACACAGATCGCAAAGAAAATGCCAAACTGCGCCGCCGCACCAAATAAAAACATGATCGGCTGTGACAGAAGTGGTCCAAAGTCAATCATTGCCCCGATTCCGATAAAGAGCAGAATCGGAAGCGCCTCCGACGCGCTGATCGTCGTCTCAAACAGCCACTGTATAATACCCTGTGTCTCCCCGATGCCCTCCGTCACCTGGTTAATGACGCCGGATAATGGCAGGTTTACCATGATCGCGCCGAATCCCATCGGCAGAAGCAGCGCCGGTTCGTATTCCTTTTTGACCGCCAGCCAGATCAAAAGCCCGCCGATCAGATACATCACAAACTGCTGCGGCGTGATCGCCATGACGCCTTCCCATAAAAATTCCATGTTGTTCCTCCTGTTAATTTTGTTTTCCTTCATAAATATTCTGTTTCCTGGAGCCCCTTGCCAAGATACACCTGCTCTGGCAGCTGTCTTTCTTCGCGCCAGACATGCAGCCATGTGAGTGTTTTTGTTTCATAGGACGCTTTTTCCTAATAAAACAAAAAAGACTT
>ENA-OOZR01001695-OOZR01001695.1-human-gut-metagenome-genome-assembly--contig:-NODE-1695-length-10573-cov-2.173037_pt1 | contig 10573 bp, 9 predicted proteins | sample MGYA00241045_ERZ501406 | MGnify/ENA primary metagenome ERZ501406 (study PRJEB25962, sample SAMEA2042920) | human gut metagenome | biome: human gut; feature: human-associated habitat; material: faeces...
TGCGGCTGTCGGGCGGCCTTTTTCAGTGCGAGAAAAAAGGGAATAAAAGGATGTTCACAAATCTGCAGTACGGCGGCACCATGCCGTTCGCAAAAACATGGCGCTGCGCCGACCGAGTATTCGATTTGAGCTCTCGACCGCTCATTATGGGAATTCTCAATGTAACGCCGGATTCGTTTTCCGACGGCGGAGATCACAATAAGCTCAACGATGCGGTGGCATGGGCTCGGCGAATGGCCGCTCATGGCGCCGACATTATTGACGTTGGCGGAGAGTCTACGCGTCCGGGGTCCAGCCCAGTGTCGCTTGAAGAAGAATCCCGCCGAGTGCTTCCAGTGGTGGAGGCGCTCGCTGCCGAGGGGTTCGTTGTGTCCGTGGATACTTCGCGTCCTGAGATCATGACGGCCGCTGCTAAAGCGGGGGCAAAGATCCTTAACGACGTCCGCGGGTTCGATCTTACGGGCGCTGCAGAAGCGGCGGCAGCCACCGACTGCGGCTTGGTGGTCATGCACGGCTTTGATGCGCCTCGCGGATCGGACATTGTTGCGGCCGTTTATGACTATTTGGCCAAACGCACGACCGCGCTTCGTGAGCTCGGCGTATCGTCAGATCGCATCTGCTGGGATCCGGGATTTGGGTTCGGCAAGACGGTGGAAGGCAATTTTGAACTGATTGCCGCTACGCTTCGTTTTGCTTCCTCCGGCCAGCCTTTGATGGCGGCTGTATCGCGCAAGTCAGCGCTGGGTGCGGTGATCGGACGAGAAGTCCCTAAAGACCGGACTGCGGCCAGTGCCGCCTGCGCGGTCATTGCCTGCGGTTTGGGCGCTCAGATCGTGCGCGTGCATGATGTGGCTGAAACCCGTGATGAACTCCTCGTGCTGGCGGCTATTGAAAAAGCGGCAGCTCGGCTCGTTCACTGATAAAAATACGAAGAAGAACACCCAAGGAGAACCACTATGAAGCGACGTTATTTCGGCACAGACGGTGTGCGCGGCAAGGTCGGCTCAGCTCCGATTACGCCGGACTTCGTGATGAAGCTTGGTCAGGCCGCCGGCCGAGTCCTTAAGCGGCATAACCCAACGGGGCGCGCTTCGGTCTTGATCGGCAAGGACACACGTGTTTCGGGCTATATGCTTGAAGCCGCACTGCAGGCCGGTTTCTCAAGTGCCGGCGTTGATGTGGTTCTCTGCGGTCCCATTCCGACCCCCGCAGTCGCGTATCTCACCCGCGCGCAGCGGCTGGATGCCGGCGTTGTTATCTCTGCTTCGCATAATCCTTATGACGACAACGGCATTAAATTTTTCTCTGCCGCCGGACAGAAGCTCCCGGACAGCTGGGAAGTGGAGATTGAAGAAGAGATTGACGAAGGCTTCGCCTGCGTTCCGTCGGCAGAGTTGGGAAAGGCTCGACGGCTCGATGATGCCTCTGGGCGCTACATCGAATTCTGCAAATCGACGATCGACAGCGACATCGATTTAAAGGGCCTGAAGATCTTCGTCGACTGCGCCAATGGTGCGGCCTATCACGTTGCGCCGGATGTCTTTCATGAGCTTGGCGCCGATGTGGTCGCGGTCGGCAATACGCCAGACGGCTTCAACATCAATCGCGGCGTCGGGGCGACACACACCGAGCATTTGTCTGAGCAGTGCCGGGCCGCGGGCTGTCAGGTGGCGGTGAGCCTTGACGGGGACGCAGACCGTCTCATCATGGCTGACGCTGACGGACGGGTTTATACCGGTGACGAGCTGCTCTATGTGATGATCCGCGACCGCCTTTCTAAAGGCATGGTGGCGGGCGTAGCCGGAACGCTCATGACCAACTACGGACTGGAAAAACGACTCAATGAGCTCGGCATTCCTTTCGGTCGAGCCAAAGTAGGGGATCGATACGTGCTTGAGATGCTGCTCGAGCGCGGTTGGATTTTGGGCGGCGAAACATCTGGGCATCTGCTCGCACTCGACCGACAGACCACGGGCGACGGCATCGTGAGCGCTCTGCAGGTTCTTTCGGCGATGCGTCATACCGGCAAAAGCTTGGCGGAGCTCACGGCGGATCTCCAGCTGATGCCGCAGGTGCTCATTAATCGTCCGTTCACGCGCGGTGCTGATTGGCACTCCCTGCCTCAGTTTGCTGCTACAGTCACTGAAGCGGAACGGGCGGTAGCCGGCCGAGGCCGGGTGCTCATTCGGCCGTCCGGAACGGAACCTGTGCTCCGCATCATGGTTGAGGCCGATGACAAGGCCTTTGCCGAGCAGCTTGCCGAGAAGATGGCACAGGCACTTGAAAACAATCTGTTGTCAAAAACATCTAAATGATGACTTGCGACAGCGGAAGTCGTGATAAAGTACTTCACCTAATACGCGTGCATTGCACCTTTCCAACAACCCGTCGTTCGTATCATTTTTTCGACCGACGGATGCATGCGTGAATGCTTAGGAAACTAAAAAATGGCAGAGAATCAGGAACCCGTCAAGGTTGAAGAACAGGGCCCTTTTATTCACCAGCTGCAGCTTTTTTTGGTCGGCGGTCAGCAGTTCACCGTCAATGAACTTTCTGATTCCGTCAAGATGCCGCAGAATGTGATCGCCTTTATCAATGCGTGGCGTCAGAAGCGCGACGTCTGGCACAGCCCGAACAACGATCCGAAGTTCGGCGTCCGTGTCAAAGACGTTTCGCTCTACGAATATCGCGTCGGCAAGGCTTCGGCCGTTAAGCCCGCTGAATCCGTCGCTGCACCGGCTCCGGCCGCTGCCCCGGCTGTTGAGGCGGAACCCGCCAAATCCTCTGTCAAGCGTACGACGAAGGTGGCCTGAGAATGAATGTGTCTCGTCTGTCGGCGGTGCTTCTATGAAGTACTTTCGCAGAAGAGTTGATTCAATCTCAAGAAGGCCGGAGTCCCGAAAGGAACTCCGGCTTTGTTTTTCTTTAGACTTATGCTTTTACAGCGGATCGCAGGTGCGTTCCGCAGCCACTCGATTCAGGTCAAATCAAATGAAGCAGATCGTTGCCGTGATTAAGCCTTTCAAGCTCGACGATGTTCGTGAAGCACTTTCCGAAACGGGCGTGCACGGCCTTACTGTTACCGAAGTCAAAGGTTTCGGTCGTCAAAAAGGGCATACGGAGCTCTACCGCGGCGCGGAATATGTCGTGGACTTTCTCCCCAAGCTTAAGGTTGAAACGGTTGTGGCCGACGACCTCGTGGAGCAAGCCATTGATGCTATTCGCAAAGCTGCCCATACGGGCAAAATTGGCGACGGCAAGATTTTCGTCTACGACGTTGAACAGGTGATTCGAATTCGTACGGGTGAAACCGGCGAATCAGCTGTTTAAATTTTCTGCTGAATATAGAGCCGCTTTGAGCGGCTCTATTTGATTTAGCAGCCGGCGTTCATCATTGCTTGGAGCGCCCACTCATCTTTTGGAAAGTCTTTTTCCCCGATCAGAAAGACAGGCGCGCAATTGGTCACAGCGCCCATGTTTTTGACATTCGGCGTCATTCGATAGAGCGACTGACTGAATACGGCGCATGACATTGCGTCATCTGCGGCAATAAGAGTCAAAATCTGTTGGGGGGGGGCAACAATTGATTCCGTCAATGGAGCTGTGTTCGCTTTAATTTATTGAAATATATAAGATATAACAAATTTTCAAGCGAAACAAAAAGTAGCGATTCTTATTTGCTTGCCTATCATACGTGAAGCGACAAGTAAACGGTTTCTGCAAGAGTCTTCGTTTATGAGTCGTTCGGGGGACCGGCAGCATACGGTCTCCCTCTAATCCATTCTTTATGCGGCTTGATCAAGCCGTATAGCTATGTGAAGGCAACATCATGAAAAAGTCTCTCACCGCTCTCGCCGTTCTCGGCGTTTTTGCCGGCTCTGCCATGGCCGCTGACGTGACGCTTTACGGCGCTATCGATACCGGCCTGGAATATATCCATAACAAGACAACAGATTTTGCTGGCGACTCCGTCAAGGAAGATAAGTTCGACATGCAGAATGGTTGGGATACGCCCAGTCGCTGGGGCCTGAAGGGTTCTGAAGACCTCGGCAACGGCTATAAGGTCAGCTTCAAGCTCGAAAGCGGTTTCAGCAGTGACGATGGCACGATGAACCAGAGTGGTCGTCTTTTTGGTCGTGAAGCTGGTCTGACACTCTCTGGTCCGTTCGGTTCTGTTGCGTTTGGACGTTTCGGTGGTATTTCTTCATCGGCCGGTACATATGACATGCTGGGCTATGTTGAATCCTTCGACGGCGGCGACGGTGACGTTTGGGGCTTTGCTGCTTCTGAACGTTATGACAACATGGTTGTCTATCAGACACCTCGTTTTGCCGGCCTGCAGGGTACTGTTCAATATTCTTTCAAGACTGACACCAAAGCTGAAGAATACAGTGGTGCTGAGGGCACTTCAGATGCCAAGCGCTATGCTTCTATCGGTCTTACTGGTGAATATGGTCCCGCCCAGTTCGCTGTCGGTTACGAACTGACTAAGTATGGTGTTGAGAATGGCACTCGCCAGCTCCCAAAGGATGATGGTCACCTCGTTTTTGTCGGCGGCAACTATGACTTCCAAGTGGTGCAGATCTTCGCAGAGGCTCAGTATTACAAGGGACAGCTCGCTGCATCTGGATTTGACATGACTGATATCGATGGAACGAATCTCTCTGGTGTTGAGGGCTTTGAGGGAATGAAGGGCTACGGACTTCATTTCGGTGCAGTCGCTCCTGTCGGTGCAGGTACTGTGACGGCAGGTCTCTATTATGTTGACGGCTCGGTTGAGCACCAAATTGAAGGCCTTGATGTAGATACGACTTTCTGGGGCCTCTCTGCTCGCTACAACTATCCGCTCTCCGAACGTACGGGTTTGTATGTTGGTGCGGGTTATTGTCAGGCTAAATTTGAATTGTCGGCTGGTGGCGAGAGTTTCGACCTCAAGAATCAAACGACGCAAGTTTATGGCGGCCTCGTTCACACGTTCTAATTCATCAAATCTTGCGTGAGCCGAACCTCCTCACTTGAGGAGGTCCGAAGATCACAAAAATTTGATGAGGCATTTAGCCTCAAGAACAAAACGGCGCGAAGTTCAATTAGGACTCCGCGCCGTTCGCTTTTTTGAAATTATGTGGGTTGTCCGGTATTGCTGAATGCGGGCGATCGATCAAAGAGCTCCAAGACACCGCAGAGCATTTTCACAAAGCATTTGATTGTCTGCTCAACGGCATTCTCATGCTGATGCCGTTCTGGGCCATCTGGCATCAGTTCCAAGAAGGTTTATTAGGATCAATCTTCGTGTTTAGGAGAGTCCGGTTCTGCAGGCGTATTTAAGTTCTGCGAAGGGGATTTTGCAGAGGGCTTACCCTCTTTAGAGGGTTTGGTCTTATCTTCTAAAGGCGCATCGATAGGGCGCCAGGGCGCTGCCGACGGCAGATTGGCGGGGTTAGCATGTTTATAAATGCGGGGCATTTGCGGTGCGGAAGCCGCAGGTTCCGATTTGGATGACTTAGAAGACTTTGGCGTTTTCAGCAGCCGAGGGGGCTTTGGCGCAGCATTAGAACGCCGAAGGATGCGCGTCAGACTGATCGGGCCGTTCCCAGGGAATATGCGGCGTGAGAGCGGAGAGCGGTATCGAATTTCCCAGTTCACCTTCAGTGTGAACATACGGATCAACACGATTGAAGCGGCGGTCACCAAGATGACGGTTGCAGCGGCAACGCCGTCCGAAAGGAGCACGATCCCGAACCAGCAGCCGATGAATGCGGCCAGCCCATAAGGTTTGCGGTCAGAGAGCGCCGCGGGCAAGCGGTTAAGCAGGACGTCGCGGAAGATGCCGCCCACAATGCCGGTGATCACGCCAACCAATGTGCACGAGAGCGGCGGAATGCCGCTCTCCCACGCAAGAACAGTCGCTGATGCAGAAAAGAAACCCAGACCGACAGCATCGGCCCAAAGAAAGAGTTCTCGTGCAATGCGGTCGGAAAGACGGGCAGCAATGACCGGCGCAAAAATGGTGAAGCAGATGATGAGCCAGGTAAAAGCTTCGTGTGACACCCAGTAAAAAGGCCGGATGTCGAGCAGCATATCGCGTACCGTAACGCCGCCGAAGGCGCTTGTAAAGGCCAAAATAAAAACACCCACCGGGTCAACGCCGCGCCCGCGAGCAGCCAGAATGCCGGCAAACGAGAAACCGAGCATGGCAATCGTGTCGACCCATTCAGTCGACGGCGTCAAAGCATTGATTACGGGTGTCATCATGGCGAAAGTGCCCTCCTTGCGGCGTTGCGCAGAGTCCCCTTAGCTGCGGCGCGGGCGGCGCTGCTCGAGCAGCACAATTACGGCGCCGGAATCACCGTCATGCGGAGGCGCCTGGACAAAAGCCATGACTTCGCTCTTTTGCTGCAGCCAGCGGCGGACCATTTCTTTGAGAACACTTTGACCGCCTTCGGAGTTATAGCCCTTGCCGTGGACGATTCTCAGGCATCTGTGACCGCGGATCATCGCTGTACGGATGAAGGCCGCGACGGCGTCGCGCGCCTCGTCAACGAAGAGACCGTGCAGGTCAATGTGATCCTGCACTGTCCATTCACCGCGATAGAGCTTGCGGGGAATATCCGGCGGCACGTCCGGGCGGCGGAACATGAGGCCGTCATCGCTCTCGAGAAACACCACCGGATCGCACAGGTCTGAGAGGGATTCTTCGAGAACCGCTTCTTTTTCCAGTTTGCTCTGGTGCGGAACTGGCGCTGGTTTGGCCGGCGTTGTAATACGGCGTCCGCGGGTGTGGTCCTCATTCTTGACGCCGAGCGAGGCCATCGCTTCGCGGAAAGCCGCCGCTTCGGCGCCAAGGCGGTTCGCTTTGGCCGCCTGAACGCGTTTGGCTTCCTGCGCGGCCTTGGCCTGAACCTTGAGGTCGTGTGAAAGCTTCTTTAAATCCGAAAGATCGTGATATTGAGCCATTTTAAAAGTCGGATGTTGCAGAAATGATTGGATTCCAAAAGGTTCGGCAGCGATTGATCTGCTTTCAGGCTGTATATTGATCAGCGGCTCAGTGCCTCAAGGTAGCGCTGTGCATCCAGCGCCGCCATGCAGCCTGCCGCTGCGGAGGTGACCGCCTGACGGTAGACCTGATCCTGAACGTCGCCGGCAGCGAAAACGCCCTCCACCGATGTTGCGGAGGCAGTGGCATGACCTGTGCCGCGGGTAACGATGTAGCCCTTTGAAAGCTCCAGCTTGCCCTCAAAGATCGTTGTATTGGGTTTGTGCCCAATGGCAATAAAGACGCCCTCCAACGGCACTTCGACAGGCGCTTCGCCGGCGGTGCTCTTCAGGCGCACGCCGGTAACGCTCTTGCCGTCGCCGAGGATCTCGTCGACTTCGCGGCGCAGTGCAAGTTCGATGCGGCCGGCTTTCACTTCATCCATCAGCTGATCAATCAGGATCGGTTCAGCGCGGAAGGTATCGCGTCGATGAATGAGTGTTACTTTGGAGGCAATGTTGGCGAGGTAAAGCGCTTCTTCGACAGCAGCGTTGCCGCCGCCCACGACAGCAACGGGCTTTCCGCGGTAAAAGAAGCCGTCGCAAGTGGCGCAGGCGGAAACACCCTTGCCCTTATAGGCGGCTTCAGAGGGAAGCCCCAGATACATGGCCGAAGCGCCGGTGGCGGCGATCAGCGCGTCGCAGGTCCAAACGTCACCGAGGTCGGTTGTAAGCTTGAATGGACGGCTGGAGAGATCAACATCCTTCACGAGGTCGTAGACCACCTGAGTGCCGAAGCGTTCAGCCTGCTTTTGCATCTGCTCCATCAAGTCCGGTCCCTGAATGCCTTCAGCAGCGCCCGGCCAATTGTCAACTTCGGTCGTGGTCATGAGCTGGCCGCCCGCTTCCATGCCGGTAATGACGACCGGTTTAAGGTTGGCGCGTGCGGTATATACCGCGGCGGTCCAGCCAGCAGGGCCGGAACCGAGAATGATGACTTTGGCGTGATTTGTTTGCGTCATGGTGCTTTACTCTTTAGAAAAGGGTTAACGTCCGAAAGGCCGCCAGCTTTCCAGTCTCGGCACAGCTTAGAGGCGTCTAGATTTGGCGTTTGCAGAATGCCGGCAAAAGACGGCGCAACTCGGACAGCCATGAACGAGTAGGAATTTGCAGGCAGCTGAGGCGCCTTGAGGCGGCAAAGCTGTAAAGCACTCATTCCAGTTCGCTCATAAAATAATTGGTTTGAGCATACACCAAGGGTTCCGTATGGCGAGAACGCGAACAAAAATTGAAGACGATGTGGATGAAGATCGCATCAAACCTTCGAGGGCTTCAAAAGCCGGCCGGGCCTCTAAAGCCAGGGGGAATGCGAATGCCGATGCAGAAGGCGAAGTGCTCAGCAGAAGCGGAGTGCCCTCAGCCGGGGCGGATGCCGATCAGGCTGCCCGCCGCGAAGAAGCTGCGGCACGTCGAGCCGCTCGCCGCGAGCGCCGAGCAGCGCTTATGCGCGCATTGAGTGAGCGTCTCTCTGAAGCATTTGTGGGTCTTGCCCGTTTTCTCTGGCAGTATGCCTGGGTGTTCGCCATGCCGCTTGCCGTCGCACTCGCCGCGGCGCTTGCGAGCTATTCGCCTGCTGACCCCTCGTTTTCGGTTTCAACGGCTCGTGCGCCGGTCAATCTCTGCGGCCTTTGGGGGGCGTGGGCGGCGGATCTGCTCTTTAGCATGCTTGGTTTTTCCGCTTGGTGGCTCGTGCTCGGTCTGGCCATGATGGCTGTTTTTGCGCTGCGTGCACGCTGGCGCATTCAGCGCGGTGAAACCGCCCCTGATCGTGTCAATCCGCCGAAATTCACCGCGTTCATCGGTCTTTGCGCACTTTTGATGGGGTCCACTTCGCTTGAGGCCCTCCGCTTCGGCGGTGTGGATTTCGGACTGCCGGCAGGCACGGCGGTATTTTGGGCAACTCTCTGGCGCGTGCGGTTATCTACTATGTCGGTGCTGGTGTTTCGGCAGTCGTCTTTTTGGTGCTGATGGCGATCGGTATTGCCCTGCTGCTCGATTTTTCCTGGGCAGACATTGCAGAAGGGATCGGCCGCTTCATTGATGAGAAAATCGTTGCCCGCTTTCGGAAGGACGCGCCGAGAACGGTTGGGTATTCCGATGCCGGAGAAGAAGTCCCTGCTTCAGATGGCAGCACGGATTCGGCAGCGGATATCTCTGCGCTCTATGAACCAACCGCTTTGCGGCAGGAATTTGAAATCGTCAAACCTGACCTGAAGAGTGCGGGTTCGCAGTCGCTTTTTGTCGATCAGATGATCACGCCGGCACCGCAGGGCTTTACTTCCCCTGCACGTCCTTCGGTAGAAGAGGCGCATCCAAGTCTTTCGCTTCTGGATACGCCTGACCCCAACGGGCGAAAGACGGATGAGGAATCGATTCAGCTGACAAGCCGTTTGATCGTTGCCAAGCTAAAGAGCTACAACATTGATGCGGAAGTTCTGGGTGCTCAGCCTGGTCCGGTGATTACGCAGTATCGACTGGAGCCAGGTCCGGGCGTCAAAGGTGCGCAGATTGAAAGTGTCCGCGACGATCTGCGCCGTGCTTTGGGCGTGCAGGCTGTGCGCATCGTTCTCTCTATCCCCGGCACCAGCTGCATTGGCATTGAGGTGCCTAATCCCGTGCGTGAGACGGTTCGGCTTAAAGAAATCCTAAAGAGCGAAGCCTATGAGAAGAGCACCTCAGCGCTTACGCTTGCCTTGGGCAAAGACATTGCCGGTTACCCCGTGGTGATTGATCTCGCTAAGACGCCGCATCTTTTGGTGGCGGGTACGACGGGTTCGGGCAAGTCCGTGGGCATCAACGCCATGATTTTGTCGATGCTCTTTCGGAATTCGCCCAAGCGCCTGCGGCTTGTGCTGATTGACCCGAAGATGCTCGAATTCTCGCTCTACAACGACATTCCGCATCTCCTCACGCCGGTAGTGACGGATATGAATAAGGCCAGTGCAGCGTTAAAGTGGCTGACCAACGAAATGGACCGCCGCTATGCCGTCATGAGCCGCGTGGGTGTGCGTCAGTTTTCGGGTTTCAACGAGAAGGTGCTTGAAGCCGAAGCCCGCGGAACGCCTATTCGCGATCCGATGGCCGCCAAGGACGATCCTGCGGCGCCCAACCTCGAGCCTTGGCCTTACATTGTCTGCGTGGTGGATGAGCTCGCTGACCTCATGCTCACGAACCGCAAGGAGGTTGAAGGTGAAATCACCCGCCTCACACAGAAGGCGCGTGCTGCCGGCATCCATTTGATTCTGGCCACTCAGCGGCCATCGGTGGATGTGGTGACGTCTCTGATTAAGGCCAATGTACCGAGCCGAATTGCATTCCAGGTGGCTTCTGCTACCGACAGTCGGGTCATTCTCGGCGAATCTGGCGCTGAGCAGCTGCTCGGCAACGGCGACATGCTCTTTCATCGTCCGGGTGCGCCCGATGCCCGCCGCATCCAGGGGTGTTTCGTCGATGACGGTGAAGTGCAGCGTGTGGCGGAAGCGCTGCGCCGCCAGGGTTCGCCGAGTTATGTTTCGGGTGTTACAGAGGGAGCGGAAACCGC
>ENA-OOZR01001701-OOZR01001701.1-human-gut-metagenome-genome-assembly--contig:-NODE-1701-length-10513-cov-2.942436_pt1 | contig 10513 bp, 9 predicted proteins | sample MGYA00241045_ERZ501406 | MGnify/ENA primary metagenome ERZ501406 (study PRJEB25962, sample SAMEA2042920) | human gut metagenome | biome: human gut; feature: human-associated habitat; material: faeces...
TTAAGAGTCTACTGCTCTACCAGCTGAGCTAGAGGCGCATTTTCCTGAACACAACGAGTATTATAGCTCAGGCTGAGAGAGTTGTCAACTACTTTTTTTATTTTTCGACAGAATAATTTTTCCCGGCTTCTACGCCTCCTGTCTCATTCGCTCTATAATGGCATTGGCCCTGCGGTATACCTCTTCAGGATCTTCTCCTATAAAGAAGGTTCCGTCCTCGTACCGGACTGTTCCGTCAATCATAACCAGCTTTACATTCTGCTTGCTGCCGCTGTAAACCAAATTTTTTACGATATTATTGACAGGCTGCATATTAGGCTGGTGCAGATCGATCAAAACCAGATCCGCCAGTTTTCCTTTTCGGATGCAGTCGCAGTCTGTAAGCCCCATGGCATAAGCGCCGCCCACACAGGCCATCTTGAGCACTTCCTCCGCAGACATGGCGGAAGCATCATTTTCGTGAAGCTTTGTAAGGCCTGTAACCAGAAACATTTCACGGAACATATCCAGACAGTTATTGCTGGCAGGTCCGTCTGTTCCGATCGCAAGACGAACCCCCTTTTCAAGCATCCGGTTCAGCCTGGGGATTCCGCTTGCCAGCTTCACATTGGAACCGGGATTGGTAACAATGGTCATGTCATGCTTTTTAAAGATATCCATATCCTCGTCTGTGATGTGGACACAGTGATAACCGCCTCCGCCGTATTCAAACATTCCCAGAGAATCTAAAAATGCAGTCGGCGTCATCCCATAGCGCTCCAGACATCCTTCTGTTTCACCCTTTGTCTCTGAATTGTGGGTAAACACAGGAGCCTTATACTTGTGAGCCAGATCTGCTACCGCCTCCAGAATCTTCCGGCTGGTGGTATACTCTGCATGAAAGCCCAGCTGATAGCTTACCAACGGATCATAGGAATTGAATTTCAGATAATCCTCCTCCAGCCCCTCAGGAGATGACACAAAATCATTCAGCCCGCTTACTAAAACGGTTCTGAAACCACTTTCCACACAGGCTCTTGCCATTTCCTCCGGCCAGGGATACATATCAAAAGCTGCCGTCATGCCGCTGGTCAGATACTCCATTACAGCCAGTCTGGACAGCCAGAATGCATCTCCCGGCTGCAGCTTTGCTTCCATAGGAAATACCTGAGTATGGAGCCAGTCCATAAGCGGCAGGTCATCTGCATAGGAACGCAGAAACGTCATAGCGGAATGAGTATGGGCATTTTTAAAGCCCGGCATGAGAAGATTGCCATTTCCATCGATTTCACGATCCCAGACAGGAGGGGCAGATCCCAAAACCTGCGGTTCATCCCCCCTCATCGACGGACCTGCATAAGTAATCCGATTCCCCTCTACCCATACCTCTCCCGGTATAATCTCTATATTTTTGTCCATTGACAGAAGACGAATATTGTAAAAGCATGTATTCATAGCCCTTCTCCTATTTCTTAATATTTATCAATATTGTATCATATCTTGATTTTCATGTACATAAAAAACTGCCGTACCTCGTTGCGGTACAGCAGTTTCTGCCTGCTAAAACTGTTCCTGTGCATCTAATAAATACTGTACATAAAATGCAGCTCCATTGACCAGTGTTTGCGAAGCTCCGGATTGAAGGTTCTCACAGTTCCGCTTAATTCTGCTGTCTCTGCAAAAATATTGGCCATGGTTCCGGAATGGAAGGTACAGATACTTACTACCACTGTATCCAGATGTCCCACTCTTCCAGTCTCCAACATTTTTAGTGCGCCGTTTGTTTTCTCTTCAGCCGGCTGAAAAATCAGTTTTACTGTACAGTTCAGTTCGTCCCTGTGATCAGACAATACTTTCGCCGCTGTCAAAAGCATACTGATATGCCCGTCATGACCGCAGGCATGCATCACCCCGTCGTTTTCAGAACGGTACGGCAGTTCCTTCGCTTCTTTTATGGAAAGCGCATCAATATCACAGCGAAGACCAATCACCGGATGATCCTTTTTTCCCTTCAGTGTCGCTATGGTTCCCGTTCCCACAACCTCTTCATAGGGAATCCCCATTTCATCAAGCTCTCTGCGTATCCGGGCCTGCACCGTATTCAGGAGATCTGCGGACGCAACCTGACCAATTCTTATGATATGCTGTGCTTATATGCGTCCTATATCTGCCATATACAAAAACAGCTGCAGGAGCAGTCCTGACATTATTTCCTGTCTTTCAGATTTTATTTATGCTATAATTTTTACACCATCAGACAACAGGAGGTTATTTGAATGATACACTTCACCCTACAAACTCCCTCGATCCCCACCTTAGAGGAAACACAGGCCATTGTGCAGGAGGTTCACGAAGACCTTCAGCAGTTAAAGCCCAATGCAATTTTAGAAACGATCCGCTCATGGACGCCCGGACTTTTATCCCTCAGCTACCGCGTTCTCTATGCCGCTGTCATCATCATTATCGGAAACCGGATCGCCTTTTATCTCCGCCGGTTTTTAAAACGCACCTTTGACCGTATGAATATGGATTTAAGCCTGAGCAAATTTCTTATTTCTCTCGCAAATGCCATTACCTATGCTATTGTTATCTTTATGGCACTGGAAAAAATAGGAATTCCATCGACCTCCATCATCGCATTGCTGGGCTCCGCCACTCTGGCAATCGGCCTTTCTCTGCAGGAAAGTCTGGGAAACTTTGCAGGAGGTATCCTGATTCTGGTCATGCGGCCCTTTGGGATCCATGACTATATTGTATCCGAGGGGGTAGAGGGACAGGTTTTAAATATCGGCCTTGTATACACTACCCTGCTCACCGTTGACAACCGTCGAATCACCATCCCTAACGGCACCCTGTCAAATGCTGTAATTACCAACGTGACAGCTCAGGAAAAGCGGCGCATTGATCTGACTATAGGCATCAGCTACTCTTCAGATTTAAAACAGGCAAAAGCGATTCTGGAACGCATTTACAGAGAAGATCCTCAAATCATTCAAGATGAACCCATTACTGTTTATGTAAGCGAGCTTGCTGAAAGCTCTGTAATCATTGGTTCCCGTGGATGGGCCGCTACAGAGGATTACTGGAGCGCCCGCTGGCGGATTATCGAAAAAACCAAATTGGAATTTGATGCTGCAGGCATTGAAATTCCTTATAATCAGATGGATGTAAATATTTTTCAAAAAACTATTGACAAATAACTTTCTATCCCCTATAATGTCTATCGTATCACACAACAACACATAGACATGCGCCTCTAGCTCAGCTGGTAGAGCAGTAGACTCTTAATCTATTTGTCCAGGGTTCGAGTCCCTGGAGGCGCACTGAGAGGTCTGATTTTGCAGATATTAGAGGCTGCGGGGTCGGACTTTTCTATTGCGAACATATAATTTTATACATTTTCCATTTATCAATGGCATGCAAGCCTTCCCGCATCAAAACAGGCGGGAGGGCTTTTTTTGTCCTTACAGGAGGTTTTATTATGGAACAGAATCAACGTTTTTTGCTGGAAAAGCCGGTTTTTCCTCTTCTTGTTTCCATGGCAGTGCCTGTGATGCTGTCCATGCTGATCAATTCTCTCTATAACGTTGTAGACAGTATCTGGGTATCGAGACTGGGCACAGATGCCATCACTGCCGTTTCACTAGCCTTTCCTCTTCAGAATATCATCATGGCTCTTGGAGTGGGCTTGGGCGTAGGTGTCAGCTCCTTAATTTCCATGAGTCTTGGAGCAGGAAACAGGAACAAGGCCGATCATCTGGCATCTGCCGGCCTCTCTCTGGCCCTGATACACTGTCTGTTATTTATTGCTCTGGGCATTTTTATTACAAGACCATTTCTTGGGATGTTTACAGATAATCCCCAAATATTCGAATGGGCCTACAGCTATACGTTCATTGTGCTCTGTCTCTCTTCCGGTCAAGTTCTGCAAATGTACATGGAAAAACTCTTTCAGGGTGTAGGGCGGATGAAAACCACCATGTTTCTCATGGCAAGCGGCTGTCTGATCAACATTGTTTTAGATCCGATCCTTATTTTCGGCTGGTTCGGCGCTCCCGCCATGGGTGTATCCGGCGCTGCCGTTGCAACAGTGATCGGCCAGTTTGGGGCGTTGCTTCTATATATTCTTGTGTATTTAAAAACCAATCTGGGCGTATCCATTCGGCCCAGACTTATGAATCTGAACCGCGAACTGATTCGTTCTATTTATAGTATTGCAATTCCATCCAGTCTGCTTTTAGCCATGCCTTCCCTGTTAACCGGCATTTTAAATGGAATCCTGACTACCTTTGGAAGCGTCTATGTAGCAGCCTTTGGACTGTATTTTAAGCTCCAAACCTTTGTAAACCTTCCCTGCAACGGCCTTCTCCAGGGAATGCGTCCCATTATCGGGTATAACTATGGAGCCGAACGCCATGACAGGGTTCGCAGTACCATTCGCTGCAGCCTTGGCCTGGTAACCGTTGTTACACTCACCGGAACAATTGCATCTATTTTCTTTCCCGGCCCGATTCTGCGTATTTTTGATGCAGATCCGGAGCTGATGCAGTATGGGACAGAAGCCCTGCGCATGATCGGCCCCAGTTTTTTGATTTCCTCTGTGGCTTTCATAGCAGCCGGAGTTTTTGAGGCTCTGGGACAGGGACGCCCTTCCCTGATCGTCTCCCTTCTGCGCCAGCTTGTGATCATTGTTCCTCTGGGATGGATCCTCTCACGCTTTATGGGACCCGCAGGCATCTGGATCTCCTTCCCCATAGCAGAGCTTATAGCCGCAGTGATTGCCTGGAAAATGATGGGGAAAATTTATGCGGATCATCCTGAAAATACACATTAACTCATTAACATAAACTCTAAAAAACAAACTCCGCACAGCAATTACGATCATAAACCGATCATTTGCAGTGCGGCGTCCTGTTTTTATCTTATACTTTATTCTGTTTCCCATGTCATATCCATCAGATACTCAAATAGAATAAGAACTCTTGCATAAAAATAATTAGCTGTAAGATTCCGATCATCTAATATTTTATCATCCAAAAGTACAAATGATAATTCTGCCATATCAGCAATCATAGAATGGGCTCCTCCCGTAAAAGCCACCACATCAATTCCATGTGCGCAGGCATCCCGGACAGGCTTAATAATCGTGTCTGTTGTGCCGCTTTTGCTAATAGCAATTACCATTCCTGCCGAAAGGGCATTTCCCTCATATACCTCATAATTATTCGATCCAATGGCACAGTAACCCATAACCAGAAGCTTGCGCACAAAAAAATCCCTTAAGGGGGCACAGAATCCGGTACCTGTAATCAAAATGGGATTATGTCTGTGTTTTTTCAGAAGTTCCGGAAAACGATTCATTTTTTCAAATGGTATCTCTCCGATAAAAGCTGTAATATCTGACTCATGATTCTTATTATTTATCTCATTCTGTACCAGAAATCCCAGTCGATATACCATATCCGTATAACCAGTATATCCCATCTTTTTACTCAGACGGATCAGTGCTGCCGGCGAAACGTAATTCCGTGCTGCAAACTCCCTTACGCTGTACTGTATATTCTGGTCTGCCGCCTCTAAAAGCGACTGAAACATCTGCTGTTCACTTTCATTTAAATGATATTGTTCTGCCAGCTTATAAATATCGTGTTTCATCTCTCATTCCCTCTATTTTATCCCAAACCCATATTTTGTGTAATTTTCACTGAAATTATACGATACTCTGTCCATCTGCGCAACCAATTCTCATTACATCCGATTTCATTAATGAAACATGTTTCAATCTATGTGAATATGTTTAAAACTATCACAAAATAGTAGATTTTTTTATTCAAAATGATATAATTCAAACATCGAAACGGAATGGCGCCTTCCGACAGAAAACGAATGAAAAAGGAGAATGAATCATGAAAGCAAAAGTTATGAACGCCATGCAGAGCTTTTCCAAAGCTTTGATGGGCCCTGTTCTGTTCTTACCTATTGCCGGTATGCTCCAGGCTCTGTCTTCTGTAATGTGCAACACAGCATTTGTATCAGAGGGGGGTATCTTATATACAGCTGGAAAATTTATCAATGGCGGAGTCAGCGCAGTAATCGGCAATCTTGGAATCCTGTTCTGTGTAGGCGTCTCAATGAGTCTTGCAAAAAAGAAAAAAGCGGATGCCGCATTCGTATCACTTGTCAGTTATCTGATCTGGCTTTCATCGCTACTGCCAAAAAAGAGAAAAAGGCCGCCACAAAGGCTCAGGTTATCCCGGCCACACTTACTGCCTCTTTAGTAGGCGTAACAGAGCCACTGGAGTTTACCTTCCTGTTTGCAGCTCCCATGCTGTGGGTCATCTACTCTGTCATGGACGGACTGTTCCAGATGATCGTATATCTGTTAAATGTCCGTGTCTGTGCTACCAACGGCATTATCGACTTCCTTGTACTGAACCTTCCGGCAGGAATCGGACGGACACACTGGCCTATGTATGTAGTTGCAGGTCTGATTGAGATCGTTGTAATGTATTTCCTCTTCCGTTTCCTGATCGTGAAATTCAACCTGAAAACACCGGGACGCGAAGACGGCGAGGATGTAATCGACCTGGCTGCCAATGCAGCAGCAGTAAAATCCCAGATCCGCTCCGGAAATAAAGCAGAAGCAAAGAAAGAAGCTGATGCTGAAACCGCAGCCCGCATCATCGAGGGACTGGGCGGACCTGACAATATTGAAAATATCGGAAACTGCATGACCCGTCTGCGCGTAGAGGTAAAAGACGCCTCTGTTGTAAAGGATAAAGAATGGTTTGCCCCAACAGGAGCAGCTGGTCTTGTTGTAAAAGGAAATAATATACAAATTATCTATGGCCCTGTTATCAGCAAAAAACGTTCCATCGTCGAAAAAGCCCTTGGACGTGAAGAATAACTCACTTGTAATCACTCAGGAGGTATATAATGAAAACATTTAAACTTGTCATCGCCGGAGGCGGCAGCACCTACACTCCGGGAATCGTCAAAAGTCTTCTGGTACAGAAAGACCGTTTTAAACTCAATGAACTGGTTCTCTATGATAACAATGCCAAACGTCAGGAAGACGTGGGCGTTATCGTCCGCCATGTAGTAGAGATGTTTGATCCGGATGTAAAATTGACTCTTACCACAGACCCGGAAACCGCCATGACAGATGCAGATTTTATCTTTGCACAGATGCGTGTAGGACTGTACGCCATGCGCGAACAGGATGAGAAGATTCCGTTAAGATACGGCGTAGTAGGCCAGGAAACCTGCGGCCCCGGCGGTCTTGCTTACGGCCTGCGTACCATTTACCCTATGGTAGAACTGATTGACTACTGCGAAAAGTATGCAAAGCCTACTTACTGGATCGTTAACTACTCTAATCCGGCTGCGATTGTGGCAAAAGCCACCTTCCGCCTGCGTCCTCATGCCCGCATCCTGAATATCTGCGATATGCCTGTGGCAATCGAGAGAAACATGGCTGAGATTCTGGGCTGTGACCGCCATGATCTGGAAGTAGACTATTTCGGCCTGAACCATTTCGGATGGTTCACCAAAGTGCGCCTCAATGGAACCGACGTAACAGAGGAATTAAAGTCCTATGTGGCAGAAAACGGATATATGCCCAAAAATGAAAAGAGCGATGTAATGCACAGTGATCCCTCCTGGCTTCATACATATGCCAATTCCAGACATATCTGCTCTGCATTCCATGATTATCTGCCAAATACCTATATGCAGTATTATCTTCTGGGCGATGAAGTGGTTGAAAGCAGCAATCCCAACCACACCCGCGCCAACGAGGTAATGGAAGGCCGCGAAAAAAGGATTTTTGATGCAGTAGCAGATTACCGCGCAGGAAAAGAAGTCGATCTGACCAAATTCTTTGGCGGCGTACACGGCGAATTTATCGTAGACGTAGCAATGAGCCTGGCCTTCGACCTGCGCAAGCGCTACCTTGTAATGGTAGAAAACAGGGGGGCGATTGAGAATCTGCCTGACGATGCCATGGTTGAAATTCCTGCCTATATTACAGACCGCGGAGCTGAACCTGTGCGTGTAGGTGAGATTCCTACCTTCTATAAGGGTCTGATCGAGCAGCAGGAAGCAGTTGAAAAGCTGGTAGTTGAGGCAGCCATCGAGCATTCCTACGAAAAAGCACTGATGGCATTTACCCTCTCAAAAACTGTCCCCAGCCTTCTGGTTGCCAAAAAGATCCTAGATGACATGATCGAAGCCAACAAAGAATTCTGGCCTGAGCTTCATTAAATCCTTTTACATCCAAACAAAAGCCATACCAAACCCGCCCGTATCCCGGCAAATGTTTGATATGGCTTTTTTCATAAAGTTTCAACATTGACAACTCTCCTATTACATGATATAAAATAGGTAGTTTATGCGTCTTTTTAATAACGTATGCAGCCCTTAGTGATTTATAAAGGCGCGTTTAAAGGTCGGACTCTGCAGATCGTCAGCAAGCTGCGAAGTCGGGCTTTTTCTTTTATGTGAATCAAAACCATACCCATCCCAAAGGAGGACTTCCCGATATGAAATATCTTCACCGCCTGACCGGCATTCTGATGGCATTCTGCCTGATGATCGTCCTGTTTATCACCTCCATAGAAGCTGTCGTATACTGGACACCCGGATATTTTGAAAAAGAATACACAAAATATGAGGTACTTAAGGATCTTCCTGCCATGACCATGGAAGATCTGTTAGAAGTAACAGATGAGATGATGGATTATCTGCGGGGAGACCGTGAAGATCTTCATGTGATGACCGTCATGGACGGACAGGAGCGGGAGTTTTTCAATGCCAGAGAAATCGCCCATATGGAGGATGTTCAGGGACTGTTTCTGGCAGCCATCTCCATCCGGAGAGTATGTCTGGTTCTGTGTGCCTCTGCCCTTGTCTTTATGGCAGTTACAAAGGCTGATATGAAACGCCTTCTTCCTCCTTCCGTCTGCCTGGGAACCGGGCTGTTTTTCGGTCTGATCGCGGCCCTGGCTGCCATCATCTCCACCGATTTTACAAAATATTTTATTATGTTCCACCATATTTTCTTTAGCAACGATCTGTGGATCCTGGATCCGTCCACCGATATGCTGATCAATATTGTGCCTGAAGGCTTTTTTATGGACACAGCCGGACGGATTGCATTTACCTTTGGCAGCCTGTCTCTTATCCTGTTTGCAGTCTGTCTGGCTTTAACTCTGAAACACAAGCACCGCCCATAGGAGTGTAACGTATGAAACGACTTTTTCCCTTTTTTATATGCCTTAGCCTGATTCTGAGCTTTACGCCTATTACAGCTGCGGCAGCCGTTCCCTGGCCCACCGGCGTTTCCATTGAAGCAGACGGCGGTATCCTGATGGATGCTGACACCGGAAGCATTCTATATGGAAAAAATGAAAATCAGGCCTATTATCCGGCCAGTATCACCAAAATCCTCACAGCGCTGATCGTACTGGAGGAATGTGAGCTGGATGAAATGGTTACTTTCTCCCATGATGACGTGTACAATGTAGAGGCAGGAAGCAGCTCCGCAGGAATTGACGAGGGCGATGTGCTGACCGTCCGCGACTGCCTCTATGCTCTGCTTTTAGCCTCTGCCAATGAGAGCGCCAATGCTCTGGCCTGTCATGTAAGCGGTTCCAGAGAAGCTTTTGCAGAGCTCATGAATCAAAAAGCCAGGAGCCTGGGCTGTACAGGAAGTAATTTTGCCAATCCCAGCGGCTTAAATGACGAAAATCACTACACCACAGCTCACGACATGGCGCTGATCACACAGGAAGCCATCAAAAATCCTGATTTTGTGGAAATCAGTGGCACACGCAGCTACCAGATGGCGCCTACCAAAAAAAATGCTGAGGGCGGCTATGTTGCCAACCACCATAACATGGTAAAACAAAATACATCTGTTACCTATCCGGGAGCCTTTGCCGGAAAAACAGGATACACCTCCCTGGCAGGAAATACCCTGGTAACCTGTGCCGAACGTGACGGTATTACTCTGATTGCTGTTGTTCTGAACGGCCATCAGTCTCATTACCGGGATACAAAAGCTCTTTTCGACTTTGGTTTTTCCAATTTTCAGTCCTTAAAGGCCGCAGACCACGAAACCACCTACCGCTCTCTGGAAAATGACATGACCATTGCAGGAATGACCGCAAAGGACAGCATTTCCCTGTCCCTTGATCCAGACAGCCGGGTAATCCTTCCCAGGGAAGCTGTATTTTCCGATCTGACTCCCAGTCTGTCCTACGAACTCGGCCAGGATGCTCCAAAACATGCCATTGCCCGCATTTCCTATACCTATGAGGGTCATGAAACAGGACAGGTATATTTGTGCACAACGGCTCAGGTTAACCGGATAAGTGCGCCGGATACGGTCATTTCTTCAGACGCCGCTCTCTCTGAGTCTTCTGATGCAGCCAATCTTTCGACGGCTCCATCGAAAGCATCGGTTCCATCTGAAACAGAGTCCCCCGATCCTGTCCTACAGATCCAAAGGCGCTCTGCACAGCCGGATGCT
>ENA-OOZR01001705-OOZR01001705.1-human-gut-metagenome-genome-assembly--contig:-NODE-1705-length-10506-cov-2.072433_pt1 | contig 10506 bp, 10 predicted proteins | sample MGYA00241045_ERZ501406 | MGnify/ENA primary metagenome ERZ501406 (study PRJEB25962, sample SAMEA2042920) | human gut metagenome | biome: human gut; feature: human-associated habitat; material: faeces...
GGCTGTTAAATCAGTACCATTGTCTGGTAAAGGATCTGTCCTCCAAACTCTCTGCTGATAACCGCCAGTTCCTGCGGCTGGCAGTGAGAAACCAGGAAGAGGATGATGTTCTGGTGGATGCGTTGAGAGCGGTTTTGGTGTAAAAAAGAACTCTTTACAGAATCGTCATCAGGTAAATGCAATTTGAAGAAACAGAAGTTAATTTTTTGTTTCCCAATTTCAAAAATCGTTATAATAATTTTGCTTTAGCATAGTTCCATTATAACACGGAACGGAGAGAAAGGTAGTTATCGTTAGCCATCTTTTTCTCTTTTTAAGAGAAAAGTTTCAGGGGGGCATTGTGACTTGTCCAGTCACAATGCCCCCCTGTTTTAGGCTATCTATTTCCCGACCCCCATTCTATACATAGAAAATCCGCCCGAAAAATGGTCTGCCTGTTTTTCGATTCACTTTCACAGCATACCTCCGTTTTTACGGCACAGTATTTCCAGATCTTCCACGATTGTTCCAAAATCTAACGTATGCTCCACTTCATAATTTTCTTTTATAAAAGCAATGCCTTTAAATTGAAAAAGATAGCGAAATGATTCTTGTAAACTGATATTATGCTGCTGGGCAAATTCACTTACACAGGCAACGGTAAAACCTATCTTCTCCTTCTGTTCGCTCATTCAAATCCTCTTCACCTTCTCACACAACTTAGAATAAATCCGCTCCGCAAACCACGGTTCGCTGCACCGGCTTTCTATCTCATCTGCCGGAATCCAGCCCACACGGCTGTTTTCATCAGGTTTTACAGCCAAAGGCGCCTCTGTATCCCCCTCCAGGAGGAAGGTCACATTCAGATGCAGATGTGAGGATACATACTCGCCTCTTTTTTCGTGGCCATCCACGGTGAGGATTTCCAGCGAAAACAGCTCATCCGAAAGGAATTTCACCTCTGTAAGCCCGCTTTCCTCCTGTATTTCCTTTTTGATAACCCGTCTTACATCCTCATCTCCGTCCGCATGGCCTCCCAGCCAGGCCCATGAGCGGTAAATATTGTGGTAGGCCATCAGAACCTTTTTACGGTCCTGGCTTACCACCCAGCCGGAAACGGTTATGTGGGCATTTTTATTATTTCTCGTCAATATATCCCGTCCGGAATCAATCTGCTCTAATATCAGCTCCCGATCTCTTTCTTCCTGCTCATTATACGGAACATACGCTTCTACCAGCTGCCTTAATCCATCCATCTTCCGTCCCCCTCTTTTAGAAAATCTCCTCGGCCTTCTTCATGGCAGATTCGATCACCTTATCCATATCGTAATACTTATACTCGCCCAGACGGCCTCCAAAGATTACATTCTCCTCTTTCTCTGCCAGCTTTGCATACTTCTGGTATAATGCCTGGTTTTTCTCATCATTCACCGGATAGTAGGGTTCCATTCCCTCCTGCCAGGATACGGGGTACTCTCTGGTAATCACAGTCTTTGGCTGAGTGCCGAACTCAAAGTGCTTGTGCTCAATGATCCTGGTATAAGGAGTTTCCCTGTCTGTGTAATTTACCACAGCCACTCCCTGATGATTTTCTTCCTCCAGCACCTCTGTTTCAAACCGCAGGCTCCTGTATTCCAGCCGTCCGAAGCAGTAATCATAAAAGCCGTCAATGGTTCCCGTATAGACCACCGTGCCGCCCAGGCTGTTGTAATACTCCCTGTTTTCCAGATAGTCCACTCCGGTTTCAATCTCGCATCCCTCGAACAGCTTATGGATCATCACATTGTATCCGCCGATGGGGATTCCCTGATAGAGATCGTTGAAATAATTATTGTCATAAGTATAACGCACCGGCAGACGGCGGATGATAAAGGAAGGAAGCTCCTTGCAGTCTCTGCCCCACTGCTTCTCCGTATAGCCCTTTACCAGTTTTTCATAAATTTCCCGGCCTACCAGACTGATAGCCTGCTCCTCCAGGTTCTTCGGCTCTCCCTGGATTTCTTTTTTCTGTTCCTCAATGATCGCCTTCGCCTGGGCAGGAGTGGAAATGTTCCACATCTTGCTGAAGGTGTTCATATTAAAGGGCATATTATACATCTCGCCCTTATAATTTGCCACCGGACTGTTGGTATACCGGTTAAACTCTGCCAGGGAATTGACAAACTCCCACACCTTTTTATTGCTTGTATGGAAAATGTGGGCTCCATACTTATGTACATGGATATCCTCCACATCCTCGCAGTAAATATTTCCCCCTATGTGATCCCGTTTTCCAGAACCAGACAGGTTTTCCCCTGTTTTTTTGCATACCAGGCAAATACGCCTGCATAAAGACCGCTTCCTACCAGAATATAATCGTATTTTTTCATATGATTGCCGCTCCTTTTCCCATCCGTGATCGAACCATTGATCCTATACCCGCATTATATCAGTTATCTTCCTGGCTGTCACGCTCCTACGCCAGAGGAATCCCCAGAAAATACCATCTGATCAAAAAAAGTACAAAAAGGTGAAGGGGATAAAACCAGTAAAACAAAAACTTTGCCTGCTGCTTTCCCCGTTTTCCGTTATAAAACCATATGGGCACCGCTGCCAGCGCCCCTGCTCCCAGAGTAGGGAACAGCGTCTCTATAAAACCCAGCACTCCTGCTGCCACAGTCTGCTTCCTCCGGCTGTTCCTGAAACGGTATAAAAATACAATAATCAGTATGCCGACGGCATTATAATCCGCTCCTGCAAGGACCGCAGCTCCGCAGCCGATAAAGGTGTACAGACAGACCAGATCCATTTCCTTTAGTCCATATGTCCTCTTCTCCGCCCGTTCTATCCAGCAAAGGATTAAAAAGCCGATAAAAAGCTCAAAAAACACATTTTGATACATGGGATCGAACACCCTGTTTGCCACTGCCAGATTAAACGGGATCTCCGATATCAGACCAAACAGAAGAAGGTTTCTGCCGTATTTCTTCCTGTCCCTTGTATGTACAAAGCCTTCCACAAGAAGAAAACAGTAAATCAAAAAGGCCGGGCGGCCGAGAATCCTCAGAAGCAGCGACAGCGGATATAAAAATACTCCCCATGACTGTTCCAGAAGGAAATCCATCCGTTCTGCTCCGCCCTGATAATACAGTCCATACTCCAGAACCACAGCCCCTATATGGTCAATAAACATGGAGCACATGGCAATCCATTTAAGGGCCGCTCCGTCAATCCCTCTCTCCGGCCATACTCGTTCCGTCCAGGTAACATGCGTGATTTTATTTTTCATAAATATCCATTTTCTATCGATACTGCCCCAGTGCAAAAGGCATCAGCCGTCTGGCAACCACAGCCGCCATCACACACAGGATAAAGTCCTCTGCCGCCGTAATCAGAAAACAGTTAATTACCACCAGTTTCCAGCTTACCGGCATATGGATCACATAATTACTGATCACATAAAAATATACCATTCCGCACAGATAGTACGCCATCATGCCCCAAAAGGCAGAAAAAAGCCGCCAGGCCACCCCTCCCCCCGGACGCTTCCAGCACAGCTTTCCTGTAATCCAGGCCGCAGCCACAAAGCCGATCAAAAAACCAAAGGTAGGACGGATCAGATACGCCGGCCCTCCGCCTGCTGCAAATACGGGAATCCCCGCCAATCCCACTGCCAGGTAAACGCACACACAGGCAGCTCCCCGTCTGGCCCCCAGCACATAGCCTGCCAGAAGCACAAAAAAGAACTGCAGCGTAAAATGCATTGGAAATGGCTGAACCGGAATATCGATCCTCATATAGGCTCCTGCTGCGATCAAAGCCGCAAACAGGCCGGTAAATGCCATTTCCTGGCTTTTTATCCTCTGGCGTCCCTCTAAATGTATTTCCTGCATTATATTTCCTCCAAGTCCGGGCCGGAAAAGCCCCTTTTATTAAGTCTGATTTTCAGTCACCCTCCTATTCTATCAGGAATCAGCTCCTGTGGAAAGAGGATTTTTTTCCATAGAAAACAGCCGGTTCACCGCACTGAAAATACCGCGGATCGACGCCCGGGTAATATTGGAGCTGATTCCTACGCCGTAGGTTGCCTTTCCTGTGGTCTGGTCTACCAGATGGATATAGGAGGCTGCCTGCGCTCCGGAACCGGAGGCCATGGCATGCTCGGTATAATCCAGAACCTTGATATGGATACCGAGAGCATCCTCCAGCCCCCGCTGAACCGCATCGATGGGGCCGTTTCCAATGCCGTCGAAATGCTTTTCCATGCCATGATCCGTATAAACAACCTTTGCAAGAGTAGCAAACTCGCCGTCTGCCGTCTCCGTATCCGTGATCCGGCACTTGCGGAAATGGATCGGCTCCTTGCGCTCTAAGTATTCCTTCTTAAATTCATCCATGATCTGCTCGGGAGCTACCTCACCTTGCTTCTCTGAAATCTTCTGGATCACATCCGCAAACTCCTTATGCATGCCCTTTGGCAGCTTGAAGCCATAGAAGGTATCCATTACAAAGGCTACGCCGCCCTTTCCGGACTGGCTGTTGATGCGGACGATCGGCTCGTATTCCCGCCCGATATCGGAAGGATCAATGGGAAGGTAGGGAACCTCCCAATACTCGCTGTTTCTCTCTCTGAGAGCCTGCATTCCCTTGTTGATGGCATCCTGATGGGAGCCTGAAAAAGCGGTAAATACCAGCTTTCCTGCATAAGGATGTCTGGGAGGAATGTCCATCTTGGTGCACCGCTCACAGATCTCGGCAATCTCACGGATATTTTCAATGTTTAACTCCGGGTTAATACCCTGAGAGAACATATTGTAAGCAACGGTCAGAATATCCACATTTCCGGTACGCTCGCCGTTTCCAAACAGAGTTCCCTCTACACGGTCTGCCCCCGCCAGCATGGCAAGCTCTGTAGAAGCCACGCCTTCGCCTCGGTCATTGTGAGGATGTACGCTTAAGATAATGCTTTCTCTGTTTTTGAAATGAGTATTCATCCATTCAATCTGATCCGCATATACATTGGGAGTTGTCATCTCCACCGTAGAAGGCAGATTAATGATAATGGGATTTTCCTTTGTAGCGCCCCAGGTTTCCTGAACGGCAGTACAGATATCAAGGGCAAACTCCAGTTCCGTGCCCGTAAAGCTCTCCGGCGAATACTCCAGACGGATTTTCGTATCACAGTCTGCCGCATAGCGCTGTACCAGTTTAGTGCCTACAATGGCAATATCCTTGATCTCCTCCATATCCTTGTGGAACACCACATCCCTCTGCAGAGTGGAGGTGGAATTATAAATGTGCACAATGGCCTTTTTAACGCCATCCAATGCCTCAAAGGTCCGGCGGATCAGGTGCTCTCTGCACTGTACCAGAACCTGAATTTCCACATCATCGGGAATCAGCCTGCGCTCTACCAGAGTACGCAGAAAATCGTATTCGATCTGAGACGCCGCAGGAAACCCCACCTCAATCTCCTTAAAGCCCAGCTTCACCAGAAGGTTGAACATCTCCACCTTTTCTTCTACTACCATGGGCTCCACCAGAGCCTGGTTCCCGTCCCGCAGGTCTACGCTGCACCATACCGGCGCTTTCATGATTTCTTTATTGGGCCAGGTGCGCTCCGGAAAATCTACCACCGGCACTCTCTTATATCTCTTATAATTTAACATCTCCCATGTCCTCCCTTCCAGCATTTTCCTCAAGGCTTTTGAATGTTACTTTATTATAGCATAGTGAGTTATAACTTACAAGCAAGGGAAGGCTTTTTACTATTCATAATAGTTATGGTTGATATTCCTGTTTTTTATTGCAGCGATGCTAATTTCCGTCTCAGATGCAGTGCCCCTGAGCCTTCATGACCGAAATCACCTGATCTACATATTTCTCACAGGTTTCCATATCAGCCGCCTCCACCATGACGCGAACCAGGGGTTCTGTGCCGGAGGAACGCAGGAGGATCCGTCCGTCGCTTCCCAGAGCTTCTGTTACCTTCTTCACCTCTGCCTGAACTGCCTCATCCTCCTGAGCCGCAATTTTGTCCTTTACTCTTACATTTTTAAGAACCTGAGGATAGATTTCCACCTCAGAAGCCAGCTTTGCCAGAGACTGCTTCTTTTCCAGCATGACTTCCATTACCTTTAAGGATGTCAGGATACCGTCTCCTGTGGTCGCATGCTTGCTGAAAATAATATGGCCGGACTGTTCGCCTCCCAGGCAGTTTCCCGTAGCCGCCATGTTTTCATACACATACTTATCGCCTACGGCTGTCTTTTCATAGGAAATCCCTTCTCTGTCAAAGGCTTTGTACAGTCCGAAATTAGACATAACGGTCGTAACAACCGTATTGTTAAACAGGCTCCCCTGCTCTTTCATGTATTTTCCGCAAATATACATAATGCGGTCGCCGTCTACTACATTTCCCTCATTGTCCACAGCAATACAGCGGTCCGCATCACCGTCATAGGCAAAACCGGCATCGCAGCCCTGCTCTGCTACAAATTTTTGAAGGTGTTCAATATGGGTAGAGCCGCAGTCTGTGTTGATGTTCAGGCCATTGGGCTCATTGTTTATCACAAAGGTCTGAGCGCCCAGAGCGTCAAATACATTCTTTGCAATGGCAGAAGCGCTTCCGTTGGCACAGTCCAATGCCACCTTCCTGTTTTTAAAGGAACGTGTTGCAATCGAGATCAGATATCCGATATAGCGGTTTCTTCCGGCTGCAAAATCCACAGTACGTCCAATCATATCCCGCTTTGCAAGAGGAAGCTCCTCCATCTTCCCGTCCAGATAGCGCTCAATCTCCGTAATCACTGCTTCTTCCAGCTTCTCTCCCTTTTCATTGATGACCTTAATGCCGTTGTCATAATAAGGATTGTGACTGGCAGAAATCATGATGCCGCAGTGAAAGCCCTCTGTGCGCACCACATAGGAAACGCTTGGAGTCGTTGTTACATGAAGGAGAAATACGTCTGCTCCGGAAGCTGTAAGACCGGATACCAGAGAGTATTCAAACATATAACTGCTTCTGCGGGTATCTTTTCCGATGACAACCCGGCAGCGCTCTCCCGGATTTTTCTGTCCGTAGTACCAGCCTAAAAAGCGGCCCACCTTATATGCGTGCTCTACTGTAAGATCCACATTGGCTTCGCCTCGAAAGCCATCTGTTCCAAAATATTTTCCCATAGCTTTTATGTCCTCTCTGTCTCAGATTTTCCCTGCATCATGCAGGCTGCCTTCCCCGATACTAAATCTCCTGTCCTTCCTTCTTAAGCTCCTTTAAATATCGTCCCAGAGCATCCTGCCAGGAGGGAAGGCGGTCAAAGCCATTCTCTGTGAGCTTTTCTTTGCTCATACGGCTGTTTGATGGTCTCTTTGCCTTAGCCGGAAAGCTGGAGGAATCCACCGGACTTACCTTTACATCCATACCAGCCTGCTTAAAGATCTCGCAGGCAAATTCATACCAGGAACACAGTCCCTCATTGGTAGCATGGTAGCGGCCGTAACGGTCAGTCTGTATCATTTCCACCAGAAGCTTTGCAAGATCATAGGTATAGGTAGGAGAACCGATCTGGTCGTCCACTACACTCACCGCTCCCCGTTCCTTTCCCAGGCGCAGCATGGTTTTGATGAAATTCTTTCCGTTAATGCCGAATACCCAGGCAATGCGGACAGTAAAGAATTTCTCCACATTCTGCTCTACTGCAATCTCACCCTCATATTTTGTCAGTCCATAGACATTTAAAGGCTCTCTGTGGTCATCCGGCTCCCAGGGCCGTTCTCCCTGTCCGTTAAACACATAATCTGTACTGATGTACATCATCTTGATATCCAGCTCTTTGCAGACCTTTGCAATATTTCTGGTTCCGTCTGCATTGACCTTCCGGCACAGCTCCACATTGTCTTCCGCAGCATCTACTGCAGTATATGCTGCACAGTGGATCACTGCGTCAGGTTTTGCTTCCTTTATCACTCTCTGGCAGGCATCTGCGTCTGTGATATCCATTTCCTCCACATCCACGCCAATGCCTTCGATTCCCTTTGCTGCCAGATCATCCATCACATCATGGCCTAACTGTCCCTTTACACCTGTCACCAGAACTCTCATATACTTAACTCCTCATTCTTTTAGAATCTCTACTATGGCACAAAGGCTGGCAGCGGCAAATGTACTCTCTTTAAGTGCCTTTGCCGCCGTCAGCCATACGTTTGTTTCTCTTATTTACAGGCGGTTTCCGTACATTTTATCAAAATAGCTGCTGTACTCGCCGCTTAAAATATTTTTCCACCAGTCCTGATTGTCCAGGTACCACTGGATGGTCTGTTCAATGCCTGTGTCAAAGTTATACTTTGGCTTCCAGCCAAGCTCTGTCTCGATCTTGGTGGGGTCAATGGCATAGCGCATATCGTGACCCGGACGGTCTGTAACGAAGCGGATCAGGCTCTCCGGCTTGTCCAGGGCCTTTAAGATGGTCTTCACAACCTCCAGATTGGTGCGCTCGTTGTGTCCGCCGATATTGTAAACCTCGCCCTCGCGGCCCTTGTGGATCACCAGATCAATGGCCTCGCAGTGGTCTGCCACATGGAGCCAGTCACGGACATTTTCACCTCTTCCATAGACTGGAAGTTCTTCGTCTGCTAAGGCACGGCTGATCATTAGTGGAATCAGCTTCTCTGGGAAATGATATGGTCCGTAGTTGTTTGAGCATCTTGAGATCGTCACTGGAAGTCCAAATGTTCTGTGGTAAGCTAATACAAATAAGTCTGCACTTGCTTTGGAACTGCTGTATGGGCTTGATGTGTGCAGTGGTGTTGTCTCTGTGAAGAATAAATCTGGGCGATCTAATGGAAGATCTCCGTATACTTCATCTGTAGATACCTGATGGTAACGTTTTACACCGTATTTCTTTGCTGCATCTAACAGTACGACTGTCCCTTCTACGTTTGTTTTTACAAAAATAGATGGATCTTCAATAGAACGGTCTACATGGCTTTCTGCTGCGAAGTTTACAACGATATCGAATTTTTCTTTTTCAAATAAATCCATGATAAATTCACGGTCTGCGATATCACCTTTGACAAATTTGTAATTTGGTTTGTCTTCCACTGGTTTTAATGTTTCAAGATTTCCTGCATATGTTAATAAATCCAAGTTTACGATCTCGTAATCAGGATATTTGTTTACCATATGATGAACAAAGTTTCCACCGATAAATCCGGCTCCACCGGTTACTAATATTTTCATGCTATTCTCCTTATTTATCTAAAAATTTTCCTGCCATAACGTCCATTAAATACTGTCCATACTGGTTTTTCTTTAATGGTTCGATATCTGTTAATAACTGGTCCTTTGTGATCCAGTGATTTAAATATGCGATTTCTTCTAAGCAGGCGATCTTTCTGTGCTGATGTGTTTCGACTGTTTTTACAAAGTTTGTTGCTTCCACTAAGGATTCATGTGTTCCTGTATCTAACCATGTAAATCCCTGTCCAAGTAATTCAACATCTAACTCACCTTTTTCCAGATAAATCTTATTTAAATCTGTAATCTCAAGCTCTCCTCTGGCAGATGGTTTTAATTCTTTTGCATATTTTACGACATTGTTATCGTAGAAGTATAATCCTGTGACACAATAGTTTGATTTTGGCTTTTCTGGTTTTTCCTCAATGGAAATGGCTTTTCCATCAGAATCAAATTCAACGATTCCGAAGCGTTCTGGATCATCTACATAGTATCCGAAAACAGTTGCTCCTTCTTTTTTATTTGCGGCACGTAAAAGACGTTTCTTTAATCCGTGTCCATGGAAGATATTATCTCCAAGGACCATAGCTACACTGTCATCTCCGATAAAATCTTCTCCAATGATAAATGCCTGTGCAAGTCCGTCTGGTGATGGCTGCACTGCATAAGATAAGTTCACTCCAAACTGATGTCCGTCTCCTAACAAAGACTCAAATCTTGGCGTATCACTTGGTGTGGAAATGATAAGAATATCACGGATTCCTGCATTCATTAATACAGATAATGGATAATAGATCATTGGTTTATCATAAATTGGCAGTAACTGTTTGGATGTTACCATGGTTAATGGGTACAGTCTGGTACCGGAACCTCCGGCAAGAATAATTCCCTTCATTTGTGTTCCCTTTCTCCCTCTGGGTAATAATTAAAACTTAAATGTGTCTTTTAAACCTTTCCATTTCTGGTCTTTTTCAGAAATGATCAAGTCGACGCCTTCTTCTAATGGCCATTCAACTCCGATTTCTGGATCATTCCATGCAAGACCGCCTTCGTCTCCTGGATGATAGAAATCTGTACATTTGTAGCAGAATTCTGCTTCATCAGATAATACTAAGAAACCATGTGCAAATCCTTCCGGAATATAGAACTGTTTCATATTTTCTGCTGATAATTCTACACCGAACCATTTTCCGTATGTCTCACTGTCACTTCTTAAGTCTACTGCCACATCAAATACAGAACCTTTTACGACACGTACCAGTTTTCCCTGTGGAAATTCTTTCTGGAAATGTAATCCTCTTAAGACTCCC
>ENA-OOZR01001708-OOZR01001708.1-human-gut-metagenome-genome-assembly--contig:-NODE-1708-length-10492-cov-2.036984_pt1 | contig 10492 bp, 7 predicted proteins | sample MGYA00241045_ERZ501406 | MGnify/ENA primary metagenome ERZ501406 (study PRJEB25962, sample SAMEA2042920) | human gut metagenome | biome: human gut; feature: human-associated habitat; material: faeces...
CCGCATCTCTTTTTTCCTTATACAGTCCGATCTGTAAAAGGTTCAAGGCGAACATATCTACCAGAGCTCGCGTCGTTTTTGCATGATGCGTAAACATTGCAAACAGGGACGCTACATTGGCTGTCTGGATAATATGGGACGCCTGCTTGGCATCTGAAACCTCTCCGACTATATTTACAGAACCATTTGTTTTCTTCTGCAGATTCAGTCCCTCCTGAGCCGAGACAGAATCTGTTTCCTGAAAGGACGAAATATTTTTATCCGGATAGCTGAATGCCAGGTTTAGCTCAAACGCTAATTCCTGGGTTCTTATATTCAGGTTTTCAATCCAGGCAATCGCTGCCTTTAACATGGTAGTCTTACCGGTACCCTGCTGTCCTGTAATCGCGATGTTCCTCTGCCCCTTTACGAACCATTTAAACAGTGTTAGAGGAATTTCACATCCTGGTCCGGTAATCAGGCTTTCAGGGGCAATGGATGGCGCTGAATCGAATTTCCTGACATAAAATGCATACTTATCTGAAAACGGCGGCCTTGTTACCACAACACGGGATCCGTTTTTCATGGATGAAACAACATATCCCTTTTCCCTCGAAAATACCTTTGTCGCATGGTACTTGTAAATATTGTGGCAGACACGTTCCAGGTTTTCCTGGGAACCGAAGGATAAACAGGATAAATGGATGTTCCGGCCATGTACCATAATCCAGAGCGAATCATAGGAGTATTGTATTTTATGGACAAATTTATTGTTTAACACGAAGGATCCTGAGGGGATGCCGGATACGCCTGCATCAATTTCATCAATATTCGCTTCCAGGAACACATCGGCAACCCCAAATCCTTTGTACGATTCAAATACCCTTTGAGTTATAAACTCTAGCTGCTCCTCATATCCCCAGTCCAACATATGAGGCGTAATGCCGAGTTTTCTGCATGCCTCCGGATTTGAAAGGGTTTCAAACATGTGTTCTACATCATCCGAATTGATCTCGTTGTGGTGATCCAATTCCAGATCTGCAAAAAGGCGGCTGACTGCTTCATCTCCATATAAATTCAGGTAAGACTGGATGATCATCAGAAATTTATCCTGGGCTGTCAGGTTTTGCGGGCTGTCAAATGGGATGAACTCACAGATTGTATTTTCATTGATCGGGAGTGAAGGGTTTGTAGTGATAATGGATTTGATATATTCCTTTATCGTGGTTTTTGCTTCCCTGTCACCGTATGCCGCATCCTTTAGAGCCTGTCTTAATCTTGCCTTAGCAGCATTTTTGTTATCCAGCTCCTGTTTTGTCAGGTTCTGGTTGGTGAAATTTTTTCGCAGGAATCCGTTTAATATCTGGGCAGTGATATCCACAAGCTGTTCAATGGTGGGTTTTTCCATTTCAAAGGATAGAGCCGAACGTTTGCGCCGATCGGTATCAGAATCTCTTAAGTACAGATACAAGACGAATCCAATCAGACAAAATACACCCACCAGGAGCAAATAATTCAGTATTTTCATTGCCTGCCTCTCCTTTCCTACTTTTGATTGCTTTCTTCCTGAGGCTTATCTTTCTTTTTCCGCCCAAAGAAATGCTTCTTTTTTTTCGGGCCAGAATCATCTTTACTCGGACTGTCCATAATTAATTCATGCTGTCCGGGTGATTCGAAGATATCATCCTTATCCGGATTATCTTCCTGATGATCTTCCTGGATTTCAAGTACGTCTGCTTCAGGTACTTGTGGGGAATCATTTGTAAGGATCAGCTTTTCCTTCCGCTTTTTTCTGAAAAAGCCCGTTTCGGTTATTTCCATCATGGGGATCTCCTGGATTGGTATAAATTCCATTGGCGGTGCCATTTCATCCGGATCATACAGAAATTTAGCTGGAAGCTGTGGGAAGTCTTCTTCTTTTCCGTTAACCGCGTTATAAAGCAGAGCTATATTATGGATCAGAGGAAAATGGATATCCCTTTCCATGCATTCAATATTTTTCCGCATAAAATCGAGCAAAGTCCCGTCTTCACAGGCATCCAGAAAACCAACATCATGCATTAACCCGTAGACCGTCTTTACCTTATATGCTTTTGCCAGTGTTTTGCTGTGGTACATGGAACCTTTTGAATAATCCGTCACAACATACAAATTCCGTTTGCCAATTCTGGTATGGTCTTCTGCCCGGCCCTGACGAATACAGATCAGGTTTACGTCTGAATAGGCATCAAATGCTTTACAGAATGCAGCATCCTCGGACGGAAGGAGGCACAATACCAGTTCATACGTTTTACCCGCTCCCTGAAGGATCGCAGAAAGAAATCCTTCTCCCTCATTTTCTGCCAGTGTTCTTTTTTCCTTTGTGGCAAACTCTTTTGTAAAAGAGTCACGCCTGGACACAGTTGCTAAATCGTACATATTCTTTGCTTTTGAATCAACGAGATGTCTGGTACATTCCCAGAATACTTCCGGAGAATACACGCCATTGGTATGGATACAAAGAGCATCCATTCCGACTGAAATATCTGGAAGAAAAATATCCTGGATCAGGCTTTCGTTCCGAAGGGAACGCCCGATCAGGCAATTTTCCGCACATTCCTCTGTGCGGTCAACAAACTGTAGAATCAGCGTACGTTTCCTGTGTACGGCGATTCCGTAAAAAGAGAGAGCGGATAAAAGCCGGGCACTGCTGTTATTCCCATTTAACGTTCCTTGTACGGTAATAATCATCATTTTCCTCCTTCTTTAGCAGCCTTTTTGAAATCGGCCAGCGGTTTGCCAGTGATATCGGAGCAAAGGCCAACAATCAATTCCTTCCATCGGTTTCCCATTTTGGAAAGTTCCTGAGATCCGTTGTATGCATAAGCTAAATAGCAGGCTTTATCAGCAGGATCCAGTTCGCTAACATAGATATGGTCTCCTTTTTGGAGCGGTGTATTTTTTAAGATATTTTTTTCTGATATTTTCCCAGACACTTTATCCAGAAAAATGCCGATTACGGTTTGGCCTTCTGTATGATGGATAACTGATTTTTCGTTCAGGAAATCCTGCTCCCATGGGAAGTATCCCAGACACAGGCATATATGGTCTGCATTAAGAAGGTATTCCTCGCTATAATACGTTCCCAGGTACGCAATTGTATAATCGAAATTTTTACAGAATGATTCATCATAGAGGCGCCTAGAAAGGACATAGCCGTTTTCTGCCGACTTAATATCTTCTGTTCCTGGCAGTGGCCGGTATAAATCCTGCATGCTTGAATTATCAATCAGCAGAATCTCTTTTTCCGGGGCTTCTTTTTTAAGAAGGGCTGCCACATGGTATGGCAGCAGCCCGTATTCCTTTCCATAAAACACAATCCGTTTTGGATCTTCTTTTGCCTTTGCTGGTGCCAGACTGGTCTTGGATCTATGTATTCTCATTCTGTACTTCCTCCTGTCTCTTCCGTTTCGGATGCCTCAGCCGTCTCTTCCGTTCCGCTGGCTGTCTCTGTTTCATTCTGTTCTTCCATTAAGTTTGCAATTTCCGCGGCGTGATTATCAATCTGCTCCTGCAGCACGGAACTTTTTGCTGTATCCGTAAGGCCGAATCCCTGGTTCACTGCATTCAGCTGTTCAGATGTCAGCTGTCCAAGCCTTGCTTCCAGAGATAACCGGGCTGCTGCATTCAATGTTTCTTCTGCCCTTGCATACATATTTGGGTCCGTACGCATTAAATCCAAGGTTTCTGCACGGACGGGATAATTTGGCACAGCTGTTTCCTGAAGGGTATCGGCAGCATAGCGCACTGTATAAATTCGTGTGCCGGTTGTCTGATAAGCGTCAATCATGGCACTTGTAAAGCGCATGATTTCATCCTCATTCATATATGTCCAGAAGGTGCTGTTATAAAGACTTAAATTGCGGATTGTCTTTTTGGCAAGGAGCAGATAATCTTCTCCGTTTGGAAAGGTAATCCGGACATCCACTACATCGTTGCTTTTCTGATCTACCATCAGCGCAGCACTTGAGATTTCATACTCCCTTGTATCCTGGGCCAGCTCCAATGGCTTTGTCATATTTGCCATGATAGGCTGCTCTGCTTTGATATCTACCAGGGCAACGCCTCCCAGCATGTTGGAAGTAATGTACATTTCTTCCGGAAGGGATGTGTAAATCTCCTCTTTATATACATTTGCCTCCACTTCCCTGTTTAAAATAGCTCCTGCTGTGTGTTCATCCGGTGCGTTTAAAAGCTCTTCTTCTGCGGATGGGATCATATCCTCTGTAAACAGACGGTCTCCTGCTTTAATATCCTGGCTTGCTACGTATACTTCCAGAGTATTGGACTGCAGTGTATCCCGATAATTGTTTGACTGGACGGTACTTGCATTGAGCTTTCGGTGCTCGTTGTAGAATAACACTCCTAAAAGCAGACACATTAGGATCAGAATTGTGATTGGTATTACAACCGTTTTTGTTTTCCTGCTGCGCATTGTTTTCCTCCTGCGATTTTTATTTTGCCGACAGATCATTCTGCCTGTTACTAATATGGCGAATCTGTAAAATACCTGAACGTTCCAGAACAGGACATTTCCGGCCGCAGGCCCTTTTAAAGCATCAAGCCCACAAAAAAAAGACAGGCGGGATAGACCGTCTGTCTTTTGGGATAGGTGCAGTATATTTGCTTAATTTGATCTGCCAGATACATATGCTCGGATGGCTCCTGGGCCAACGATTTTGGAACCGCTGTCTACCAATGTAGGAGCCTGCAGGATTTTATACTTCTGTGCAAGTTCGGGATCCTTTGTAGCATCGATAGTCTCATAAGAAATACCGGCTTTGTCTAAGAAAGCTTCTGCCATTTTGCAGTTTGGGCAAGTTGGAGTTACAAATAAAAGCCGTCTTGTGGGTTTCATTTCCTTTTCCGGATCCTCTGCCTTTTCTTTCCTTTCCGTTTTTTTTGTTTGGCAGCGCTTTTCTTCTGCACAATATGTTTTTCTGTCCTTAAATTCCTGGTATTTGCCGTCATTCCAGTTTTTCACCGGACGGTAATAACCGGTAATGCGGCTGTATACTTCTGACTCTTTTCCACAGTAAGGGCAGATAAAATGCTCTCCTGAAAGGTAGCCATGTTCCGGGCATATAGAATACGTCGGAGAGATTGTAATATAAGGAAGCTTATAGTTATCGCAGATTGTACGTACCAGTGCAGCTGCAGACTTCCATGTGGGAAGCTTTTCTCCCAGAAAGGCGTGGAATACCGTTCCTGAGGTATACAGTGGCTGCAGCCGATCCTGTATATCCAGCGCATCGAATATATCATCCGTGCATCCTACCGGAAGATTTGTGCTGTTGGTATAATATGGGGTTCCGTTTTCGTTTGCAGTGATTATATCTGGATAGGTCTCTTTATCGTGGCGTGCAAACCGATACGAAGTGCTCTCGGCTGGTGTTGCTTCCAGGTTATAAAGATCCGGTGCGTACATTTCCTGATAATCTGCCAGGCGGTCACGCATATGATTCAACATTTGCTCAACGAAGGCCTGGCTTTCCTTATGTGTAAGGTCTTTGCCCAGCCATTTAGCATTTAAGCACATCTCATTTCCGCCAACAATACCAATCGTGGAAAAATGGTTGTCAAACGATCCTAAATATGCCTTTGTGTATGGATAAAGCCCCTTATTCAGAAGCTCTGTTACTACCTTCCGTTTGATCTTCAATGAGCGGGCTGCCACATCCATCATATGGTCAAGCTTTTTCCAGAATTCCACCTCGTTTCCCGATTCATAAGCAATCCGGGGCAGGTTTAGGGTCACAACGCCTACGGATCCTGTGTTTTCTCCGGAACCGAAAAATCCTCCGTTTTTTCGGCGCAGCTCCCTTAAGTCCAGACGCAGGCGGCAGCACATGCTGCGGATGTCACTGGGGGACATATCGCTGTTTACATAGTTGGAGAAATACGGGGTACCATACCGAGAGGTCATTTCAAACAGTAAACGGTTGTTCTCCGTATCGGACCAGTCATAATCACCTGTAATGGAATAGGTTGGGATTGGATACTGGAATCCTCTTCCGTTCGCATCGCCTTCGTTCATTACGATTAAAAACGCCTTGTTGATCATGTCCATTTCTTCCTGGCAGTCTCCGTAAGTGAAATCCATTTCTTTTCCGCCTACAATTGCCGGCAGGTTTTTCAAATCTTCCGGAACCTTCCAATCCAGTGTAATATTAGAAAAAGGAGCCTGGGTTCCCCATCTGCTGGGCGTATTTACACCAAATACGAACGACTGGATTGCCTGTTTTACGTCAGCCAGGGAAAGATGGTCAACTTTTACAAACGGGGCCAGATACGTATCGAAGCTTGAAAATGCTTGGGCACCTGCCCATTCGTTCTGCATGATGCCGATAAAATTTACCATCTGGTTGCACAGAACGGACAAATGCTTTGCAGGAGCCGAGGTGATCTTTCCCGGAATCCCCCCCAGTCCCTCCATCAGAAGCTGCTTTAAAGACCAGCCGGCACAGTAGCCTGTGAGCATGGAAAGATCATGGATATGGATATCCGCATTTCTGTGGGCATCTGCAATCTCCTGATCATAGATCTCGCTGAGCCAGTAGTTTGCCGTCACCGCGCCGGAATTACTCAGGATCAGGCCGCCTACGGAATAGGTCACTGTGGAATTTTCCTTTACACGCCAGTCCTCCACCTTTACATAGCTGTTTACCACGTCCTTATAGTTCAGCAGAGCGCTGTTCATGCTGCGGATCTTCTCCCGCTGCTTCCTGTAAAGAATATAAGCCTTTGCTACATCCGTGTAGCCGGTCTGCTCCAGCACATGCTCCACGCTGTCCTGGATCTCCTCCACAGAAATGCTTCCATCCTTCATCCTGGGCTGAAAATCAGCCGTCACGCGCAGGGAAAGCAGTTCTAAAATCTCATCATTAAACTCATTCCCCGTTGCCCTAAATGCCTTTTTAATTGCCTCCGTTATCTTTTTCAGACAAAACTCAGCGGTTTCCCCATCCCTCTTTACCACCTGGATCATACCTCAAAACTCCTTTCAACATTCCAAATACAAGCTACTACACTTAAACCGAAATGTATTTTTCATTATAGCAGAGGAACACAAAAAACACAACATCTATGCCATATGTTATATATTAAACAAGATGTTGTGTTTTATTATATTTTCTAATACTGCCACTGATGGTATGTTTAATCCCGGTACAGCCCTTCAAAAAGCTCTGCGGGCACATAGGCCTTTACTGCAATGCCCTGCTCCGTATACTCCTCGGACAAAAGCTGTCCGTAGGCGCGTATGGTCTGAATCTTTCCCGCACCTCTGTAGGGATATACCTTTTCCAGATAAACCCGGCTGCTGCGGATAATGCCCCCAAGAATCTGCTCCAGATCCTTTAACCCGTCTCCTGTCTTAGCGGAAATCCTCACCTGATAGTCTGAGGAAAAATCTCTGGGAAGCAGCTCCGTCTCCTTTCCCTCCAAACGGTCAATCTTATTAAACACCGTCACCACGGTCTTATCCACAATCTCAAGTTCTCTTAAGGTTTCCTTTACCACATGCATCTGCATATCCATCTGGGGATTGGAGCAGTCCACCACATGGAGGATCACATCGCTGTAGCGGGCCTCCTCCAGGGTACTCTTAAAGGCATCGATCAGATGATGGGGCAGCTTACGGATAAATCCTACCGTATCCGTCAAAAGGATCTGCTGTCCATCTGCCATTACAAAGGCCCTTGTAGTGGGATCCAGAGTCGCAAAAAGCTTGTTTTCCGCCAGGATCCCTGCTCCTGTCAGCCGGTTTAACAGAGTGGATTTTCCCGCATTGGTATATCCCACAATGGCTGCTGTCAGGCTGTAATTTTTCTCCCTGTGCTGCCTTGTGACCTCTCTATGGCGCTTTACATCCTCCAGCTCCCGCTTTAACTGGCCAATCCGCTGGTGGATCAGACGGCGGTCTGTCTCCAGCTTTTTCTCTCCCGGTCCCCTGGTTCCGATACCGCCGCCCAGACGTGAAAGAGAATTTCTCATGCCTACCAGACGGATGGCCCGGTAACGCAGCTGCGCCAGTTCCACCTGGATCTTTCCTTCTCTTGTATGAGCCCTGGAGGCAAAAATATCCAGGATCACCATGGTGCGGTCCATGACCTTTGTATCCAGCGCATCTTCCAGATTGCGCAGCTGGGCCGGGGAAAGCTCATCATCACAGATGACACCCGTTGCCCCCGTGTCAGCCAGGAGCTCTCGAACCTCTAAAATCTTCCCTTTTCCCAGATAGGTCCCAGGATGAACAGCTTCACGGTTCTGAACGATCCTTGCAATGGGGACTGCTCCCGCAGTCTGAGCCAGTTCTTCCAGTTCATCCAGAGAAGCTGACGTCTCCCTCTCATCGCCCACATTTACAGCGATCAGGATCACCCGCTCCTCCAGTTCCTTTAAATCAATCAGTTCTGCCATATATCTCCCTACCGTATCCTGGTATTTAAAAAGTCAATCTCATGCTGCGCCGCCTCATCCGGCCCAAATACCTGGATATATGTTTCAAAACGGCTTTTGGCCTCTTCATAGTTCTGCATATACTCACAGACAGCCGCCTGGTAAAACGCCAGCTTCTTAAGAAGCTGCCAGTCTGCCTGATTTTCCTCTGTGATTGCTGCCGCTGCCTGATCCAGGCTGGCTCCCGTACCTGCCTTATAACTGGTGATCAGCCGGTCATATCCCTGATAAAACGAATCAGCAGCTCCTTCGTAGTCCTCTTCAGCCATCTGGTATAAGCCCATCTGGCAGCGAACCCTGCTTTCAAATCTCCCATCTCCTCCTGTCGTTCTTAAGGCCTCTTCATATAATACCTTGGCGCCCTCATGGTCTCCTGCCTCCATACAGGCTTCTCCTGCTGCCAAAAGAGCCTGTTCATAACCAGGGGATGTTTTTCCTTTTTCTTCCATCCCCAGAGCCTCTCTGTATAAAGCCACTGCCTGGTCCTTATTCCCCAGACGGCTCTCGCAAAAGCTCTTCATATACCGCCCGGAAATGGGATCTCCTCCCTGTTCCAGGATCAGATCCCAGCTGTGTTTTGCTGCCTCAAAATCATCCAGCATCATCTCTGCCTCGGCCCGATAAGAAAGAACGTCGATATTAAAGGTTTTGCTTTTATCTCCCGCCGCTGCTAAGGCCTCATCAAACGCAGAAACGGCGCCGCCTGCATCTCCTCCCCTTAAAAGCTCAATACCCTGAGCTCTGAGCTTCTTTTTCTTTGAAAAATGAAAGGAGCCTGCCAGACGGCTTACGCCAAAGGCGATTCCTCCTGTGAGAATAAGGCAGAACGCTGCTGTGAGAATCCGTTTCATCAGGCGCTTTCTCCTTCTCCGCCTGGGGTTTCCCCCATTTCTCCGGCCGGATGAAGAGCCGGCCCTTACCGGCCGCCGGCCTGCATCACCGGGACGGCCTGCTCCCAACAGACGGCTCCCCCCTGGATAGGAGCTTCTTCTCCTGCTGCCTTCCATGATCAGTTCCTTCCTTTATCTGTGCTTCCAAAGCCGCCATTTCTCTGTCCGCTGCTGGCGTCATCTAAGGTGATGCCGAAAGGCAGGAAAATCCCCTGGACAACGCCTGCGCCCTTTGGCAGTTCCAGCGTTTTATCTTCATTGGAATCATTCGTTATCTTAATAAACATATGGCCTTCATTATCTGAGTAAAAATAATCGCTGTCAATAATACCTACCGTATTATTAAGCTGCAGGCGGTACTTAAATCCCAGGCTGCTTCTTGGAAATAAAGCCAGCACCCAGCCCTCATCAATTTCTGCCCGGATGCCTGTAGGGATCTTTACCGTTTCCCCCGGCTGAATGACAAATGCTTTTGGAGCAAAAAAATCGTATCCTGCAGAGCCTGAAGTAGCACGCTCTGGAAGACGGATATCCTCATAAATACTGCGTATATCCTCCTGCTTTCCAAAGGTATCCTCCCAGTCTCCTTTAAATTGTTCAAAGCTTACTTTATGAAATTTTGCAATACGGCTGATCATCGTTTTTCTGTTCTCCTGTATTTTGTTCTCAATCTCTTATTTTATCCCTTTTCGTCGGTTTTCTGCCAAAGGGCTCTGCCTCATGTGTCCGGCTCCTCATACAGAACCGCTTCCCCCATAAGAAGGGATCTCTGCACATCGATCACTCTCTGATTGGAGCTTCCCTTCCAGTGAAGGCTGCCGTCCTTATATGCTTCTATGAATTCTCCATCCACCACTACATCTATATTTTTAAGCAGCGCAAATTCACAGATCTGCTCCCAGTCATAGCCTGTATACAGCCATATGGTCTTATTGGGATAACGCCCGCGGATCTCCTCTGCCAGACGGGCTATGTCCTCTCTGTTGGCCGGATGAAGGGGATCTCCTCCGCTGAAGGTCACACCTGAAATATAATCCTTCTCCAGTTCAGCAAACAGCTCCTCTTTTGCCGCCTCATCAAACGGCAGTCCGCCCCTCACATCCCAGGTCACGGGATTGTGGCAG
>ENA-OOZR01001741-OOZR01001741.1-human-gut-metagenome-genome-assembly--contig:-NODE-1741-length-10224-cov-1.815321_pt1 | contig 10224 bp, 9 predicted proteins | sample MGYA00241045_ERZ501406 | MGnify/ENA primary metagenome ERZ501406 (study PRJEB25962, sample SAMEA2042920) | human gut metagenome | biome: human gut; feature: human-associated habitat; material: faeces...
ATTTTTGTTAATAGGACTAAAGTTTCTAAACCTGAAATTACATTTTGGACCGAGGAACAATTTGAAAAGTTTATATCTACTATAACACACAACACACACAATTTAATTTTCACAACATTATTTTATACTGGATTGCGTAAAAGTGAATTATGCGGACTAGATATAACAGACTTAGATATAAAAAATAATGAATTACATTTGTCACATACAGTTAAACGCCAAGGAAATAAGACTATAATTACTACAGTGTTTAAAAACAATCATTCTAAGAGAATCGTGCCAATACCTGATTGGCTAACACCTAGACTTGAAGAATTTATGAAAGAAAAAAAATATCCTTTTAAAGGATGCTATACAAATTTAAATGATACACTTAATAATTACATCAAGGATATGGATTTGCCTAAAATAACAGTACATGGGTTGAGACATAGCTATATATCGATGCTGATATCTAAAGGTGTTGAACTTTTTACAATTTCTCAAATGGCTGGGCACAATGATATTAAAACAACTTCAAATACATACGGTCATTTATATTCTAGTGAAAGAAAGCGAATAACATCATTGTTTAAAAAATAAAAAAAAACACTCATTAGGGTGTTTTTTTTATTTTAGGAGTAAAAAGGAGTAAAAAACCTCCAAACTCCCTGATTTCATGCGGTTAAATGCAATGATTAATTCATTGCATCTTTCAAACGATTACTAGGTTTGAATGTAACTGTCTTGCTTGCAGGAATGACCATTTCTTCTTGAGTTTTTGGTGAAATTCCTTTGCGAGCTTTACGATCATTTACTTTAAATGTTCCAAATCCAGAGATTAAAACTTTATCTCCTTCAACAACACTACGCGTAATTGTATTAAAAACTGTGTCTACTAAAATTTCGGCATCTTTTTTAGTTAAGTTTCTTTCTTTAGATACTGTTTCGACTAACTCTTTCTTGTTCATAACAACCTCCATAATTCTAATACTTCGAAAGTATAACATTAAAAAGTACCGATTTCAAGCACTTTTATAGCACAATTGCAATTACATTACTTTTGCCCTTATTAACAATTTTTGACAAAATATCATGCAGTCTTAAACTGGCATTTTCAGGGATTGCATTTAGCTTAATATACATACCTTCTTCAATCAAATCACCAAGTTTACGACCAAATACATCACAATCAAAAATCGCTTGTTTATCATTTCCACTAGAATTCAAATATTCAATAAATGCTTCTGCTTGTTCCCTCGATCCAATAATTGGTTCAAAAGTACTTTCAATATCAACTTTGATCATATAAGTAGTTCCTGCTTTAGAAACAAGTTTCATCCCATAACGAGGTCCTTGTTTAATAATTTCTGGATCACTCAACTCAATTTCATCTAACTTTGGAATTGCATAACCATATCCTGTCTGCTTTACCATTCTAATAGCATTTGAAAAACCTTCATATTCTTTTTTTATATCTACTAGTTCTTGAATAAAGGTTAAGAAAGTTGCCTGATCAAATCCTTTATCGCCAATTATTTCTTCTAATATTTCATTATATAGCCCTTCACGTTCTTCAATTTTTAAAGTAGCACTTGAAGTAGTTGTATCTATTCCTGTTAAGTAAGCTTTATCAACAAAATCATATTCGCTGATCGTATCACCAATCCGTTCTACATCTTTAAACTTTTTAATTGATTGTAATGATTCTTTTAATGATGTATCTAATGTTTGTTTTAACCAATGACTATTTGACATCATTGCTAACCATTTAGGTACCTCGATACGTACTTCACTGATTTTAAATTCATATAATGCATCTTTTAATAATGAAACAATTTGTGGTTCTTCCATATTTGTAACATCCATAGATAGAACTGGAACATCATATTTAGCGGTTAAACGTTCATACTCTTTTTTACAAGCAGAACTGTTGACATCTTTAGTATTAATTATAATAATAAACGGCTTATCAATGTCTAATAGTTCTTCAACAATACTATCAGTCGCTTCATTATAATTAGCTCCTGGAATATCACAAATACTACCATCACTAGTTATAACGATTCCAATTGTTGAATGATCTTGTATAACTTTTTTCGTTCCGACTTTGGCTGCTTGATCAAATGGAATTGATTCTAAATACCAAGGCGTTTTAACATAGCGTATTCCTTGATCATCTTGATATCCTTTTGCTCCTTCAATAACATAACCAACACAATCAACTAGTCGGACATTAACTTTAAAATTCTCATCCATTAACATTTCTACTGCTTGATTAGGAATAAATTTAGGTTCTACAGTCATAATCATTTTACCTTTACCAGACTGTGGCAATTCGTCAATGGCACGCAGTTTTGCATCTTTATCTTCGATATATGGAATGACCGCCATTTCCATAAAACGTTTGATAAATGAAGATTTCCCACTTCGAACCGGTCCAACCACCCCTAAATATATGTCCCCATCGCACCTTTTTGCGATATCATGTAAGATATTTTTCGTTTCCATTGTAAACTCCTCTCTTCGTATTATTTATATGAAATATGCCTATATTTAGAACACATCTAATTATTAATTTGGTATAATTGATAAAGGAGGTATTTCCATGTACTCATATTTAGAATTAGAGAATAAATCTTTTGAAGATTTTTACTTGAAATTTTGCGGGATGCAAGAATGTAAACCTAATTATTCATATGGTCCAGCTGTTCGTCCAAATTATCTATTACATTACTGTCTCTCCGGTCAAGGTGAATATCACGTTAACAACCAAGTATATCAGATTAAAGCAGGTGATGCTTTTTTAATAATGCCAAACGTTGTCACTTATTATCAAGCCGACCAACATGAACCTTGGACATATTTATGGATCAGCTTTGATGGTTCTAAAACTCGTCAATATTTAAAACGATGTAATTTAGATGAACATAATCTTGTAGTTCATTGTGATTATATCAATGAATTGAGAGAAACAACGATTGCTATTCTTGCACACAATAAACTAAGCTATAGTAACGAGTTATTTATTCAAGGACAACTGTATACCTTTTTTAGTTTTTTAGCCAAAAGTGCTAATATTACTTATAATGATAATGTAGCCCCTAACTACAATCCATATGTTGATAAAGCAATTGAATATATTCAAAATAATTACCAGGAAATGGTAACAGTCAACGAGATTGCTGATTACCTTTCTCTCAACCGCAGTTATCTAACAACATTATTTAAAAAGCATCTTCATTTATCACCACAAGAATTTTTATTAAAGTATCGAATGATGCGCGCCGAAGATCTTCTTACTAATACTGATCTTACAATTAATCAAATTGCCTTCTCTTGCGGATATTCTAACCAATTATCTTTTTCAAAAGCATTTAGTAATTCACATCAAATGGCACCACGTGATTATCGTAAACAATTTAAATTAGTTGATAATTCAAGAATGAATGATCCTCATGAACGCAAAGAATAGATTATTAGATCAATCTATTCTTTTTATTAATTATTATTGCTTTTATTCATGTAAGTAATTGCAATTATAATATATTAATAATGATTACTATTACCTATTTAAAAGAATTAGAAAAGTTAAGTAGTATTTGCGAATTTGTTTATACTAGATCTTTCCACCTGAATTTTGTCCAATTTACAAAATGACAAGTTTAAAATTGTTAGAAGCCAATAATGTGAAAACGAGAGCAAAAGGAAATATTCACCGATACACTAAAGATTACCTTCATTTATACGTTTGTCCTACCAGAGCAAGTGATACACAAGATGATCAAATTAAGGCTTCAAAATGTATTAACGCACACCTGTGATTAAATGCCATTTCTATGGTCCCTTATGACTATCCACCACGAAATAAAGAAGTTAAAATGCTTAATGAGTTAGGTTATTTAACCTGAAGTAAAGCAAAACAAGAAGTAATAGCTCAAAATCTTTCAAAACAAACAAGCAATCCTGTTATTAAGCAAATAGCTAACACTCTAGTCAAATCTAACCGATTAATAAATGAAGACATTGTTCGTAAATCAAGATTTATGCTACCTCAAAGTTTATATACTAGAAACTTTTTAAACAAGTTATTGAAAAATGCTAAAAATGACGTGAGAAAGATTTAATTAATAAACTACTAAAAAATTCCTTGTAATGAAAAAAGCTAATTTAAACATATATCAAATAAAGATTCATAAATTAATAAAATATAAATTGCTTTTTAATTTAATAAGCGTTATAATTAAATAGTAATGATTACTATTTAATAAATTTGGAGGAAAAGAAGATGAAATACGTTTGTAAAATTTGTGGATTTATTTATGATGAAGCTACTCAAGATGCTAAGTGGAATGATTTAGATACTGATTGGGTATGTCCGGTTTGTAAAGCTCCAAAAGAAAAATTTGAAGCAGTAGCAGAAACTAGTACTAGTAAATATGCGGGAACAAAAACTGAAAAGAATTTAATGGAAGCCTTTGCTGGTGAATCAATGGCTCGTAATAAATATACTTTCTTTGCTGAAGCAGCTCGTAAAGAAGGATTAGAGCAAATTGCTGCAATTTTTGAAGAAACAGCTGATCAAGAAAAACAACATGCTAAAATGTGGTTTGCCGCATTTCATGGAATTGGAACAACTGATGAAAATCTAGAAGCAGCCGCTGCAGGTGAAAATGAAGAGTGGACTGAAATGTATGCAAGAATGGCCCAAGAAGCACGTGAAGAAGGTTTTGAAGAATTAGCAATTAAATTTGAAAATGTTGCTATCGTTGAAAAATCCCATGAGAAACGTTATCTAAAATTATTAGAATCATATAAAAACGGCACAACATTCAAAGGCGATGCCCCAAAAGGATGGAAATGTCGTCAATGCGGATTCATTTATGAAGGAGATGAAGCACCTGAACATTGTCCTACATGCGGATATCCTAAAGCCTTTTTTGAAAGAATGTGTGAAAATTACTAATAAGAATTAATATAACTATTTTAAAAAGATGTAATTAAATATAATAATTAAATATTTGGATTGATTACTTTATAAAGAAATCAATCCTTTTAATTTATGACTTTTTGATTATAATATTCTAAATCCATACCTATAAACTATTTTAAATCTGATTAAAAACTTCTCATCTAAACAGTTCTCTTTGATATATAAATACCCCACAAGCTAGAATAACGGTTTACCGTAGAATAGCTCTACACTTAAGCCTGTCTTATCCAACTGGTGAGGTTTACTCAGGATTATTATATTTTTGCTTTTAATACGTAGATTCTAGATAAATAATCTCCATTAGTCCCATCGTATTTTTCTTTATTTTCACCGCAAGAACTATCAGTTGTAATTAAACCCAAGTTCATTAATTCATCACCATAATGAACTGTATTATTAAGATTAACATGATATTCTTTATCCGGATCTAATCCCAACAGCTTTACACGACGGTAACCAACATTAACTTCCTGCAAAGTACGATAATATCCAATAATAGCAGTATTCTGATCCTGTGATACAACCATCCAAACAGTCTCATTACCTTCAAATGGACTTTTTAAACGGTAAAACGTTCCAAACTGAATAATCTCCCGATAGTCCTTCATAAAGGTGATTTGTTCTTTAACTTTTATCTGTTCATCCATGCTTAATTTATTAAGATCTAATTCGTATCCAAAAGTACCAAAATAAGCAACATTTGCCCTTGTTTCAATCGGTGTATTTCTCAACAACTGATGATTTGGCGCTGCCGATACATGAGCTCCAAGACTCGAAACAGGATATACCATTGATGTTCCATATTGGATTTTCAAACGTTCTAGCGCATCAGTATCATCACTGGTCCAACATTGTGGTGCATAATACATCATTCCTGGATCAAAACGAGCACCACCACTAGCACAAGATTCAAATAAAATTTCAGGAAAACGACTTGTTAACAATTCATATAACTGATACACTCCTAAAATATATTCATGCATAACTCGTCCCTGACTCTCACTATCGTGACAACTAGAGTAAACTTCTGTCATACAGCGGTTCATATCCCATTTAATATAAGAAATATTTGCTTTATCAATTACTTCTGTCATCATATTATAAACATAAATAACGACTTCTGGATTTGAAAAATCTAATACAAATTGATTACGTCCATGACTACTAGGACGGTTTGGTGTTTCTAAAATCCACTGTGGATGATTACGATATAAATCAGAATTTTTATTGACCATTTCTGGTTCAAACCACAAACCAAACTTCATTCCCAGATTATTTATTTTTCTTGATAAACCACTAATTCCACTTGGTAATTTTTGTAAATTCGGATACCAGTCACCTAACCCTGCAACATCATTATTACGTTTACCAAACCAGCCATCATCAAGAACAAATAACTCGATTCCTAATTTTTGAGCAGTTCCAGCAATATCCATAATTTTTTCTTCATCAAAATCAAAGTACGTTGCCTCCCAATTATTAACTAAAATAGGTCGTACTTGATCACGATATTTCCCACGAGCCAATCGTCTTTGATAAAGTTTGTGGTAAGTTTGTGACATTTTATTTAGTCCATCATTTGAATACACCATGACTACTTCCGGAGTTTGAAAACTTTCTCCTTTTTCAAGACTCCAGCTAAAACAGTGGGGATGTATTCCCATCATCACTCTTGTAACATCATAAGTATCAACTTCAACCTGAGCTAAAAAATTCCCACTATATACAAAACTAAATCCTAAAACCTCACCAGCATATTCATTACAATTTTCACGCTTTAAAGCGATGAAAGGATTAAAATTATTACTTGAACATCCTCTTAGAGAATATATAGATTGAATTCCATGCTCTAGCTTTCTCTCCTTAATGCTCCTTTCACGAGCCCAAGCACCTGTTAATTCAATCATCTCATATTCTTTGTCGGGTAAATCAAGTGACATACTCATCACTTGCTCTAAAGTTATTTTTTGTTCACCGCAATTTTCAATGTAAGCATTTCTTGTAATTACCGGCATATTTTCAAAAATTGTGTAACTTAAAATAATTTTTGAATCAATTATATTATCATATAAAGTTATTAATAAAGTTGTTGCTTCATCTGGTGATTCAACATATGTCGCGGGTAATTTATCTAATTTAGGCTTACCACTTATAATAGTATGCCCCTGATAGTTAAACGAAATGATTCGACTACCATTTGCTTGAGCGATTTCAATCGCAGGGTGACGCATATCACCAGAGCCATAAGCAGGATATTCCTGTTTAATATGTTCTAAAGAAAATGTTAAATCGCCTTCAAAAGCACATGATGCCATTGGTCGCTGCATAGTTTCAAATAAATGATCAAAATTTTCATGATCTTTGATTGCTTTACCATAATAAAGTTGTCCTAATTGATTATTTTTTAAGATTTTAAAAATATAACTTATCTCTTGATTATATAAATGAAATATCTTAGTTGTTTTATGAAATTTAATTGGCATATTTCTTCTCCTTTAAATCAATAATCGGTTCATTTGAATTTTTTATATCTTCCGTTACATCATCAAGAATCATCTGATTTTCTTCTTTCCTTAAAGCGATTATATTCATAATTCTTTGATAGTACGCTCCGTTTAATTTGTAATACTTTTTATAAATAATATAACTTATTAGCACTAAAATAATTGGTAATGCAACCATAATAATACGCATTCCATTTTGAGTTGCCATAGTTTGAGAAGCTCCAGCAACATATCCTGTGGCATCTAAAGCAAAACCTGTAAATAAAGCACCCATAGCTGAAGCAAATTTTACTAATAAGGTTTGAATTGAAAAAATTACAGACTCATTACGTGTCCCTAGCTTATATTCTCCATAATCTACAACATCGGCTAATACTACTGTCACTGTACCTAATTGTAATCCAGAACCGAATTTGACACAAATCCCTGCTACTGCTGTTAAAATATAATTTTGTGGAGCAATAAATCCTGTTACTAATAAAATGATTAGACCAACTACTGGTATTCCACTAGCTAAAGCATACACCTGTTGTTTACTTAATCTTTGAGATAACTTTGGAAAGATGATCAAACCAAAAATCTCTGCAAATCCTGCAAACATTGTAAAAACAGAAAATAATCCCTTATTGCCTGCAACATAAATAAAATAATAAGTTTGAACCCCAGCAATACAATTCATTCCAAAATTAAATGTTAAAATCGTTGCTATTGCTACTAACAGCTGATCATTTTTACGAATTATTTCGAACATCTTTCTAAACGAAGTCTTTTCTGGTTTCTTTGCTTCTACTCGATCAGCTGATTTAACATTAACTACAGTAATTCCCACAGTTACAATAAAAATAATGGCAATGACAATAGCAAAATTTGTATATCCCACTTGAGCATCACCATTTCCAAGGAAATCCATGATTTGTAATCCAAACCCACCAACTAACAGAGAACCCCCAATCGATGCAAAAATTCTTGGAATAACAGCTACACGATCTCGTTCTTCTGGATTTGATGTTAAATTAGGTAACATTGACCAATATGGGATATCCATGACGGTATATGTCATTCCCCATACGATATACATAATAGCAGCAAATATATACAAACTAGTTCCTGATAATCCCCAATCAGTAAATAAAGCAACTAAAATAATTGCATTAACAATAGTTCCAATTGCTAACCAAGGTCTAAATTTACCCCATCTACTATGGGTGTTATCAACAATCATTCCCATACCTAAATCATTAACAGCATCCCAAAATTTTGCTAAGAAAAACAATGTTCCTACAAATGAAGCTGATAATTTAAGAACATCTGTAAAATACAACATACAATAAGTAAAGATAATTCCACAGCACATATCCTTACCAATTGCGCCTACTCCATATGAATATTTTTCCTTAAATGATAATCTATCATTATTCATTTTTCTATCCCCTTTCAACGATAATAAATGGTTCATTTAAATTAACCATACCATATCTATTAACAGTTATATTTTTACGATTTAAATTTGTAAAAACAAACGGTGTTGCATCAATACAACGATGTTTTTTTAATATTTCTGAATCAAAAGTTAACAAAATATCACCCTGTTTAACAACTTGATCAGGATCTACAAATATTTTAAAGCCATCCCCGTTTAGTTGATTCGTGTCCAAACCCACATGAATTAGAAACTCTATTCCTTGACCTTTCAAAACAATTGCATGCTTTGAAGAAAAAATAAAATTTGGCAAGAATATTTTTACATGTTAATATGAAAACATGGAGGTGGGGTTATGAAAAATATAGCTTTTAAAATAGAAGATGAATTTCACAAGAATATAAAAATCAGAGCAACTGAAGAAGGGAAGAGTATCAAAGAGTTTATAATAGACCTGATAAAGAAAGAATTGGAAAAATCAGAATAAAAAATCCCCACCTCAAACCAAAGTCTGAAATGGGGTAAGTATATGATATATTCACATACCATGCCAAGTATATTATATCATACTTTACTCTATTTTTAAATAAAAAAATGGAGGTATTTATATGAAGAATTTAATTATCAAGGAAGTGGAATTTCAAAGCAACAAATTAACAGCTATCAGTGAAAATGGAAAGATCTATGTAAGCGTTTCATCTGTATGCGATAATTTAGGTATGAGTAAAAATTTAAAAGATGCACAAGTTAAAAAAATACAAAACGAAGAACTTTTAAAGGGAGCGTCAAAATTAACGCACCTTAAAACTAATGGAGGAATCCAAGAAACTTTAGTAATTGAATTAGATTATTTACCAGCATGGTTATTCAAGATTAACCCTGCTAGATTTGATGAAAAGTTAAAAGAAAAATTAATGATTTATCAACTGAAAGCTAAAGATATACTAGCAGATGCTTTCTTTGGCAAGAGAGAAAAAGAAATTCCTTTACTACCAGAAGATAAAGATTGGGCTTTAAAAAGAATTAATGATAGGTTAAACCAAGCTAAAGAACTTGAAGAAGAGATATATCCTGCAATAAAATTTTTAGAAAAGATTTATGAAGAAATAGAAGGTATAGCCAAGATAAAAAGAGAGGCTACTTTTAGAGAATTTAAAAATTTTAAGACACCTGAAAAGTATGATGCATCAAAAGAAAAATTACCTATATTGCAAAAATAAAATTTTATAGTATAATGTTATTAGGAATCTACCCCAGTAGGTTTTATCAAAACAAAAGGAGTCTCCTTTCCAGAGGCTCCCTTTTTAATTTATTTAATGTATATTTGT
>ENA-OOZR01001756-OOZR01001756.1-human-gut-metagenome-genome-assembly--contig:-NODE-1756-length-10091-cov-1.350937_pt1 | contig 10091 bp, 6 predicted proteins | sample MGYA00241045_ERZ501406 | MGnify/ENA primary metagenome ERZ501406 (study PRJEB25962, sample SAMEA2042920) | human gut metagenome | biome: human gut; feature: human-associated habitat; material: faeces...
TACCGTAGCCCATGCGCCGAATTCACCATTATTATGTCCGACCAGCCAATAGTTGCTATCGCGTGAAGTCAATGTCCAGTGCACAGCACTAATCTTCTCGAATCCGTTCCCTGTCCAAGTAGTCGAGTCACCGAAACCTTGGTTTTCGATATTGGTAACAGCCCCTCCCATACTGAGTACTAAATACATCTCACGCTGAGTAGGTAGACGCCAGCCACTCCCTTTGCTTTCGCATGCCGCTTTTGCTTCCGCCCAAGTTTTACCATTACTACTGGAATTTTCAATCTGAAACTTAGGAGCAACCTTATTCATTGCGCCACTTGTATCCGGAGTTTCACCTGAAGCAAATAACACCGAAGGATCTGTTCCTCCACTGGCATCGCGAGAGACAATAGTGACCCCCGAGGATTCTACCATCAAATAAGGGTACTTCTTTCCGCTATTTGTATTATCCCTTACGCAACGAAAATAATTATTATTACTAACAGGTGCGGAATCCGGATAACCTGCCGACATTTCCATCCCAAAACGTGTTGTAGAGCCTTTAGCCTCATAGTATGATGAAGACCAGTAGTTACCTGTCCAGTTTTGATACCACCCATATATATTCTGACCGTCATGATAATTACTGTTAATCGCATTACCACCCAAAGCATTTTCATAGACAAATGACAGCAACAGTTCACTAGCAGTAGGCAGACGCCAACCATCGCCTATATTCCTACAGATATCCTCCGCATCGGCTACATTTTCCAATCGCCCCACACTTTGGTTAGTTCCGTTATAATATCTCCTATTATCAAACCGAAGCGGATAAAGATAGAAAAGAGGTTCCCCGGCAGTTGTGTAAGATTTGGTTTCGGACACCATCTGAAGGTCAATCGTACGATAAAACGGGAATTCTTCATCCGCCACGGTATGCATTACATTTCTGAACGTGATTCTTATCGTTCCGCTTTTTCCTTCTTTCCACTTGCCGGGGTGAAGCTTCAGCCTGAAATCGTATCCATGACCAACCACATCATTTCCCTTGCCGTCATCATAGCCTATGATAGACTCAAGATACATCTTGTCGTCCGCATTCTTTCTACCTATAATTACATCATTATCCGAATCGGTCCGAATCAGTCCGGTGCCATCATCGTTCGTTATATTCAATTCCTCAATATCCATAATTTCCCAATTGTTATTGACAAACAATTGCAAGTATTGTTCCGCACCCAGATTGACTTTATAAGTACTGTAGTGGAAAGATATCGGAGTGAAAACTCCAGCTCCCCCTGATTGATGGGGAATTGTACTTGAGTAAGGTATCCTTCCTTATCGTACAGGTCGAACAACATAAAGTCCCAACGCCACCACCAGCCTGCACCATCTTCAACAGTACCATCGCCTGCTCTTCGCGGATTAGGCTGTATGGTAAACGCCTGCACCCTTTCACTGAACGGTATCGCATTCGTCCTGTCTAATTGCGGAATCAAACCGCCGGCATTATATTGGACCATATTGACACCGCCAGTGCCATAAAGCTTACCTTCTATCCTATCCACGGAAAACATGACATACACCGTCTGCGGTTCGAGAGGGAGTTCGTCGCCATCAGGATTTCGAATTGGAAAAAAAAGACCTCTCTCCAACACATTTCCGTATGCATCGACAAATTTGATAATTCCCGGATCTATTGTATACTGTGTCACTTCAATATTGTGAGTCAGGCGCCCTGCCGTCAACGTAACAGTAGCCTTACGCCCAACGCCAATATTTTCATTATTAAAATATGGAATCTTCAATTTGAGTTGGGTATCATCATTCGCAACGCCTGATGCCGCATCAGCTCCACCTTCAAATTTGAGCCAGTCGTTCCCTGCAGTAATGGTGGCCTTCCAGCCGCCGGGACTGTCAGTAAAAACGTCTATAGCATAACTATTATTCTGGTATTGAGTTACAGCGACCTCCGATTCACCCACTCCAAGCATATATTGTCCATTGTAGACCACATCTTTGACCTTATCACGATCATAGTGTATCAACCGGAATTTCAGGTTGGACATGACTGTATATGATGCCAACGCCTCGCTAAAACTTTTATAACCGGTTCCCAATGCTTGGGTAATGGTAATGATGTATTTATGGTTTCGCTTCAAAGGCAAATATTCCACTTGTTCTCCCGTATTTCCGGTTTTGGTGAAATCCACCCGGTAAAATGTCGATTCACCAGTACCGATCTTTCCTTTCACAATCAGGCAAGTAGCATCTTTACGGCTCGCTTCTCCGTCTTGTCCCGCACCACCGGCATCCCCTGCCGCCAGGGACTCAAATGTATAAATCTCCCCATCGTAGGGTGTGTTACCATTTACGGAATAAAGGATTGCATTCCCTTCCTCCGTCATTTTACCACTGCCCGTGGGGAGAACAGGAGTATCCGGAGCCGGTTCAGTAACCTGTCCGTTCGTGTTCCATGCCGGAGCAATATATCCGGTGGTATTGTAATTGGCCAGGTAAACCTCTTCGACCATGAAATTCGAAGTGACACTGTTATTACGGATATCAATACGCGCCAGCATACGTTTCATATTAATTTCGGTTATCGGATTCATCGAAGGAGTGATTTTGCTTATTACCTTCTCCCCGTACATCGGAATCCGCGTATACCCACCGGTTGTCGAGCCGTCTGCCAGCCATTTGCCGGTTTGGGTGTGGAGCATCTTTTCCATTGCCTCAACCTTGGTGGTCGCTCCCTTCGTGAAGCCCGACACAATATTATCAAGTTCCTTATTTGCCACAACCACGATGCAGGTAGATGCGGTAGTGGGAGAAAGCACAGCAGAGAAACTCACAGTGGAATTGTCAGCCAAGTCCTGCGTAACTCCTGTAGCGCTGACCCATTCCAGAAATACTGCCGGCGTTTTTGACATATCAAAAACAAGAATATCCACCGTTTCTATTTCGTCTTCTTTCTTTGCTGTTCCCGTTCCGGTCATCGTACGCGAAGATACGGACGGGAGGTTTACATCGGGAACCGTTAATGTAAAGCGAATACCGTTTCCTGCCGGAGAAGGTGTCGACTCAAATTCTTCCTGTACGCATCCGGTAAGCCATACCGTCATCAACAGAACAGACAAAAGATAGCACTTTCTTTTTATTGAAAACCCATATTGCATATTTCTATTTCCTTTCCTTAAACTTTGATATTGCATATTCGTCATTATGGTGCGGTCAATGTCACCGTTATTGGCAGATTATCACCATTCGTATTGGTTAGTGTGAGTCTAGCCGTATCACCGGACACAGCATCGGCTCTAAAGTAGAAGTAAACCGCATCACCACTCACGCCACTTGTTTCGAGCATTGTCTCACTGTTAAGCAGAATTTTATCCGGATCCTGTATCTGGGTTATCTTCCACTCCCATATTCCCGGATTACCCGAAGTAAAAACAATCTTGCGACGTCGCATATTTCCGGTTCCATTATCGTTGCTGTCCAACTCTACGTTTGAGGTCAGCCACTCTCCGTCTTCTCTCCACTGGCTCAACAGTACATGGTGCTGCAGATTACCAGCATTGATATAAAAGCCTGTTTCCCGCTTAGTTCCGGTTCCTGAATTAAATTTGGGCATCACAACCTGGATATTATACGTATACACTCCTTCCGAAAGGGATATCTGAGTCATATTAACTGTCGGCCACGTATCCATGGTACTTTTGTTTAATGACGCCCCCGGCAGAAATCCTGTATCCAGACTAGCATCATAATTCGTTTTCACTTCTATATTGACAGTGACCCCATCACCAGCCGTCTGTACCTTGGTCTGCGATAATTTGAGATAATACTGTTTATCGAAAATTACATTCACCGGGCTTTCCGTCCATTCAAGTGGGGTAGCTGAAAGCTGATAGGTTTCGTTGGATATCGTAAGATTGTAGTTGATGTACTCGCCCGATTCCCAAGAATGCGGATTCTTGGCGAGAATATCACTGAACAGGAATTCCCGATCGCCAAAGTTGGTGGTAACAACGATTTTGGCGGTTGCGGAGAAAGCGTCGGTCGGTAGCATGAGGAATGTATCACCTATCAAGGTGGCATCTTCAATAACTGTTTTGTTACCGGTGGGAGTAGAAGCGACCTTCCCGGTGGCGACATCGCTCCAGACAAACTTCGGTTTGCCGTTTTTCGTCGTAGTGGTCGGAATTTCAGTCATCGCAAGGTTACCGCTTTTTCCTACATTCTGGAATTCTATTTTCTCGATAGTCACTTCATCCGGTACAGGAGCTACTTTCTTGAATGTAAAGGTAACCTTGGTCAATGTGTGGTAGAAGTGTATATTCACACCTTCAACCCATACAGGGCCCGATATAGCCGCCAATACATCGACATGATTGGCGGCGGATTCATTCGCTGTATAATTCAGCACCATTTCTCCGGGATCAGTGAAACTCGCAGTAGGCGCATTCGCATCGCTGTACGGATACCAGGAGAAGAACTTCATGCTCGCATTCAACAATCCGGGCCAATATTGCAACGGCGAGATGGTGGCTGTCAGGTCGGCGTTAACCGTAGCACTTGCATTGAAGTATGGTTGGGGAACAGAAGCATTGGGAGTCAGTGAGCCGTAAAGACCGAAAGTCTCTTCTTTCAGATCGGTATTCGAAGAGATTACCGTACCACGAGTGTAGACATAGCCGCCTTCACCGATACGTTGCACAACAATTAATTCCTTATCACACGTCATCTCTTCTCTGACACACGAAAAGAGGACAACCGAAAGGACAGCCATTGCCATAATCATCCTAATATTATTTATAGTCTTTATCATCTTACTTCTTTTCCGAAATTAAAAACAATCAGCGAAAGATATTACAAGTCCATATCTAGATCAATGTCTTGTCTTTCACCCCAATCTTCTACGCTTATCGTCAGTATCTGAATACCTACTTTTCCTACACGTGCCGTTACCTGATACACGTTGTTCCGACGGATCTCTGTAAAAGGTTGCGCTGTCGGACTACCTGTGCCATCAACCTTTGTTACGCTTTCAATTACTTTCCCGGTTATTCCGGTGACGTCCGAAGGCCCTTTTGGGACATTAGCCATACTGATAGACAGTCGGTCGGAATAATCCGACTTGAATAGGCGTTCGGCTGTGTAGAACGAGCAAAGTAACTTCCGGTTTTCAGCTCCGGGAGCCGATGAATATGCCCAAGTTTCTGTAGTCGCAGCCGTCCAGCTATGCGTTAATAAATTGCTTTCCGACACGTCTTCCTTCACTTTTCCGTAGTTTTTTGAAGAGTCGGCGTTATCACGCGTGCCGTTGCCCACGTTTCCCATAACGAAATAGCTATCGTGGGAAAAATTATGCAAGGTGACACTGGTGCTTCCGGCAGTATATCCGGTCACCGCCCCGCCGTCTATAGCTTCGATAAAGACATCTACCCGGGCTACGGCACGTTCGATCACCATTTGCACTGTTTTGGTTTCATCGGGTGCTATGGATATATCCCGAATCACTCCTGTCATAGGCATTCCGGTCGCCGAAATAATCTGCCCGTCACTATTCAGTATGCTGGAGATGTCGTAAATCATCTCTTGCAATGTCAAAAGATTAGCTATGCCGTCAAGTTGGCTTGTGAGACTCTGCGGTTCGTTGGCAATAACTACGACCAGGATATCATTGCTGGAAGTCACTTCGAGAAGTTGCGCATCTATATCAGTAGCTGTCTCCGGAGTGCTCAACAGGATGTGTTCATTCACATCCAGCCTCACGCCACCGGGCGTACTGCCGAATACGATAAACCGCATGGAGTTTATCTTCTCCTGTTGTTCCACATCCCTATTGTTCACCAAGTCGATGCTAAGTTGCGCCCTGGTAGTATGGGCAGGCAACTCATAAGCCACATCAGCTTCTCTACTACATGAGAACAAAAGGATGGTGGATGCCAGATAAATGATATGTAATAGCTTTTTTCTCATTCTTAAACTTCCATCCCGTGGAGCCAATGAATCCAGGTCCCCACGACAATACCAATTTGAAGGAATCCTCCTCCGGGTTTTTCAACAACTGTAAATATCAGGTTCCATTCACTCTGCCTGTCAAGATACTCCTGAAAGGGAAGTTCCGTTCCGTCGTAACGGGAAACCGGCCGGGCAATGCTCAATAGTGTCATCAGATTGTAGCTCCAGACTTCGGCTTCGGTATTCGCATCCCTTATAATAAACTTATAATCCCATCCGCTCCTGTTGAGCAAACGCATCGTATTCAAGCGTGCGGACATAACCACGTCGGATATTTCACCCGGGCCTGTATAGTAAGGCACATAAGTAACCGGCCCTTGTCCTGTGGGTTCGTTTTCCCAGGAATAAACCGCATTTTCCGGTGCCTGAATTTCAAATGTATATTGTGTACCATCCACTTTATTTTCCTCATATCCCATTAACGCGAGATTAAACCGATTGGTGTCACGTATCAGGTTCACCGGATAAATTTTGTGGTTGGTATTGGATGGCAGGTGGTCCACTTCCACAACTTCTCCGAAGTAAAGATGCTGAAATTCGAAATTAACAACATCCGTCTCCCGCTTCAGGGATACAATGACTTGTTGGAGGGTGGTTGTTCCCGGCACCAGTTTATTACCTGCATTGTCCGAAAGCCGGAATCTGTCAGACAGACTTCCGACGGTCAGCACTTTATAACTTCCGAAATCGAGCTCGTCGGTCAACGACATTCGATTTCCACCAACCAGCGCAGCAACCTTGGCACTTTTGGTGAAAAGCAATTTATCATCGCTATCGAACACAAGTACATCCACCGATTTAACCTGCGGATTAAATGCATCCGCATATTCCATATTGTAGTCGAATACAAATTCCAACCAAAGCTCGCACCGTGGCAGGTCTTCGCGTATACTTTCGCACGAAGCCATACATAGCATCGAAGCAACGATAAGGAACAGCGATTTAGTTTTTCCGAACATATCTTTTCTTTTAGGGGGCAACCCTATCGGTTTGCCATTTTATATTGTCAGAGATCTCTATTTTGTGACCTCCGGTTATTTCCTTTTTGGGGGCGCGCTTTGCATTTCATTGCATCTTGGATGCACCGGTATATTTCAGTGCTGTTTTTGGGAAGCCTGTCACCGGCTTGTTTTTACTTTTTTCGGCGGTCTGTTCCGCACGGAATACCTATTTTAAAAAAGTACAGGGCAGGCAGTCCGCACTGCCCTGTTTTCTTTGAAAGTAAAGAGTTTATTTAGATTTCGAAATTTGTAGTCCAGTATATCCATGGAGCAACTTTAATCTCAAAATGAAGATAAGCACCTTTCTTATCGATATCTTCTTCTTCATCCGGATCTTCGGGACCACCACCAGGATACCACGGTGTACCGTTACCATTCACCTTTGTCAGCGTAAGCGTATAATAGTTATTACGTACTACACCGTATTTTCCATACTCCATATAAGAGTTGGCTGCATTGTCATGACGAATCTCATAGTAGTAATAGTTGAGACTCTTTGGATACCAATAGATGCAACCTTCTTTTTTACACAGTTCACCACCATTCTGAATGTTGTTGTCGTCAAGAATAGCCTGCGTAAGGGATGCAAAATCACCCGGATCATTGGCGGTAAGTTCAGATTTTATCTGAGTATAGAACAGTTCGCATGCCGAAACTAAAAGTTTCTCCTGGGCGGTCATAGGGTCTGAGGCTGTTTCTTTAGCTTTGGCAGGCGTATAAGCAGCCAGCAAGTCGGCAAAACTCTTGAAGTTTACAGAGTTAGTTCCATTAGGAAGACGATACCAGTCATTTCCTAAAGTAAATTCACCAGACTTCCAAGGTGCATACTGTCCCTTAAGTACCAGACGCGTAGCCGCACCGAACTTCTGATATCCTGCGGCCATCGTATTCTCGATACAGTATTTGTAATTATCACCTGCAGTCGCACTTTCAGCAACCCATTCCACCTTAGGTTCGCGAGTTGCAGCATCGAGTGTATTCTTAATAATGCCTGTAAGATATTCGGTTCCACCCGCAGTCGTAAGTTCGGGTCGACTGTATAGAAGTTACTTTTGTAGAATCCGGTAGTATGAGACGATGCTGTGGTAGTCTTCTTTGCAAAAGGATAGAACAGAGAGTTATAATAGTCTATAGTCCAGTTTCCAAAATCAAACTGTCCAAGACTTGCATTTGTTCCATCTTCAAAAGGTCCTACTTCTAATGAACCGCCAATCATAACCTCCAACTTTGCAGCAAGGCGTTCTATCTCAAGGGTAGCCGGATTACTTTTCGCTGCATTCTGAGCTTGCGCTTCCGATTTATAGTCGCTGACCAAAACAATCTTATCCGATACATCGAGCAGACATTCATCCTCCCATGCATGATTGGATGGATCTGAATCGGAGTCATCGTAGAATCCAACATTAATCATTGCACAGCCTTTGGAATGTACAACCTCCTCTACCAGATAAGCATTGTTGGGCTTAGTATTGTTTTCAGGAACTGTAATCATTCCATTGATGGTAGTATAGGTTGCACCCGCTGAAAGATTATCCAAGCGATCCTTTAATTGGTAACCCGGATTGGCTATAACAAGCAAATACTTAGTATTCGGATCCACTTTAACCGGAGTATTCGGGGTCGTAACTCCATTATTTGTTCCAAAAGAACTTGATCCCAATACCGTGGCATACTTAGTTGCCTTTTCATCCTTAGTCACCACCTTACTCGCATTGAACGTAATCAAATAGAGCTCATTAATCGCGCTTTCCTCCTCTAAAGCCGTCTGTTCACCAGAAGCACGTGAACCAGGCACTTTGGGATTAGTCAGACTAATTGATACGTAAGCTACATCATAACCTGCTCCCCCTTCAACCTCCGGATTTTCCTCCAGATTCTCATTTGAACAACTTGCCAGTGCCGCAACAGCCAGCAACGAAACTAAAATTGATTTAATCTTTAGCATAATACAAAAAATTATTAGAATTAATACTTATATAATTTCCCACTTAATCAGTAAGTTTTACTTACCATTCTTTTTCATTTTAGCAGCATTAGCCTTCTTCCTGACTAATTCTTCCAGATTGCTCCTAGCTGCATCCAGACCTGACTGCTCTGCAAACTTCAAATACTTCTTCGATGATTCATAATCTCCCTTCATTAACATTAATATTCCCATAGCATTATTATATTCCGGCAAATTCTTATTCGAATTCACCATGTCCAGATAACGTTCAGCCGAAACCAATTCATTACGTGATAAAGCGGCAGTAGCAGCATTTATATTTGCAATCTCACTCTGCGGATACATCTGGACAGCCGTTTCGAACACATCAATAAATTCTTGCGAGCCTGTCGGATAGGTATTAGCTACCAAAAACATTTCATTCAAGCTCAAATTCTGCGGACGCGTCTTGATAATCTCTTTTGCTTCCTCCACACTAAAATCCCTCACTTCGTAATTCACTTTGCAGATAGCCACACGCAAACTTGGGAAAATATACTTCAACAAGTATCGGTAAGGTGTCCCTCCGTGAAGTTGCATCAGTTTTGTTTCTCTTCCTTTTTCAATAGGTATGTTCCTGATAATATCCAGCACTTCGTCTTTATATTCCAATTCGATTGTTTCAAGCGCCTTCTCCAGTCCGTCCCAGTTTTCACCTCCAAAGACAATGTAGTATTGGTTTCTCGGAAAATCGTATCTGCATGCCAGATAATCCCGGAGCGCCATGGCACGTCCTTCAGACAGACGTTTATTCGCTGCCAATGTTCCTTCCGGAGAAGCATAACCGATAATATCCAAACGGTTCACTTTCACATTCGGATCGGACTTCAGCTCATCGATCATCTTGCGGATTTTAGCCAGTTCCTGAGGGTTATTCATGTATTCGGGACGAATATTGACTTTATTCACCTCGAAATCCAGAAAACATTCCGCTTGAACATCCCGTTGTTTGATTTCTTCCGCTTTCGGTTGCAGATAAGCAAACTGAGGAGCCACTACGTAAGGCGTCCATACACGTTCCAACGTCACTTTGCCAAATTCCTCGATGTTCATTAATGCCATTTCGCCGCAACCACATTCGTCATGCTGCACGTCCA
>ENA-OOZR01001765-OOZR01001765.1-human-gut-metagenome-genome-assembly--contig:-NODE-1765-length-10037-cov-10.430375_pt1 | contig 10037 bp, 8 predicted proteins | sample MGYA00241045_ERZ501406 | MGnify/ENA primary metagenome ERZ501406 (study PRJEB25962, sample SAMEA2042920) | human gut metagenome | biome: human gut; feature: human-associated habitat; material: faeces...
AGATGCGGTATCGTTCCGCTTAGAAAACCAGAATTTTATGCTTTTCTGCATTATAACATGATTATTTAAAAAGAGAAAGTTGAAATTCATTTTTCCCCTTGAAAACTCCATCGTTTCTTATTACGTAAAAGAGGCTGACGGGAAATAGATTGAACCGCCACGATACTAAGTCTTTGTGGCGCTGATACGCTTTCCCTTGTATTTGTAGAATGTCATAAATGCTCCTTCAAATCGGAATTTCTTAGCGAATCACTTGATAGCGCAACCTTAGATTTTTGACCCCACCCTCTCTATGTGATATAGTATTCTCAAATCCATGATACCATACAGTATCGGACGAAGTTCACCCGCCGCGGGCATGTATTACGGGATGCCCGGATGGGTATACAACAAATGAAAGGGGTAGACAAACTATGAAGTTCGTATTTTTAGATGTAAAAACAATTGGCGACGACATTGATCTGTCCAGATTTGATCTGTTTGGAGAAGTTGTGAAATATCCTTTTTCCACCCAACAGGAAGTGCCTGAACGCATTCAGGATGCAGATGTGATCATTGTAAATAAAATTCAGGTGAATGAAGCCTCCATCGGCGCTGCCAGAAATCTCAAATTGGTCTGTGTCACTGCCACCGGCACAAACAATCTGGACAAGGAATATTTAGACAAACGCGGGATTGCGTGGAGAAATGTTGCCGGATACTCTACCGAATCAGTTGCCCAGCATACTTTTGCCATGCTGTTCTATCTTCTGGAACATCTGCGATATTACGATGACTATGTCAAAGATGACCACTACACAAATGACACCATTTTCACTCATTTTGCCCAGACCTTCTACGAATTAAAAGGAAAAATCTGGGGCATTATCGGACTTGGAAATATCGGACGCAGAGTAGCTGCGATTGCAGAAGCTTTTGGTGCGCAAGTCATCTATGCTTCCCCATCCGGTGCAGCGCCTCAGGAAGGCTACCATCAGGTTTCTCTTGATACACTTCTTGAAACTTCCGATATTGTCTCTGTACATGCACCTTTGAATGAACATACAGAACATCTTATGAACTTGAATGCCTTTTGTAAGATGAAAAAAAGCGCGATCTTCTTAAATCTGGGACGTGGTCCGATTGTTGTGGAAGCAGATTTAAAAACCGCACTGGAAACAAATGAAATACAAGCTGCCGGTCTGGACGTTCTGTGTGCAGAACCTATGTCCGAAGACAATCCGCTTCGCGGCTTCACGGACAGCAACCGGCTTCTTATCACACCTCACATCGCATGGGCAAGCATTGAAGCCAGAACAAAACTTATGAACATCATTGCTGGACAAATCCAGGAGTTCTTCGGACTGTAACGCCTGACAATATAAGCTGTAACGCATTTTATCTTTATGATAACACGTTACAGCTTTTCTCTTTTCAGCTTACACTCTCCCTGCTATTTTCGGGCGTCATTTTTCTCAAAACACCCCACTACATCAAATCTTTCGTCTCCGCATGACACACAAAAAGTACCGCAAAAACAACCGATATTCCTGTTAAGATTACAGGAAAAACCAGATTATCTTTCAGCGTAAAATCACCGATATTCGCCTGTGTCAAAAAAATCAGAAAGAATGACGAAATGATCGTTGCTTTGGATGATTTCATTGCCAGACCGATAAACAGCGCAATAAAACTCATACTTACCATCACAATCGATTTCAGAATAAGCTGCACATAAAATGACGCACTTGCCATGTTAAAATCAAGCAAAAATGCAGATTTCATAAAAAGTGAGCCGACAAGTACACAGCCATAAACCAGCAATTTTGTCAAAATCAGCGCAATAAGATTAAAAATCCACACTGCCAGCATTTGTGACACTAATATTTTCTGCCGTCTGATCGGATAGGAAAACATCAGATTCATGGTTTTATTTTTATACGCTGTGACAATAAACGAAGCCAGCATCACCCCGGTAAATACTAAAAAAGACATCCCCGTAAACAGTTCGATGGAAGACGAAATCATCTCATTTCCCGGTGCAGCATCCGGCATTCCGGTGTCCGGATCATTTGCAATTCCCAGATAAGCCAATGCAAACAGAAACGTGCAGAGGATAATCGCAAGAATCACAGCATTTCTAATGTACTTACCGATGTTGTTCTTTTTCCATTCCAGTTTGATCAATTTTAACATCTCACATCACCTCCTGTCAGTTTGAGGAAATATTCTTCCAGTGATTCTGACTTTGTTCCAATCGCAGTCATTTCCACATCGTGTAATGCCAGCGCCTTTGACAATTCTTGCACCGATATATTCCCGTCATAAATTCGGATGATTCTATCTTCTACAATCTTAAAGTTGTCAATCCCTATCTTATCCGACAGTACATACGAAGCCTTTCTTGTATCCACAACATTCAATTCAATATAGGCAAGACTTCTTTCCGTAATTTCCTGCATCGCGATTTCCTGAACGAGAACACCGCGGTTGATCACTCCGATCGTATCTGCAATACTCTCGATCTCTGAAAGAATATGACTGGACACAATAATCGTAATGTCGTATTCCGTACAAAGCATCCGCAGTAAATCCCGAATCTGTTTGATTCCTGCCGGATCAAGACCATTAGTCGGTTCATCCAAAATCAAAAGTTCCGGCTTACACAACACCGCTCGTGCAAGTCCTAATCGCTGTTTCATTCCCAGAGAATACTCGCGTACTGATTTTTTCCCTGTATTGTTCAAGCCTAACAGCTCCATGGCATTTTCAATACTTCCTGTATTGTAATATCCCATGTATTCACAATGAAGCGCAAGATTCTCTCTGCCACTTAAATGCTCATAAAAAGTAGGAAATTCAATCATGCACTCCATCCGCTTAAGTACCTCATACGAAGTCGATGTCAGTTTCTCTCCAAACAGCTCGATGCTTCCTTCTGTCGGTTTCCAGAGATTTGTCAACAGCTTCATAACCGTCGTTTTTCCTGCTCCGTTAGGACCCAGAAATCCATAGATTTCTCCTTTTTTCACATGCATGGACACATTCGTCACAAGATTTTTTTCTCCAATGGTTTTTATAAGTTTGTTTGTCTGTACAACATATGTCATATCGTCTGCCTCCTTTCTGATCACCATTCTAGCAAATGAGAATTTCAAAACTCTTGACGAATTCTTACGAATTTCTTTCTTTCACTTAAAATGCAAAGAATCTGTCTCAGAAGAAACACTTATGCAATTTTACCGTGAATGTAGTTTTTACATTCGGTTCACTCTCCAACACAATCTCTCCACCGAGCTGCTGTGCAAGAGTCTGCGCGATCGTAAGCCCCAGACCATTCCCCTGAATCCTTCTGTTTCTGGAATCCTCCATTGTAAACAATCGCTCAAATACATTCCCTGCAAATTCTTTCTCTATCCCTTTTCCTTTATCAATCACATCAATATAAACATCATTTTTCACCGATCTGAGAACAAGTCCCAAATACCGCCCATCCAAGCCATACCGGATCACATTGGAAATAAGATTATATAAAATACGATGAAGCGCCTCTTTATTCCCCATAATAAACACTGCTTCCTCCGGAATTTTTACTTCAACCTGAAACTCTTTTTGTTTCAGCAATTCATAAAAGTCCAGGATATTCTCGCGGCAGACTTCACAGATATTTATCCTTGAAATCTCCAGTTCCATATCTCCTGCTTCCAGCTTCGCAAGTGTAAAAAACTGATTGATCAGTTCCATGACTCTCTTTGCCTTCTGTTCTACTTTCAGAAGCATTTCATCCTCCTTGTCACCATTTATCCGCATAATCTCCAGATAGCCTAATATGACTGTCATCGGAGTCTTGATATCATGCGAAATGTTGGACAGCATCTTTTTTGCTGAAATCTGTGAACGGCGATAATCCACTTTCATTTTTCTTTGATTTTCCAGCAAACGGTTGATCTGTACCAGTAGTTCCATGAGAGCTTGTTCATCTGTGAACATCATAATATTCTCATCGCTGTCCGTATCTTGTATTTTTTCCAGCTTTTGACTGATTTCTTTTAATTGCTTCTGTATTCCTCTTCGAAAAACAAACTGTTGATAAACTACAATACAAATCAGCACTGCAATACAGATGCACAGGAAAAATAAAATTATCTCATTATTCATGACAGATCTCCCAGCTTATATCCGATTCCCCATACCGTAATGATATATTTCGGAGATCTCGGATGCTCTTCTATTTTGTTCCGCAGCCTGCTGATATGAACATTGACCGCATTTTCATCTCCTAAATAGGCATCATTCCATATCAGAGAATACATCTGTTCTTTGGTATATACTTTTTGGGGATTCTGAACGAGCAACTTCAAAATTTCAAACTCTTTTGCCGTCAGATCTATTTTTGTCCCATTTTTCTCCACTGTATAATTCGTCAGATTTATAGTAAGATCTCCCATCATCAAGACTTCTTGCTCTTCCGGCTTTGAATATTGGGTACTTCTTCTGATATTTGCCTTAATACGAGCCAATACTTCTGTTACTGAAAATGGTTTCGTAATATAATCATCGGCTCCAAGACCCAGCCCCAGCGTCTTATCTGCATCCGTATCTTTCGCAGATACAATAATGATGGGAACTGTACTGTGCGTTCGAATATGCTGCATCACTTCCATACCGCTGATTTTCGGTATCATCAAGTCCAACAATACAAGACTGTAGGATTCCTTCTCAAACTTCTCACAGGCTTCCTCCCCATCAACCGCACAAATCACCTCATAGTTTTCTGCTTCCAGATAGCTTTTGAGCATCTGGCTGATTTCTATATCATCTTCCACCAATAACAACTTCATAACTGCCCTCCCAAACTTCGTTTCATACTTTTGTCTGATGTCGATATTTTACCATAGACACACATTTTTCGAAAGGTAAAAACAGATTGCAAGTTGCTATGACATTTAAACCTTAAAAAGGCGACCATGTTTCCAACCTTTCGTTGTCCGCATAGTCGCCTTATAAATCATTCTCTCTATTCTCTTATCTTCTGATATTGAATGCCTGGATTCCAGGATATACCGCACTCTCACCCAGTTCTTCCTCAATCCGAAGCAGCTGGTTATATTTTGCCACACGTTCGGAGCGGCTTGGTGCTCCTGTTTTAATCTGGCAAGTATTTAATGCCACGGCCAGATCCGCAATGGTGGTATCTTCTGTTTCACCGGAACGATGAGAAGATACTGCGGTGTAACCTGCCTTATGAGCCATCTTGATTGCTTCAAGTGTCTCGGATACAGAACCGATCTGATTTAATTTGATCAGAATGCAGTTTCCGCAGCCTGATTCAATTCCTTTTTGTAATCTTTCTGTGTTCGTAACAAATAAATCGTCACCTACAAGCTGTACCCGGTCGCCAAGTTCTTTTGTCAGCTTCTGCCAGCCTTCCCAGTCTTCTTCATCCAGCGCATCTTCAATCGAAATGATCGGATATTTGTCCACCAGCTGTTTCCAGTGCTCGATCAGTTCCTCGGAGGTAAATCTGGTTCCTGCCTTAGGAAGGATATACTCCCCTTTTGCAGTTCCTTTCCATTCACTGGATGCTGCATCCATGGCAATCATAAAATCTCTGCCCGGTTCGTATCCTGCGCTTTGGATTGCTTCCAATATATACTGGATTGCCTCTTCATCACTCGCAAGATCCGGTGCAAATCCTCCTTCATCGCCGACAGAAGTCGCAAGCCCTTTTGATTTCAGAAGTGCAGCCAGTGCGTGGAATACTTCTGCGCACCAACGGAGCGCTTCTTTGAAGCTTTCTGCTCCAACAGGCATAATCATAAATTCCTGAACATCTACGGTATTTGCCGCATGTGCGCCGCCATTTAAAATATTCATCATCGGAACAGGAAGTCTGTTTCCGGAAACACCGCCAAGGAAACGATATAATGGAAGCTCCAGGGACTGTGCCGCTGCTCTTGCCGCTGCAATCGAAACTGCCAGGATCGCATTTGCGCCAAGTTTTGACTTGTCTTTTGTGCCATCTGCACGGATCATCGCCTGATCCACTGCATAGATATCAGATGCATCCATTCCTGCGATTGTCTCTGCAATGACCGTATTTATATTTTCAACTGCCTTTGTGACACCCTTTCCAAGATATCTTGCTTTATCTCCGTCTCTTAATTCCAATGCTTCAAATTCACCTGTAGATGCTCCGCTCGGCGCTGTTCCTCTTGCCACTGTACCGTCTGCTAAGGTGATTTCTGCTTCTACTGTAGGATTTCCTCTGGAATCTAAGATTTCTCTTCCGACTACTTTTTCAATTTCTAAATAATTCATAGATTCGTCTCTCCTTTTATCACACATTCTCCCTTAAAGATGTCCCGCAGGCGATACCGCCTTTGGGGACATCCTGCTATGCCGCATTCAGCAGTTACGACATGGAAAGGGCTTTACATGATTTATTCTCAGTTAGTTATCGCTAACCTTGAATTCAATATAACACATCCGTATTATGAAATCAACATTTTTATTGAGAATTATTTTCATTTATCATTCTTCTGTAAACAGATATCCGGAAAAATCATATTTATATACCCTGTAAATATAGTATTTCGAGAGATTCATCTGGAACTGTTTTACCAGTGTTCCATCTTCCTTGTATTCTCCGATCAGTCCCTGCATCCCGGAATCTACGAGAATCGTATCCTCACATTCCTGCACACTGCTTACATATCCGGAAAACGGAACTTCAAAAGACTGCACCAGAGTATAGGTTCCTGCATTTTCATCCACTTTATATTTATAATAGTAGGAAGTAGTTCCCGAAGAGAGGTCTGTTGCGATCTGGTCGATCTGACTCCAGTCATAATCCGGTCTGGACTCACTGTATCCTAAATTGTTGTTAAACAGATACAGATAATACTGTCCGTCAGGCAGTGAATCATCTGTCACGTAAGTCACCGTATGCTGCCCGCCGGCACTGGAAAAGCTTCCGTTACTCTCATCTTTCGTAAGCAGAAGATTCTCATATCCTGTTCCTTCCCAGAAACTCTCTTCTCCGATCATATATGCGATTTCGGGTGCAGTATTCAGATTCTGGATTTTCAAAATAGTAGATGTTTCTCTGGAACTCAATAAAATGGAATCTTCTCCCATCCACTGAATGGTATTGATATGTACCCAGTCCAGATCCTCCTGATCCATTCCCAGACTTTCTTTATAATCTCCAAGCAGATCCTCCAAATCTAAAATACAGGAGACTTCACCTGTGGAAGGATTGAGTTTTAATACACAGTCCTCTACCGTCTGTTTCCCGGTATCCGTTGCCAGAATCAGAAGATTTCCGTCATCATCAAAAACATAATCATGGTGCAGTTGATAGTTTCCCAGATCATAGACTTGCTCCACCATACCCAGTTCATTCACTGCTGCAATTTTTGTCTCGGAAATACTGTAATACATCCGATCATTCTCAAATACCAGCCGATGGCTTCGATATCCGATCAGCGGAACTTCTCCTCTGATCGTTCCATTTTCATCATAATAGTACATAAAATCGACATCATCACTGTCATTTCCAAGGATGACATACAAGCCGGAATCCGGAAGCGAAATCTGGCTGCTTACATCTGTCTGACCTGCTGTCTGCTTCAGCTGTACCTCTTCTTCTCCTGCAAGACTTCCCATTTTGTATTTGCAGGAAGCAGTGGTTATGGTTCCGTCTTCTGCTTCCGGCGTAAAGGTGATCGTATTTTCCATATCCGGAATGAGACCTATGACCTGAAATTCATGTTCTGTGGTATAAGTCTCTTCCTGATTGACTTTTCCTCCAAAATCTGCAATTTCGCTATCGGGCACAGAAACAACATAGGAGACAGAAACCGGTTCTTCTGTTGCAAAATAGACATAAAGAGACAGCGTATTTGTTCCAAACGGATTTTGTTCCACCAGCATTTTCTCTGTTGTATACGTTCCTGATTCCTTTGCTGTTTCCAGCCGTTTTTTTACTGCCTCCTGATACTCTGTCGTATAAATTTCTTTAATCTGTTCTTTCTTTCTGGATGTTTCCTCTGCTGCTTTTGCTTCCGCCTGTCTTGCCTGATACTTTGTAAATCCCAGGACTCCAATCACTGCAGCCGCAGCAAGAAAAATCCCAAGCACTGCTCTTTTGATCCATTTCATACGTTCTATCCTCTCTTTTATATACAGACATTCTCTTTAAGCTACAGACGATACACTTCATCTGCCGCGGCGGCCACCTCTTTTGAATGTGTCACAAGAATTACACACCGTCCATCCTCATGTGCCAGATTCAGGAAGATTTTCATAATTTCATTCTGTGTATCCGGATCCAGGTTTCCGGTCGGCTCGTCTGCCACCAGAATCTGCGGACTGTACGACAGTGCCCTTGCGATCGCAACTCTCTGCTGCCCGCCGGAAAGCTTTAAGATCCGGCGATCTGCCTCCTTTTGTCCAAGCGCTACTTTTTTCAGGACTTCATCCGCATGTGCTTTTTTGTCTTCACATGGATACCCCGCAATATCCATGGAAAGAATCACATTTTCTCTGGCAGTCAGTTTCGGCAGCAGATTAAAACTCTGAAAGATCACGCCGATATCATAGCTGCGATAATCATACCGGTTTAAAGAAGAGATATCCTTTCCGTTTAGCAGGATACTCCCGGAAGTCGGAGTCGCAAGCCCGCAGATCAGGGAGAGAAGTGTGGTCTTCCCTGCCCCCGATCTCCCGGTAATCGCATAGAGCTTTCCTTTTTCAAAGGAATAACTGATATCAGACAATACTTGATTTCCTTTTTTTTCATAAGAATATGATACTTGGTTTAATTCTAAGATACTCATTTTTCTTCCTCCTAATCTCGGTTGCTCAGTATTTTCAATGGATCATAACGCATGATAAAGATCAGTGCCGTGCAGCCGGAAATCAGTGTCAGTAAAATTCCGATTCCCATCATTTCCAGAATCACCTGCATATCCGTTGCCGAAGAAATGCTGCTGACATAATTGGCAGCCTGTGCAAATCCAGGACCTCCTGCATTTGAAACCTCCGGTGCCTCTGCTTTTTCTTTCGATCCGCCAGGCTGTTCAGGCGCTTCTGTGCTACCCTGCGCACCTGTTTCTCTTCCAAACCACTGCTCTTGTCCAAAAGAAGAGGAACTCTCAATCTGCTGTGCCAGAAGGTGATTGGTCACCGGTACAGAAGAAACCGCTCCGATTCCGGCTCCGATGATCAATGCACAGAATGTAATACAAAGAGATTCTGTCAGAAACTGTACTGCGATCTTCCATTTCTTCATTCCAATCGCCGCCAGAACTCCAATCTCATATTTTCGTTCCCGAATTGCAAAAATATGCAGAACGATCAGGATCACTGCCCCGATTGCCAGGATGACCATCAGGAAATATCCTGCATATTCACTCAAATGCTGAAGTGGCTCCAGGCTCTCTTCGTAAGAAGTAAGGTCACTGGAAGAAACCGTGTAGTCGTCAGAAAGTCCCATCTCTTTGACTTCATCCTGGAATTTTTCATAATCTGACACAGAATCAAATGCATAGGTTCCGTTCAGCATCGAACGAAGGCTGTCGTTGTCGTCTCCCCTGTTGTACTGTCCGTTGTTGTCGTTGCATTTTCTTCTGACTGTGTCAGGATTGTTTCTAATATCTGATAGCTGACATAAATCTGATTGGAGCTGTCTGCTCCTGCCATAAATCCACCCATCATGCTGGAAGCCGAATCGCTTGTAGATTCTGTCTCATAGATTCCCGCAATCGTGAGTGTATACGTTTCATCCTCCTGATTCGGATTGGAAAGCGTAATCGTATCTCCAACTGCCAGATCATTGTAAGATGCCAGCTCCGAACTGATCACACAGGTATTGTCTGCCGTTCCCTCTGCAAACATCTCCCCTTCGGTGATGGAGCTGCTGCCGTCAACAAAATCTTTCATTGCAGAATCTGAGCTGTAGCCTGTGATCGTAAAATCTCCCTGGGTTCCCATTCGGCCAATGTCATTTAGTTAAGACATTGAGTCGGCAGCCTCTTGCAGAGCAAGGTATA